>Ga0272442_10004561_pt1 | contig 18904 bp, 15 predicted proteins | sample SSMForm2O_FD_200262 | JGI IMG/M metagenome (GOLD analysis project Ga0272442, IMG submission 200262) | Marine sediment archaeal communities from Little Sippewissett salt marsh, Falmouth, MA, United States - SSM-Form-2O | ecosystem: Environmental > Aquatic > Marine > Wetlands > Sediment ... | reverse complement strand
TGGCACGGCGTGGCCATGGTCGAGTTCAAGCTCGACGCGCGCGACGGGGACTTCAAGCTGATGGAGATCAACCCGAAGTTCTGGGGCTCGCTCGATCTGTCGATCGCCGCGGGGGTGGATTTCCCATGGCTCGCCGCACGAATGGCCATCGACGGCGACATCGAGCCCGTGCTCGAGTACCGGGAGGACGTGAAGTTCCACTGGCTCCTGCCGGATGAGGTGTTGCACGTGCTCGCACGGCCGAGCGCCATTGCCGCCGTGCTCGGCGCCTGCTTCGACCGCCGCATGGGCAGCAACATCTGGCTGAGTGACCTCAGACCGAACCTCTTTCAGGTCTGGCTGACCGTTCGCACGGTGGCTGGCCACGTGGTGCGGGGCGAGCTGTGGCGGCCCCACGGCACCCCCAGGGTAAGCTGATGATCCTCGACCTGCACATCCACTCGCGCCACTCCTTCGATTCCCTGGCCAGGCCACGGGATATCGTGGGAGCCGCGAAGAGAAAGGGCCTGGATGGGATCGCCGTGACCGACCACGACACGATGGCCGGTGGACTCGAGGCCCGCGAGGCCAACAACGACCAGGGCTTCGTGGTGATCGTGGGCGCGGAAATCTGCTCGAGTGCCGGCGACATCATCGGGCTGTTCCTGGAGGAGGAGATCGAGGCGCGGGAGCCGCTGGCCGTTGTGGCCGAGATCCATCGTCAGGGGGGCATCGCCGTGTTGCCGCATCCCTTCAGGGGGCACATGCTCTCCGAGGAACTCGTCGAAACGGTGGACGTGGTCGAGGCCTTCAACCCCCGGTGCGACAGGGAGGAGAACCGGCGGGCCGTGGAGTTGGCTAACAAGCACGGCAAGCCGATCGTGGCCGGCAGCGATGCTCACACGATCGGTGAGATCGGGCTGGCGAGGACCGTCCTCCCCTCGGCGGACGTCCGCGGGGGGATCCTCGGCGGCAAGGCCACCGTCGAGGCTCGCTACGCGCCCTGCCACGCGGAGGCGCTCAGCCAGCTCATCAAGGCGGTCAAGGCCAGGCAGTACCGCGAGGTGCCGCGCCGCTCGGCCTCCGTGCTGTTGCGACTGCTCGGGCTGCGACGCGGTCGGATGGAGATGCACTGAATGCGCGTTCTGACGCTCACAAGCCTGTTCCCCAGCGAGAGGAACCCATTCCTGGGCCTGGCGGTCTACCGCCGGCTCAAGGCGCTGGCGAGGCTCTGCGAGCTGCGCGTGGTGGCGCCGCGCAGGTGCGACGGCGTGCCCGAGCACGAGGTGGTGGATGGCATCGAGGTCTTCCGCCCGCGCTGGTGGCGGGTGCCCAAGGTGGGCGTGCTGGTCGATGGCTACGTCCTGGCCGAGGTGGCCTCCCGAGCGATCCACCGCGCGTGCCCGGAGCTGGACTTCGACGTGATCGATGCCCACTGGGTCTACCCCGACGGCTTCGCCGCCACGCGTGTGGCTCAGCGACTCGGCAAGCCGCTGACACTGACGGCGCGCGGCACCGACGTAGAGGACTTCTGCTTCCGCTGGCCGGTGCGTCGCTTCGCGCGGCGGGCGCTGCGCGGTGCCGACCGCCTCATCGCCGTCTCGCGGGCGCTCAAGAGCAGGATGGTCGAGGCGGGCGCCGACCCCGATCGCATCGCGGTCGTTGCCAACGGTGTCGATACGGCCGTCTACCACCGTGGCGACCGGGCGGTCGCTCGCGGCACGCTCGGCGTGCCCGCGGACGCCGTCGTGCTCTTCTCGGTGGGGGCGCTCATCCCCACCAAGGGCTACCGGCATCTGATCGAGGGCCTGGCTCTGCTGCCGTCGGAGCCCGCGCTGCCGCTCTACGTCGCGGGTCAGGGACCCCAGGAGCAGGCCTTGAGGCGGCTCTCCGAGGAGAAGCTGGGCCCAGGCCGCGTCGTCTTTCTCGGCGCGCGGCCGGAGCACGAGCTTGTGCTGTGGTACCACGCGGCCGACCTGTTTTGCTTTGGGAGCCTGCGTGAGGGCTGCCCGAACGTGATTCTCGAGTCGCTGGCCTGCGGGACCCCCGTCGTGTCCACGAACGTCGGGGGCATTCCTGACCTTGTCGATGATGAGACAGGCGTCCTGTTCGAGGCGGGCTCGGCCAAGGCATTCGCCGAGGCGCTCAAGGAGGCGCTGGCGCGCACCTGGGATCGCGACGCCGTGGCCGCGCGCGGCGGCCAGCGGACCTGGGACCAGGTGGCCCGCGAGGTCCACGCCGTGCTCGAGGGCCTGTTGGGCGAGTCGGGGGTAGGCGCATGAGCGCGACCCGCAAGACTCTGCTGCTGCTCACGGTCGACACCGAATCGAGCATGGCCGGCACCACGCCGCTGCCGCCCGGCCAGATGGTCTACGGCCGCGTGGACGGCGAGGCGTGGGGCATCGAGCGGATCATGGACTGCTGCGACGCCCGCGGCGTGAAGGCCACTTTCTTCGTGAGCACGCTCGAGGAAGTCTACCACGGCGAAGACCACGTGCGGCGAATGTGCTCGACGATCCTCGAACGCGGCCACGATGCCCAGGTGCACCTGCACCCGAACTGGTGGAGGGACGACTTCGCTCGCAAGCGGCTCACGGACTACTCGCTCGACGAGCAGCGCGAGGTCGTCCGCCTGGCCAGGGAGGCCTACATCCGGGCGTGCGGCGCTGAGCCCGTGGCACACCGCGCCGGCGGGCTGCTGGTCAACGCCGATTCGCTGCGCGCCCTGGCGGAGAACGGCATCGGGATCGACGCGAGCGTGGCCCCCGGCTACCACCCCTACGACCTCGGCGACGGCGTGGCCGAGCCCACGGTGCCCCGCCGCATCGGCGGTGTGGCGGAGGTGCCCGTGACCACGTTCACACAGTTGCGCCTGGGGAACTGGGCGCCCGGACGGAACTTCGATATCAACGCCGACTCCCTGGCGGAGCTGAAGTTCGTGGTCGACCGTGCGGCGGCGCAGGGCGTGGCCGCGGTGTCGGTGCTCATGCACAGCTTCTCGTTCGTGGGCAGGGCGCCCGACGGCTCGCGCTTCTGGCCGGCGCCGCACGAGCTGCGGAAGTTCGAGCGCTTCCTCGTCCACGCCGTGGCCCACGACGGCATCGAGGTGGTGACGTTCCGCGAGCTGGCGGGGCGGCTGGCGGCGGACCCCGGGCTGCTCGACGGCCCGGAGTTCCGCGCGACGTCCGGCCTGGCACGCACGTACTGCCGAAGCTGGGAGCGGTTCGGCACGGGATGGAAAAGCAAGGCGTTCGCGCTCGGCCTGCCGCTTGCGGCGGCGGGCCTGGCTGCGGCTCTCTTGGGGGCAGTGTGTTGGCTGGCATCGTGAAACGCGCGGCACGACAGTTCGCGGCGACGGCCATGGTGGGCACCCGGCTCTGGCCGATGGTGCCTCCCGGCATGGCGGCGATCCTCCGCTACCACCGAGTCGCCGGCCACCTGGCGCCGCTTTCGGTGACGGCGCGGGAGTTCGAGTCGCAGCTCCGCTTTCTCCGCAGGCGCTGCACGGTGGTAAGTGCGGCGGAGATTGCCTCCGCGGTGGCCGAGGAGCGGTCGCTGCCGCCGCGCGCCGTGGCCATCACGTTCGACGATGGCTACGAGGACAACGTCTCGCAGGCGCTCCCGCTGCTCCAGCGCTACGAGCTGCCGGCCACCTTCTTCGTGACGGCGGGCTGGATCGGCACCGAGCACATCTTCTGGTGGGACCGCCTGCACGAGTTCGTGCACGAGGCGGCGCGCGAGGGCTCGCGGCCGGTTGAGTTCGCGGAACTCCCTGAGCCCGTGGCCGCCGTGCTGCGGGCCGCAGGGCCGGCTCTGCGAACTCGTGCGGGGGCGATCCGCCTGGAGGGCAAGCTCGTGGCGGCTCTCCGGAGCCTGGGCGCCCCGCCCGAGGAACTCGACGTGGCGGTCGAGAACATCGCTGCGGCACTCGGCTGTGGCGAGGTGGACACGGACCGCTACCGGGCGATGGACTGGGACCAAGTCCGCGCGCTGCGCGACGCGGGCATGGGCATCGGCTCACACTCCGCGCACCACGCTCGGCTGGCCACCGTGCCCCCCGAGCGGGCCTATGCGGAGCTCGAAGAGTCCAAGACGATCATCGAGCAGGAGCTCGAGCAGGCCGTCACGCTCCTGGCCTATCCGGCCGGGGACTGCAACCAGGATGCCGTGGACCTCGCCGACGAGGCAGGCTACCAGGCGGCCTTCACCACCGAGAGCGGGCCTGTGCGCCCCGGCGACGACGTCTTCCGCCTGCGGCGCATCGGCGTGTGGACCGGCGGATACCGAGGCGTGTTCCGGCGTTTCTCGCCCTCTGTCTTCGGCCTCCAGGTGGGCAGGCTCACGCGTCAGGAGCAGGCATGATGCCAAGGGTGAGCGTGGTGATCCCGTCGTACAACGCGGAGCGCTATCTCCGCGAGACGCTGGACTCCGTGCTGGCCCAAACGTACCGCGATCTCGAGGTGCTGGTGGTGGACGACGGGTCGACGGACACGACGCGCGACGTGGTGCGGAGCTACGGCGAGCCCGTGCGCTGCATCGAGCAGGAGAACGCCGGCCCGTCGCCCGCCCGCAACCGCGGCGTGCGCGAGGCCCGCGGCGAGCTGGTGGCCTTCGTGGATTCCGACGACCTGTGGCTCCCCGAGAAACTGGCCGAGCAGGTGCCGCTGTTCGACGACGCGGGGCGGGTGGGCCTGGTCTACTGCCACGTGGCCCGCGTGGATGCCTCGGGCCGGCCCGTGGGCACGCCCCAGGCGCCGAAGCCGAAGGGCCACGTGTTCGGCCAGTTCCTCTTCCGCAACCACTGCGGCACGTCGGGCGCCGTGGTGCGCCGCGAGTGCTTCGACCGCTGCGGCTTCTTCCCCGAGGACATGGTGTGGGCGGAGGACTGGCACCTGTGGCTGCGGATCGCGCGCCACTATGCGTTCCAGGCCGTCGACCGCGTGCTCGTGCACCACCGCGTGCACGGGGGGGCCCTCACGCGGCAGCATGAGAAGGCGTATCGCGGCGCGCGGAGCGTGCTCGAAGGCGCGCTCGCGGACGACGACGGGGCCGAGCTCCGGGCGGCGCGCCGGCGCGGGCTCCATCGCCTGGACCGCAACCAGGCGCTCAGCCTCCTCGCACTGGGCGAGCGGTGGAAGGCGTGGCGGTGCTTCGTGAGGGCTGCGGGCAACGGCCCCACCGACCCCCACGCGCTGGCGGGCTGCATGGTGAGCCTGCTCCCCGGGCCTGCCCGCCGCCCGCTGATGCGCCTGTGGAAACGCCACGCTCCCTGGGTGCCCTGGGGCACCGACGGGCGCATGGCCTCGCCAGGATGGGACGATGCAGAAGGTTAAGAACGCCATCAAGAGCACCTACAGCGGAGCGCTCTGGCACTCCGGAGCCCTTGCGGCCTGGCTGCGCCTGCGCCCCGGCCGCCGCGACCCCTGGGTGCTCAACTACCACCACATCGCCCCCGCCGCCTTCGAGAGCCACCTGCAAGCCCTCCGCCGCCGCTACCACATCGTGCCCCTGGATGCCTGCGTGGCCTGGGCCGCGGGCGGCGAGCCGCCCCCGCCGAACAGCGTGGCCATCACGTTCGACGACGGCTACGAGCAAATCCTCGCCGAGCTGTTCCCCCTGCTCGAACGCTACCAGGCGCCGGCCACCGTGTTTGTGCCCACCACGCCGGCGGACACCGGCGAGCCGCTGTGGTTCAACCGCGTGAAGACCTTCATCCGCACCGTGGACGCTCCCGTCGTGCGGGTGGGGGAGGGGGAGTTCGCACTCGGGGCCGACCGCGAGCCCGCCTACGTGGCGATGATGCGCCATCTGAACGAGCAGGCTATCGCCGCCCGCGACCAGATGGTCGCCGAGCTGCTCGCCGGCGCCGACCTGCCGCCCGACCGCATGCGGCGCTACCGCCCCCTCACCTGGGACCAGATGCGGACGATGCAGGGCCTGGTGACGTTCGGCGGCCACACGCGGACGCACCCGTATCTGAGCCGTCTCTCCCGCGCCGACGCCGAGGACGAGATCCTGGGCTCGAAGGCGCGTCTGGAGGAGATGCTGGGCGCGCCCGTGCGCCATTTCGCCTACCCGTTCGGCTCGCCCGATTCCTACTCGGCCGAGACGATGGAAATCCTCCAGGCCGGGGAGTTCGCCAGTGCGTGGACGACCACGCGCGGCCCGTGCCGACGCGGCCTCGAGGCGCTCGCGCTCCCGCGGGTGCTCTTCGACGGCAGCATCGACGGCCGCGTCGTGGCGGCACGTCTGAGCGGGCTCTGGGTGTTTATGACCACTTAGGACGACAGCCGATGGGTCAGAAAGCAGACGTGGTCGACCACTTCGATCGATTCGCCCAGGACGACCGGTGGTCGAAGCTCTACGACGACGTGAAGGACCCCGCCATCGCACACAGCTTCCTGATGCGCAAGCGGCGGGTCGAGGAGCTCTCCGAGGGACTCGTTGCGGAGGGCTCGCGCGTGCTCGACGTGGGCGCGGGCACGGGCATCAGCGCCCCGTTCTTCATCGAGAAGGGCTGCGTGTACCAGGGCGTGGACGTCTCGCCGCAGATGGTCGAGCAGGCGACGGCGAACGTGGGCGCCGAGGGCGCGAGCTTCGCTGTGGGCGACGTGGAGGCAGGCTTCACCTTCCCCGACGCCCACTTCGACCTGCTCATCGCGCTCGGCCTCGTCGAGTACCTCGACGACCTGGATGCCGCGCTCGACGAGATGGTGCGCGTCGTGCGCCCCGGCGGCACGCTGATCATCACCGTGCCGAACCGCAACTGCGTGAACTACTTCACCACGCGGGCACTCGGCCCGGTGGTCTCGCGCCTGTCGTGGCTGGCCAAGAAGCTGCTGCTGCGGCCCTACGAGAAACACGGGGTCTACCACCGCCGGTTCCGCGCGCGCGAGCTGGCAGAATGGATGGCTGCGCGGGGCTGCGAGAAGACGGGCGAGGCCTACTACAACCTCGAGGTCGCCTTCTACCCGCTGCACCGTGCGCTGCCGCGCCTGGGCTACGCTCTCAAGCGCCGCATCGAGGATCGCCAGGACACCTGGCGGCACATGTTCGCCACGGGATACATCCTCCGCTGTCAGAAGGCCGGGGGGAGAGAGGACGCACGCGATGTCTGACGAGCGCCAGATCGGCCTGGAAACGGAGCTGCGCCACAGCTTCCTGGGGAAGGTGCGGCGCGGCGTGCGGCTGTGGTGGAGCGGCGAGGTGTCGCTCCGCCGGGTGGTCAACGCGGGACTGTGCCATCTCTCGCTGCGCCGCCGTAGCCCCCATGTGCTCGGCAAGCCTTTCTTTCTCATGATCGAGCCCACCAACGCGTGTAACCTGCGCTGTCCGCTCTGTCCCACGGGCCGCGGCACGCTGGGCCGCAAGACCACCTTCCTGCCCCTCGGCCTCTTCAAGCAGTGCATCGACGAGCTCGGGGCCTCTCTGCTCGAGGTCAACGTGTCGAACTACGGCGAGCCGATGATGCACAAGGAGCTGCCCGAGATGGTCGCCTACGCCAAGGCGAACGCCCCGGGAGCGAAGGTGGTGATCGGCTGCAACGCCCACTTCCTGAACGATGAATCGGCCCCCAGGCTCGTTGAGAGCGGCCTCGACCTCATCTACATCTCCTTCGACGGGACCGACCAGGAGACCTACGAGAAGTACCGCGTGCGCGGCCACTTCGAGAAGGTGGTGGCGGGCGTGAAGGCGCTGCTGGCCGCCCGCGAGGCCCTCGGCCGCACGAACCCCTTCGTCGAGCTCCAGTTCCTGGTGATGAAGCACAACGAGCATCAGATGGACGCGTTCCGCACCATGGCGCACGAGCTGGGGGTGGACCGCCGCATCATCAAACCCGTGAGCTTCAACGTGGCCGACTGGGACGACGCGGACACGCGGGCGACCTACGGGGAGTTCTTCCCCGACAACGAGGACTACCGCGTCTATCGCCACGAGGGCGACTCCTGGCACTGGAAGAAGGACGAGCTGGCCTTCTGCACGGCGGCCTGGAGGTCCATCACCGTGCTCGCCGACGGCAGCATCGTGCCCTGCTGCCGCGACCCGCGCGGCGTCTACACGATGGGCAACGTGGCCGATGGCGTGCTCGAGGTGTGGAACGGCGAGCGCTACCAGAAGTTCCGCAAGGCCATGGCCGAGCGGCGCGACAAGATGGCCATCTGCAAGGTGTGCCCAGGCGAGTGAGTGGAGGCGGCCATGGCCGCACACGACGAACAAGCCGCGACGCAGCACGAGCCGAAGGCAATGCCCTTCGTCTCCGTGGTGGTCGCGGCCTACAACTCCGAGCCCACCATCGCCCGCTGCCTCGAGGCGCTCGGGCGGCTCGACTACCCGGACTACGAGGTCATCGTCGTGGACAACGCCTCGACCGACGGCACCCGCGCCATCGCGTCGCGCTGCGATGTGACTCTCTTGGACGAGCCCCGCCGCGGCTGGCCCGCCGCGCGCAACCGCGCGTGGCACTTCGCAAAGGCGCCGCTCGTGGCGAACATCGATGCCGACTGCTTCGCCGAGGCGACGTGGCTGCGCGAGCTGGTGGCCGCCGTGCTCGCCGACCCGCGGGCAGGCTGCGCCGTGGGCCGCACGAAGGTCGAGGAAGGCAAGACCCTCGCTCAGCGCCACTACGCCGCCTGCGACCCGTTCAACATCGAGAAATACGTCTACCAGACCGCCCGGGCCGCCGGGCGGGCGTGTCCCTGGGGCGGGGGCAACAACGTGTTCCGCCGCGAGGTGATCGACGCCGTGGGCGGCTACGACGCGGAGACCTACACGTCGGGCGCCGACCGCGAGTACCACAAGCGGCTCGAGGAGCAGACCGGCTACCGCACGGTCTACGCACCCGATGCCGTGATCTGGCACGTCGCCCGTGGCTCGGCGGGCGAGTTCTTCCGCAACTCGGCGAAGTATGCCTGCGATGCGGTGGTGCACGCGCAGTTCGACCCGGGGGTGGCCGCTCACCTCCAGGGCTACATCCGCCGCAACCTCGGCTTCCTGGCCCGCAACACGGCGGGCCTGGTGTGGCGCGGGGCGAAGCTCCTCGTCGGCCGCGAGACGGGGCTCCGCGTGGGGCAACTCGCCTTCTGGAACGTGCAGGCCCTCGGCTCGATCTGGGGGCATCTGAAGGGCCGGCGCCGCGTGGCCGCGGCGCGCAACGCGCAAGGGTGACACCGTGGGAAACGCACCAGCCGTCGTCGTCTACATGACCTACCTGGGCCTGGGGCTCGTGCGCGCCCTGGGCCGCGAGGGCGTGCGCGTGTTCGCCCTCGACCCGAGCCGCCGCGCCCTGGGGATGAACTCGCGCTACTGCGAGCCCGTGATCACACCCGACATCAAGGCCGACGAGGCGGGCTACCTGGAGTTCCTGCTCGAGTTCGGCCGGTCGCTGCCAACGAAGGCGGTGCTCTACCCGACGGGGGACCCCACGGTGGTGCTCTTCTCGCGGGAGCGCGAGGCGCTCTCGCGCTACTACCACTACGTGGCCCCCGACCACGCCACCGTGCTCAGCCTGCTCACGAAGGACGGCCTTGCCGCCGCGGCCGCCGAGCACGATATCCCGGCGCCACGCACCGTGATCCCCGCCGACCGCGCCGCCGTGGAGGCCGCCGCCGACGGCCTGCCCTATCCCGTGATCCTCAAGCCCGGCGAGAGCCACGCCTGGAAGAAGAAGGCCATCGTGGAGATGCTCGGCATGGGCACCAAGGTGGTGCCGTGCCGCACGCGCGACGAGCTGCTCGCGAACTACGACCGCATCGCCGCGCACGACCCGCGGCTGATCGTCCAGGAGGAAATCCCCGGCGGCGACGAGTGCCTGGTCTACTTCTGTTTCTACATCGGGCGCGACGGCGAGCCGCTGGGCATCTTCGCGGGGCGCAAGACCCGCGTGCTCCCCCCAGGCTACGGCTCGGCCAGCTTCGCCGAGAGCATCTACGACCCCGATCTCAACAAAACCGCGCTCCGCCTGCTCCAAGCCGTGGACTACCGCGGCCTGGGCGGCATCGAGTTCAAGCGCGACCCGCGCGACGGCCGCTACAAGCTCATCGAGGTCAACGTGCGGTTCGGGCTCTGGGACTGCCTGGGCGCACGTTGCGGCGTGAACCTGGCCCACATCGCCTGGCGCGACGCGCTCGGCCTGCCCGTCGAGCCCGCGCTCCACTACCGCACCGGGCCGAAGTGGGTCTCGTTCCAGCGCGACCTCTCCGCCTTCAAGCTCTACCGCCAGCAGGGAAAGCTCACCACGCGCCAGTGGCTGCGCACCCTGGCCGGCGAAAAGGTGTGGGCAGCCTTTGCCTGGGACGATCCGGCGCCTTTCCTCTCCAGCCTCCCAGGCTACGTCTGGGAACGGCTCGGGCCGCGCCTGGGCCTGAAGCGACACTGAGGCACACGAATGGCCATCGACGTGCAGACCATCACGAGCGAGGATGCCTGGGCGGCTCTCGAGCCGCGCTGGAACCCCCTCGTCGAGCGCTCGGCCAGCGCCGCGGTGTTCCTCACCACCGAATGGCTGCGGCCGTGGTGGCGCCATCTCCGCCGCCCCGGCGACGAGTTGTGCATCCTGGTTGCCCGCGACGGCGACGAAGTGGTGGGCCTGGCGCCGCTGTGCCGCGGCACGGTGCCGGCCTGCGGGCTCGGCCAGCTGCGGCGCGTGGGCTTCATCGGCGACGCGTCGGGCGATTCCGAGTACCTCGACTTCGCTATCGCCCCCGGCCGCGAGACGAAAGTGGCGCGGGCGTTCTTCGAGCGCATCGACGCAGACGGGGCGGACGTGCTGGAGCTGCGCCTGCTCCCGTCGGCGTCGCCGAACCTCCCCGCGGTCGAGGAAGCGGCGGCCGAGCGGGGGTGGCTGCGCGACGCCGAGAGCACACCGGCCTCCTCGATGGAGCTTCCGGGGGACTGGGATGCGTATCTGGCCACGCTCCAGGCGCGCTTCCGCTCGAAGGTGCGCTCGCTGCTGCGGCGCCTGCCGAAGGAGCACGACGCGACGTTCGACGAATGCACGGACGCGGCGGAGCTGCCCGAGCGCCTCGCCTCGCTCTTCGAGCTGCACCAGCAGCGCTGGCGGGCGCAGGGGAAGCCGGGGGCCTTCGCGTCGGCGGCTCGCCGGCGCTTCTACCGCGAGATGGCCGGGGCGTTCCTCGAACGCGGCTGGCTGCGCTTCCACACGCTCCGCCTCGCGGGCAGGGCCGTGGCCCACGAGTTCAGCTTCGAGCATCTGAGACGTGTCTACTACCTCCAACAGGGGTACGACACAGAATGTGGTAGACTGAGCGTAGGGGTCGCACTGAAAGCACACGTGCTTCGCGAGAGCATCGCCCGCGGAGCGAGGGAGTACGACTTCCTCGGCGGCCACGCTCCGCACAAGGCGAAGTGGGGTGCACAGCCGAAGGCGTGTGTGCACCTGACTCTGGCGCGGCCCGGGCTGCGGACCCGCTGGTGGCTGTGGGCGCCGCGCGCCGCCGCGCGCGTGCGCGACCGAGGCCGCGCCCTCACGCCCCGCGCCCTGCTCCGCCTCAAGCACAACATCCAGGAACGGCGGCGGAAGGCCCGCGTCCGACGCTGGGCCGACGCATCTTCGCACGACGACACCAGCCGGGAGACCCCGCGATGAAGGTCGCGCTCATCCAGCCGCCGATGGAATCGGACTATCCGCCGCTGAGCATCGCCTCGCTGGCGGCATACCTGGCCGAGAAGGGGCACCAGCCCCGCCTCTTCGACCTCCAAATCCCCGCGCAGCGCGCGACCTGGCAGAAGGACATTGCGGACTTCGGCCCCCGCGTGGTGGGCGTGACGGCGATGACCCCCACCATCGTGCCCGCCGGCCGCGTGGGCCGCACCGTGAGGGAACTCCTGCCCGACGCCACCCTCGTGCTCGGCGGCTACCACGTGAGCTTCGTGCCCGAGCACGCCATGGGGCGCTACACCGACTTCGATGTCGGCGTGGTGGGGGAGGGCGAGGTGACCCTCCACGAGCTGGTCGAGACCCTCGACGGCGGCGGCGACCTCGAGGCCGTGCCCGGCCTCGTCCTCCGCCGCGACGGCGAGCTGCTCACCACCCCACCGCGCGAGCGCATCCGCGACCTCGACTCCCTGCCCTGGCCACATGGCCACTACGACCTCGACCACTACCTCTGGTATGGCGGCTACACCGGCCGCTGGACGTTCAAGTGTGCCAGCGCCATCGAGTCGCGCGGGTGCCCCTTCCGCTGCCGCTTCTGCGCCTCGCAGCGCTTTTGGTCCAAGCAGTTCCTCCTGTGCTCACCCGAGCGCGTGGCCGATGAGCTCGACTGGCTCGCCCGCCACGGCGCTCGCTCCGTCTACTTCCGCGACAGCACGTTCAACGCCAACAAGAAGTGGCTGCGCGAGCTGTGCGAGGCCAAGGCACGCCACGGCAACCGCATGCGATGGCTCTGTAACAGCCGCGTGGACACCCTGAACGAAGAGCAGCTCGAGATGATGGCCGACGTGGGGCTCGAGGCGCTCTACTTCGGCGTCGAGAGCGGCAGCCAGCGCGTGCTCGACTACTACAACAAGGGCGTCACCGTCGATCAGGTGCGCGAGGCCTTCGCTCTGTGCCACAAGCACCACGTGGCCACCGCCGCCTTCTTCATGATCGGCGCCCCCATGGAGACCCGGGCCGACATCGAGGAGAGCCGCCGCCTCGCCCACGAGCTCAACGCCAAGTACACCTACTGGTTCATCTACAGCCCTCTGCCCGGCGCACCCCTGTGGGACGATTTCATCGAGCGCGGCTACGAGCCCGACTTCGACAACTTCGTGTTCAACCGCGCCACCATCCCCGTGGGCGACCTGAGCTGCGCCGAGCTCGAGGCCACCCACAAGGAGCTTGTGGCCGAGTTCAAGCGGACCCCCACGCGGGGCGACGTGTGGCGCCGCCGCTTCGAAATCCTCCGCTCCGTCCGCTCGCCCCGCGACCTGTGCCATCTCGGCTCGAAGCTCCTCCACCGGCTGCGCCCCGGCGCGGCCGCCGACGGATAGACGTAAAGGCAGACCCATGCGCGTGACCCTCATCCAAACCGACACGGGCGGCAGCTACCCGCCGCTGAGCCTCGGCTACCTGGCGGCCTACGCCGCGCGCGAGGGGCACGACGTGAGCATCCTCGACCTCCAGATCCCCGCCCAGCAGGCCGCCTGGGAGCAGCGCCTGGCCGAGAGGCAACCGGGCCTCGTGGGCATCACCGCCCTCACCCCCGGCATCGCCCAGGCAGGCCGCCTCGCCGCACGCACCCGCGAACTCTTGCCCGACACACACCTGATCGTCGGCGGCTTCCACGCCACCATGGAGCCCGAGCAGACGCTACGCGACCATCCCGCCTTCCACTCCCTCTGTGTGGGCGAAGGCGAGGCCACCCTGGCCGAGCTGTGCACGCGGCTGGACGCGGGCCAACCCATCGAGGGCATCGCCGGCCTGGCCTGGCGCGACGGCGATGGCGTGGCCTTCGGGCCACCCCGCGAGCGCACCACCAACCTCGATTCCCTGCCCCGTCCCCACGGCTTCTACGACCTCGACCACTACCTCGTATCGGGCAGCTTCACCTACCAGTACGGCTACCGATGCGCCTCGGTCATCTCCTCGCGTGGCTGCCCTTACCGCTGCCGTTTCTGCTCGCTGCCCGGCAAGTACGTGCACCAGTCGGCCGCGCGTCTGGCCGACGAAATCGAGGAGTTGACGCGCCGCGGCGCCGACGGCGCGTTCTTCCGCGACAGCACCTTCACCATCGAGCGGCGCTGGGTGCTCGACTTCTGCGGCGAGGTGCTCCGCCGCCGCCTGCGCTTCCACTGGATTGCCAACGCCCGGGCCGACCGCGTGGACCCCGAGATGCTCGGCCAGATGAAGCGCGCCGGATGCTTCGCCCTCTGCTACGGAGTCGAGTCGGGGCGCGACCACGTGCTCGACTACTACGGCAAAGACCACACCGTGGCCGACACCCGCCAAGCCGTCGCGGCCACCAAGGCAGCGGGCATCCGTGTGGTGGCCTACTTCATGCTCGGAGCCCCCATCGAGACCCGCGCCGACATCGAGGCGAGCTACGCACTCGCCAGGGAGCTCGGCGCCGAGCGCACGATCTGGAAAATCTTCTGTCCCCTCCCTGGGTGCGCCATTTACAATGAACTGGTGGCCAAGGGGGTCGAGCTCAATTTCGATAACATCCGCACGAACAAGGCATCGTACCCCCTGGCCGACATGACCGAGGCCGAGGTGGAGCAGCGCTTCGAGGAGCTCTCGCGCGAGTTCGCCTACGCGCGCGACAGCGCCTGGCGCGTCCTCTGGCGCCGTGTGCGCGCCGTGCGCTCGCCGGGCGATGCCTGGCGCCTCATGCGGCGCGTGGGCAAGGCCGCCGCCCGACGCATCGCGAAGTGAGCCATCGCATGAAACGCTGGACAGGACAACTCGTCGTCACCGTGTCCGTGGAGCCCGACGACCCGTCGGTCGTCGGACGCACGGGCTCGTACCGCTCGCTGGCCGGGCTCCAGCGCTTCCACGAGGCGTGCATCGGCGCCGGCGTGCGCCCGACCTACCTGCTCACCTATTCCGCGGCGGAGCAGGAGCCGTGCGTGAGGCTCGTGCGCGCAGCCGGCGCGGGCGCCGAGGTGGGGGCTCACCTGCATCCCGAGGATACGCCGCCCATCGCGGACGACGAACGCGACTGTCACACCCTCCGCCCCAGCGACGTGGCGCCCGACCGCCTGCGCGCGAAACTGGCGAACTTGGCCGAGCGCGTGGCCGAAGCCGCAGGCTCCCCGCCCACGGCCTACCGCTCGGGCTTCTTCGACATCACGCCCGCCCAGGTGGCCATCCTGGCCGAGCTGGGGTTCGAGGCCGACTCCAGCCTCGGCCCGCTCGAGAAGAGCCGCGAGGGATATGCCTTCCTCGACGCTCCCTTCGCGCCCTACGTGATGGACCCCGACGCCCCGATGCGCCGCCTCGATGGGCAAGCGGCGCCCACCCTGGTCGAGGTGCCGATGACAAGCGTCTTCCGGTCCGCGTTCCCGCGATGCTGGTTCCGCGCCTACTTCCGCCTGCCCGCCCGCGTGCGGGGCATGCTGCGGAGGCTGGGCCTGGCCGAAGTGCTGCGCCTTCGCCCCGCCACAGCCACCGCCAGCCAACTGCTCGCCGCCTGTCGGCGCACCGAGCAGCTCCGCATCCCTGCCGTGATGACCGTCCACTCGAACGAGCTGGCCGCCGGCACAAGTGCCAGCGTGCCCGACGAGGCGGCGTGCACGGCCTATTTCGACCGCCTCGAGCAGGTGTTTGCCTTCGCTCACGAGCGCGGCTGGACGAGCCGCACCCTCACCGAGGTGGCGCGGGCGACCCGGGAGGGCACGCCATGATGGGACCTGCAACGCATTTCCTCGTCGGCATGCTCTGCGGCTCGGCCATCGCGGCACTGGCCGCAACGTTCCGGCGCCGCTGGCTGTTCTACCTGCCGCCCTTCGTGCTCGCGTGTGGCTTCTGGGCCGAGATGCCCTATCTGGCCGGACTGCACGACACGACGCACTGGGCGGCCAACATCTTCTTCGGCTACACCTGGCTCCACCCGTGGGTGCCAGGGCGGGAGTTCGTGGCGTTTTTCGTGGTTCTCGGCCTGGCGAACCTGCTGCTGCTGGGCCACGTGGTGTTCCTCTCGCGCTACTTCGGCGCGCTGGACATGGTGCGGTGGGAGCGCGGCACCGACAGGGGCGGCCGCAAGCCGTCCCGCCGCCGGCGACCGCATCGGCACCGGCACGAGGACGAGGAGTAGGGGCGCTATGCCGCTGCCGCCGGTCCATTTCGCGGTTGGGATGGGGGTGTCGTCGCTCCTCGGCCCCCTGATGGTGCTGGTGCGCCGTCGGCGCTGGCTCATCTATCTCCCGCTGATCATGAGCCTGTGCGGCGGGCTGTCGCTGGTGCCCGATCTGGTGGCCCGCGGGGGCGACCTGTCGCCGCTCTTCGACTTCGGCGACTACAGCGAGCGGGAGCATTCCCACGCCCCGGTGATGAACCTGTTTTTCTTCCATCCCTGGCTCGACGGGCAGCACTGGCTCGATACGCGCCACATGACCAACCTGGCGTTCCATGCGGTGGCGCTGATCTACCTAGCGTCGGCGTGTGGCTACGCGGTCTACATCCGGTGGGGCCTGGCGCGTTCTCTCGAGGCCCGCGAGGCGCTGGTGCGGCTTCGGCGCGCGGCCGCGAGCTACCGCGCCGCGGCGGTGGTGGTGGGCGTCGTGCCGCTGCTGCTGGCGGGAGGCGCAGTGGCGTTCGTGGTGCAGACAATGCGCACGCCGGCGGCCTCGGCCTACAAGCAGGCGCTCGAGGAGCGGCGTCGGTGGGGGCGCCTTGTGGAGAGTCGCACCGGCCTGTACCCCGGCCGCAAGATGGGGCTGGTGCACCGCGTGTGCCGGGGCAAGGGCTCGTGGGTGCCCGGCGATCTCGTGGCGTTCGCCGGCCCCGGCGACCGCGCGACGTCCGTGGCCGACGTGGCGGCCCGGGCGCACGAGAATGGCTGCCGCTTCGTGGTCATCGCTGATGCGGAGCCAGCATCCACGCCCGAGCAGCGCGCGGCCCAGGCGCAGGCGCTGGCCGACGCGCGCGTCCGCCATGGCGAGATGGCGATCCTGCGGGGCCTGGCCTGGCGGGCGCCCCTGCCCGGCGGCGGGGTGGCTCCGGCCGTGGTGGTGCTGGCGTCGGAGTTCGATGAGGATGCGTTTGCGGATCGTTTCTGGCGCCAGTTCGACCGGGGGTCGCCTGCGTGGCGAGGGAAGCCGGCCGAGGCGGGACTGGCGTGGCTGAAGGCGCAGCGCCCCACGCCGCGCGCCCTGCCGGCCGTGTTCGCCCTCCCGCCGACCGACGACGCGGGGAGCCAGGACTGGGGCGAGCTGTTCTCGTGGCGGAGAACCAACGAGGTGTTCGCAGGTGTGCTCGGGGTCTATGGCAGCCAGCGCCTCTCGGCGCGTGCGGCGCGCAGCCGGTGGGACAGCCGCGTGGCCCGCATGGGCGGCACCTGGGACCAACTGCTCGACCGCGGGTTCCGCATCTGGGGCGCGGCGGCCGCCTCGGGGTTCACGAGCCCCGCGAAGCACTTCTGGCCGGGGCTCTACGCACGCACCCACGTGTGGTGCCCCGACCGCGGCACGCAACGGCCGGAACCGGCCGACGTGGTGGCGGGGCTGCGCAGCGGATGCTTCTGGGCGGCTGAGGGAGGAGTCGTGCGCGCACTCGACTTCGGCGTGATCGCGCGGACCTCCGCCCGCCCCGCTCGCATGGGCGAGGTCGCCTGGGTGCCCCCAGGCGAGGAGGTGACTGTAGCGCTGACACTCGACATCCCGCCCACCGACTTCGCGGGGCGCCGCAACCAGGTGGACGAAGTGGAGCTCATCTCGAACTTCGCTGGTGAGTCCGAAGTCGTGCGCCGCGTCACCTCCGTGGCGACGGGCCGCCGCATCCTGCACACCTTCCCGCCTGCCGCGGACCACAACGGCGGCCTGGGCTTCACCGTGCGGGCGCGCGGCTGGCGGCGGCTTGAGGATGGTTCGCGCCTCTTCTTCTACACCAATCCCGTGCGGGTGCTCGTGCGCGAGGGCCTGCCGCCGACGGGCGAGCCCAGCGTCCCGCCCACCCGGGTGGTCAAAGGGCCGTCGGCATCGCCCACGACCGCCATGGCGGGCACAGCCACGACCGCCGCAGCCCAGCCGCCCGACGCCGGCGACCGCCTCGAGGCCATCGGCCTGCCCGCCAGCGTGCGGCCACTGCACGTCGAGACCTTCCAGGCACCACCGCCCCCCGCGTGGCGGGGCGAGCACACCAGCTACGTGACGCCACTGGCGGGCGGCGGCCTTCCCGCACAGTCCGCGCGACCCGCTATCAAAGACCGCGAGCAGCGAGTCGAGTTCGTCCACAAGACACCCCTCACCGAACACACCCGCCTCTTCTTCCGCTGCTACGCCGAGGCCGACGGCCGCCTCGCCGTGCTGGTGCGCACGAGCCAGAGCACCACGCCCTACCAGCTCGTGCGGCGCGTGTGGCGCAAGCGCGAAGTGGACATCGACCTGTCGCTGATCGGCGACTTCCACTCGACGCGAGGGTCGGCGGGAGTCCTGCGCACGCCTGCCACCCTCGAGGCGATCGAGTGGCGCGGCGAGGGCCTCGGGAAAGGGGCGGAGTTCTACGTGACGAACGTGGTGTTCTACGAGCCCACCCCCGCCAGCCGCCTGGAGCTCGCACGCCGGCGCGCGGGCCAGCCCGCGACCGCGGGGCCCGAGCGCCGCGTGGGTGAGGTGGAGCCCGAGCTGGCCAGGGCCGCCGGCGGTTCCGCGCCGTCCGCTGCCTGGCAGGCGCGGGCCGACGCCGTGCGCCAGCGCCTCGCGACCGTGCGCCAGAGCCTCTACCAGGACGATGCCGATGCCGCGCACGAGGCCCTGCCCGATGCCGAGCGGCAGCTCGGCGCACTGCTCGACGAGTGCCGCCGCCTGGACGCCCACGCTGCCATGGCCCGCGCCTCCGCCGAGGCCGACCCGAGGTTCGCCGTGGGCATCGGTCCCGCAGCCCAGCGCTTCTCGGCACGCAATCCCGCCCTCCCTGCCCTCCCGCCCCCGGCGCGGGCCTGGGACGTGTCCGCCGCCGGCGGCGAGGCCGAGAGCTTCCAGATCGTCGTGGGCGCCCTGTGGGAGAAGCTCAGCGACGTTCGAGTGAGCGTCTCGGACTTCCTCCCCGCCGACGGCCGTGGGTCCACCCTGCCCGCCACGGTCGCGTCCGTCTACCTTGTCGATGAGGTCCGCGTGCAGCCGCGAGCCGAACTCCTGCCGTCGCAGACCGGTTGGGTGCCCGACCCCCTCCGCCCCTTCGCTCCCTTCGATGTGGAGCCCGGCGGCGTCCGCTCCGTGCTCGTCACGCTGCGCCTCTCGCACGACGTGCCGCCGGGCAGCTACC
>Ga0272442_10004560_pt1 | contig 18909 bp, 13 predicted proteins | sample SSMForm2O_FD_200262 | JGI IMG/M metagenome (GOLD analysis project Ga0272442, IMG submission 200262) | Marine sediment archaeal communities from Little Sippewissett salt marsh, Falmouth, MA, United States - SSM-Form-2O | ecosystem: Environmental > Aquatic > Marine > Wetlands > Sediment ... | reverse complement strand
TGTCATCGAAGGCATCAACAACAAGATCAAGGTTATCAAACGCATGGCGTACGGCTTCCGCGACGACGAGTACTTCTTCCTCAGAATCCGCGCCGCCTTCCCCGGAATCCCGTGATGAACCAAAAAAGCGGACCCCGCACTCAATCGGTGCGGGGCCCGCGAAGATTTCTCGGTCGCAAAATGCGCTTATTCGCTTTCGTCGGCCTTTTTGTGGGCCGCGACGATCTGCTGCTGGACGTTCGGAGGCACGGGCTCGTAATGGCTGAACGACATGGAGAAGCTGCCGCGACCGCCGGTGACGCTCTTGAGCTGGCTGGTGTACTGGGTGACCTCGGCCAGGGGGACCTGGGCCTTGACGGTGATGAAATTACCGGGCAGCATGTCCTGGCCGACGACGCGCCCGCGTTTGGAGGACAGGTCGCCGGTGATATCGCCGACGTTCTCGGCCGGCACGGTCACTTCCATGTCCACGATGGGCTCGAGCAAGGAGGGCTTGGCCTTCTGAACGGCGTCGATGAACGCGCCCTTGCCGGCGGCCCGGAAGGCCACTTCCTTGGAGTCCACGGGGTGGTGCTTGCCGTCGTAGACGGAGACCTTGACGTCCTGGAGGGGGTATCCGGCAACGACGCCGGTCTGCATGACGTCGTTGACGCCCTTGGCGATGGCCGGCTCGAACTGCCGCGGAATGGAGCCGCCGAAGATGTCCCAGCTAAACTGCATGGGCGGGTCGCTGTTGCGCTCGGCGGGCTCGACGCGGAGATACACCTCGCCGAACTGCCCGGCGCCGCCGGTCTGCTTCTTGTGGCGGTAGTGGCCCTCGGCCTTGGCGCCGATCGTTTCGCGATACGGAATCTTGGGCTCCTTGGTGTTGACCTTAAGCTTGAAGCGGTTTTCCATCTTCTCCAGCATGATCCGCAGGTGCAGGTCGCCCATGCCGTGGGCGACCAGCTCCTTGGTCTGGGCGTCCCGGCTGACCTTGAAGCACGGGTCTTCTTCGCACAGCTTTTCCAGGGCGCCGCTGATCTTCTGCTCGTCGCCGCGCGAGGCCGGCTCCAGCGCCAGCGAGAACATCGGTTCGGGCGCCTTGAGCATTTCGAACGTGCCTGATACACGGCCGTCATGCACGAGATCGCCGACCTTGAGCTCGTCGACCTTGGCCAGTGTCACAATGTCGCCGGCGACGCCGGCGTCGATCTCGGTGGTTTCTCCGCCCTGGGTCTTCATCACGTGTCCCGGACGCAGGCCCTTCTTTTCGTCGTTGCGAATCAGATTGGTGTCGGACTTGAGCGATCCGCTGAAGATGCGGATGGTGGAGCACTTCATGTTCGAGCGGGGGTCGAACGTGATGCGGAAGACCAGACCCGCCAATGGGCCGCTGCTGTCGGCCTTGGCCTCGGTGACGTTCTCGCCGTCGGTGAGCTTGGCCGGCTCGGTCTCGGCCGGCGACGGGGTGTATTTCGTAATCAGGTCCAGCAGTTCGGTAATCCCCACTTCGTTGCGGGCGTCGGTGAAAATGATCGGAACCAGGGTGCCCGCCTTGAGGGCCTTCACGAAAACCGGCGCAATCTGGTCGGACGCAATTTCTTCGCCGCCCAGGTAGCGCTCCATGAGGGCGTCGTCGGCTTCGATAGCGCTTTCGATGAGATTCGTATGGGCCTGTCCGACGTTGCCCAGAGGGGACTCACCTGCGTCGTTGGTGATGCAGTCGATCACCGACGCCTTATCGGCGCCGGGGAGATTCGCGCAACGGCATTGAGAGCCGAAACTCTCCTGGATGGCCTTGATGAGCTCGGGCATCTCGACGTTCTCGGCATCCAGCTTGTTAATGACGATGACGCGCGGCTTGCCGGCGTCCGTGGCGAGTTGGAAGAGCTTTCGGGTATTCGTCTCAATGCCGGCGGGAGCACTGATGACGACGACCGCCGTCTCGGCCGCTGGAATGGACATGATGGCCGGACCGCTGAAGTCGGGATAGCCGGGCGTGTCGATAAGGTTGATGAGCTTGCCGTCGTGTTCGGCGTGCGCGACCGCGGCCAGAATGGAGTGCTGGTGCTCTTTTTCCTCATCGTAATAGTCGCACGTGCTGGTCTTGTCATCGACGCTCCCCAGCCGGCTGGTCGCGCCGGTCTTATGCAGTATCGCTTCGGCCAACGAGGTCTTGCCGCTGCCGCCATGTCCCAGGAGTACCACGTTTCGAATGTCGCCCGTTGCTGCCACTGTTCAACCTCCAAAAAGGTTTTCCAAGCGATTTGCCGTTCATCTGCTCTCAAAAACCTCCCATGTTACAGCAGGCCCGGCGCGGTACTCAAGCTCTTTTTGTCCGATTTGGCCTGTTCGGACGACTTTTCGGACGAAACGGTGGTGCGGTGCCGACGCGACGGCCGCGATTCAGCCGCACGCCGGATACGTAGGCTGCTTCAGGAAGCCTCTACCATCCGGTGCGCCTTCGCATACGCCGGTAGCAGCAAGGCAGTGACCGCACAGCCCCGGCACGCCCAATGGAACAGGATCTTCTGCTTTGCTTCCGGCAGGTCGTTGGGGGCGTACGGCTGTTGCACGTATTGCTCCACGCAGCAGGGGGGGTATCCGAATAAAAATCCTTCCACCCGCACGGTCTCGGGGGATTTGTCCACGGGACGGCCGGCGAAACGGTCCAGATAGATTTGCAGACGGGCGGGGCGGCGGCTAAAGACCGCTTCGACGACGCTCTTGCCTGTCTGGACGGTGCGCCGGACGAGCCTCGTTTGCAGGCCCATCTGCTGGAGGGCGTCGAGGTCCTGTTCGCTCAGCGGCTTTTCCCAGCGACTCAGCGGCTTGAGGCCCTCACACGTGAGCGCCGCCAGATACGCCAGCTCGAAATCCGTTTCTTTCAGGGCTCGAATGTGCTGGATAACCGCTGTGTCCAGTTCCACTGGCACTCCTTTGGTCGTTGGGGGCATGCGTCACTCGGCCGCCGGGTCGGTGGATTCCAACCAGTGCGCGGCCATTTCGGCATAGTCGACGATGTTTACTTTGCAGTCGTTATTGACGTCGCCGGGCAGGTGCAACGTTCCGGGATCGCCGCAGCGACCGGGCAACTCGAGAATCTCCCACAGCCGGGCCACTTCCGCTCGACCGGCGCCGTGGACGTCCCCGAGATAGCTGAAAGACCCGTGCTCCATGAAGTGCCAGGCAATCACGGGCACTTCGATGGAGTCGCCGGAAGAGGCGTTGACGATCCGCCAAAACCCCATGTTGATCGATTCGCCGCAGATATCGCACCATTCCAGTCCGCGCTGCATGAAATCGATCTTGTAGACGCCCTTGGCGTCGGTCGCGTCGGGCGCGAGCGCGGGCAGGCGCTCGATGATCTCGGCACAGCGCTGGGCGATCTCAACGCCGTCCGCCAGCAGGTTCTCGTTTTGGTCGGGATCGAAGAGAGGCAGACCGATCGCCAGCTCTTCGCTGTCGGCCAGAAGGTCTCCGTCGTGGTCGTTGGTGTCCGGGGCGGCCGGCTCGCCGGTGTCCGTGACGTAGTCCAGCGGCAATTGGTGGTCGCTCGCCTCATACGGCAGCCGCAGTTCCAGGGCATGCAGAAGGGCGGCGATAGGGACGCGGCCTTTGTGAAGGTTGCCGGAATAGCTGAACGATCCGTGCTCCATGTAGTGCACCGCCAGGATGGGAAACGGCACGTCGAGCCCCAGGCGGGGATTGACGATGTGGATCTCTCCCATGTTGACCGTTTCGCCGCAGATGTCGCAGTATTCCAGGCCGAAGACGAGCATTTCTTTCTTGTACGTCTGGCCCGGATCGGTCACGGCGTCTTCGGTGGGTAGCTGCGCTATGGCGTGAGCGCAGCGTACGGCCAGTTCGGTGCCGTCGTGCGTGCCGTTGCGGTTCTGGTCCGCCCGAAACGGCCGGTAGCCCAGCGCGATTTCCTCACGGTTGGTCAAGAAGTCCCTGTCGGCGTCTTCTGTGACGGCCAGTTCGTGTTTGTCTGTCGCCGCAGCGCCGATCGATTGCGCTACGCTTGTGCCCGCCGCCAGAGAAATGGCCGCGGCCGTACCGACCGCGACTACCCTTCGTTTGAAGAGCCGGTTTGCTCTGGCGTACCGCCGCTGTGCCCTGCGGATCCTCCTCATTTCATTTCCTCCCACACGAGGTTTATCAAGGACGCAAGTTTTTCACACAGGGTCATTGTATCAGAATGCGGTCTTCATGTCTACCGACGGGTGTTTGCGCCACATTGCGGCCGGAGACGCTCCTTGGCGTCAGCGGCGAGCGCCCGTGTTTGCCTTTTCCAAGATTTTTTTGCCGGGGCGCATCGCTCCTTATGCATCGGTTTTTATTGGACAATCAAACGGTACGCAAAGTCCGCCGCGCCAAACGCTCTATATGTTGTGCTTCGATGGCTCGGCGCGTCGGTATGTTGTAGCGTTGTTTATGGGGCGTTTGGGGGTCCGGCGCCGGCGGCGCTAAAGTAATGGCCAGGTTGCAACCGATATGGCCCAAGTCGTTTTTTTCAGAAATTTTCTGGGTCATGAAGGGTGCTTGGGGATGGACAAGAACGAATTGATCGAAAGGATCTGCGAGATTAACAAGACCGCCAAGCCGGAGTTCCTCGCCAAATTCTCCGAGCCCGACCTGGCCGCCTACCTCGAGCACCTGATGGAACTGGACCTCGATAAGGTGGGAGTTTGCAGTTGAGGAGGCGTCACCGTCCTGCCGGGTCGCTATTCCCCGGTCGCGGGATGTCACCGTGCTGAGCTCGTGGGCTGGGTAGTTCTCTTGTGTGACATGGGGGGCTTTACATCATACTTGTCATCTATCGGGACGGAAGGGTTGCATCGCAGCGCTGCCTGGACATCTGTGCGGGCCAAGGTTGAATTCCTCGCGGACGCGGCGTTGTGATTTCGCGTGACGCCGCAGCCGGCTCGCAGAGTTCGCACCGCCAGACGTGTCAATTCTCCCCGAGGGGGCCGGTGATGCTTTTGCTCAGGTCACTGAGTCCACGTCGGTCGCGCTCGCTGTCCGGCGCCGGTCGCGTGGTGGAGCCGGTGTCGCCGGCTTGCGGCTTGGATTTGGGCTTTTCAGCGCCGGCCGCACCGCCGAATGGAACCATCGTCGGTGTGTCTTCCGTCGAAGCAGGGGCCGGCAACTGAACGGCGTTGTTGAGCTTGAACTCCAGGACGGCCGGCGTGAGGTTCGTCGGCACGGGAAAGACCAGATCGATGGTTTGGACGTCCCCCTGCGTCTCGGACGCCGTCATCGTGAGCACTTCGTCGAGCGTCTTGCGTTCCAGGCGGGCGCCGGCGCCGATATAGCCGATGGGGTACACGGCTTGCCCCTGTCCGGCCAGAGGATCGGTGGAAGCGCCCTTGGGGTTGCAGATCATACGGATTTGAGCCAGCGTGAATTTGCCCGCCTCGTGCAGCACTCGTTTCTTGATTCCGAGACGAGCCAGCATCAGGCGTTCGCCGGCCGGCGCCGAGACCGCCTTGCCCTCCGTGTCGCGCAGGGCGTCCGGGGCGTACCACACGTGGTCCTTCTTCACCTCGATCGCCGGCGCACTGGTGATCAGGCCCACGTCCTGGGACAGCTTGAGGCGATTCAGATAGAGCTGATCCAGAAAATCGGCTCGCAGCACGGCAAAGCTCCTGGGGCTGCCCATCGCGGCAAAGCTGCCCTTGCTGAGCGTGGCGAACAAACCGGTGACAAAGCCGTCCGGACTGAGGAACGGCTTGTTGGCATTGGCCGGGTTCGGGTTGCGCTCGGGGAAACGCTGATACGGGTATTGGTTCAAGAGAGGGTGGGGGACCAGGGCCAGAGCGACGAGCAGATGGCCCGTGACAATGTAGCCCAGAACGACGCCGCAGAGGATTCTGCCAATTCGTTCCGGCAACAGCCCGAGGTCGGACTTCTCCTTGCCAAGCTGCATGGCGACGGCCTGGAAGACGGCGAAGACAAGGATGAACAGTGTCAGGAAGCCAATCATCGGCGCCCAGACGGCGAGGCCGGGAGAGTACTTGGTCAGGAAACGTGCGAGCGTCTCGAAAAAGCCGAAAGCGACAAAACCGGCGGCCAAGGCGTTGAAAACCAGGGCGACCCCCTGCACCAGCGTGCCCTTCAGGTACAGGAGCACTGCACATCCGACCATGATAGCGAGCATAACCAAACTGACCATTATGTTGTCTCCGAATCCTCAGGTTGATGTCAAAAAGCGCTGTATTCTTCTTCCGTTGAAGCCCGGCGATTACGTTTTGCGGCGTTGTTTCTTCGAGGCGGCCAGGACGCGGACCATCTCGTTGATCGCTGTGGTGCCGGCGATGACCTTTCGTAGCGCCTGCTCCTGGAGATAGAGCATCTTGGCACGTCGGAATTGCATGCCGAGCTCCGGCAACTGCTTGACGTGCTTAAGGGCTTTGCGCAGCTCGTCGTTGAGGGTGATCATCTCAAAGACGCCGGTTCGTCCGACGAATCCCGTTCCCTGGCACGCTTCACACGTGGACGGCTTGCCGCGTTTGTCATAGACCTCTTTGCCGGGGCGGAACAGGACCTTCGCCTTCTCGGCCGGCAGGTTGAATTTCTTGAGCAGCTCGGCGTTGGGAGCGTAGCCCTGTTTGCACTCCTCGCACAGCATGCGGAGCAGCCGCTGATTGCTGATTCCCAGCAGGGTCTCGGCCACCAATCTTCGGTCCCCGACCATCTTGAGCCATTTGCCCAGCGCCTGGAGGACGCTGTCGGCCCTGAGGACGACGTAGATGATCTTGCCGTCCTTGGCGGCGGCACTGGCGACCTTGGCGGTGTCCTCGTCCTCGCATTCGCCGATGCCGACAATGTCCGGCCCCATTCTCACGATGGTCTGGAGCCTCTTGCTGTACGTGTTCGTTCCGGTATCGGTCGGGGAAAACACGTTCTGCGTGATGTTGGGCAGTTGCGAGGACGGCTGCTTCTCGATGGTGTTGATATTGTTCATGAACGCGTCGTGGTTGCGCGCCAGGGCGTACATCGTTGTCGTGATGCCGTTCTTGCGCGGGCCGGTAACGAGGAACAGGCCGGCCTTCATCTGCGAGAACTCGTTTAGCCGCTCGAACTGGTCCGGGGCCAGACCCAGGTCCGTCAGCCGCAGTTCGGTGGACTTGGAAACATGTTTGAGCAGGGCTTGTTCGCCCGCCGTTGAGCCGGCTGTGGTGACCTCCCAATCCGTGTTTTCCTTTTTTTGCCGGGTGCGAAATTTTCCTTTCTGCGGCTTGCGTTTCTCTTTGGCATCGAGCCCGGCGATTTCTTTGCAGAACCCGATGAAGTACTCCATCTGGTCCCGCGCCAGCGCCGGCTGTTTCGTCGGCGCCCCGTCGATGTTGTACATCACTTCATAGCTCTCGCCCTTGGGGGCGAAGGTCACCGTGCTGGCTCGGCGGTACTCGGCGTCACTGAGGATCTCGTAGGCCGTGCGGTAGCCGAAGAAAGTGGGGGTCCTCGGTTCCGGAATGGGAACTTCGTTGTTGCGGGTCGTGATGAACGTGAAGCCTTCCATGGCCTCGAGCTTTTCCGACTTGCTGAACAGGCTCTTGATATGTTCGGCGGTGAGCACCTTATCGAAATCCAGGACGCGGGTGTTGCGATGTTTCACGTAGACCAGCGCCGTGGCGCCGACGGCGACGGCGTAGGCCAGCAGCCCGGCAATGAAGATGGGGATCAGCCACCAGAGCAGGATGCCGACGACTCCCGCGCCCAGGAGAAGGCCGATCCATTGTCCCACGTTGGTCTCCACCGCGTGGGCATCCTTGGCCGCCCAGGTGACGAGCCGGAACCAAAGAAAGTACAGGATCAGATACACGAGAAGCTTGACGATGGACACGTAGCCGCCGTATTCGACGGACATCAGCAGAAAATCTGGCATTTAGGGCTCCGTTACCATAGAAATTACGATCATGGGTCGCACGGTTCGGGCGATCGCGGTGTCCGCCGCTACAGGATGCCTTCGGCGGTCGTTCGTATCCCTTTCAGCGCCATCTTCAGTTCTTCGGCGTTCGGTGCGTACTTATAGGCGTCCTTGGGGTCGATCCATCCTTCTTGCACGAGCCGGCAGAGATTGTCGGTCAGGTTCAGCATGCCTTCCCGCTGCGAGCTGCGAATGACGCTGGGCAGGTCCGCTTCGCGTCCGTCGGAGATCAGCTTCCGCACGCCGGGATTGGCCAGCATCACCTCGACGGCCGGTATGCGGTCGATGTCTTCATGGATGCAGGGCAGCAGAACCTGGCTGACAATGGCGCGGATCGCGGTGGCCAGGGCCTGACGCACCAGTTCGCGCTCCTCCTGCGGAAAGAGGTCCAACAATCGGTGCACGGCCTGAGAGGCATTCGCCGAGTGCATGGTTCCCATCACGAGGTGGCCGGTTTCGGCGGCCCGCATGCCCGCCGTGACCGTCTTGGCGTCGCGCATCTCGCCCACGAAGACCACATCCGGGTCCTGGCGCATCAGGTACGTCAGGGCCTCTTCGAAGTCCGGTACGTCGATCCCGATCTCTCTTTGGGAGACGATCGCTTTGTTGTCGAGGTACAGGTACTCAATCGGGTCTTCCACCGTCACGATGTGACAGGACCGCGTCCGCGTGATGTAGTCGATCATGGACGCGATGGTGGTGGTTTTGCCCGAGCCGGTCGGCCCGACGACGAGGATCAAGCCCTGCCGGGCCTCTGCGATCTTCTCCAGCACGGGCGGCAGGTGCAGACTCTCGAAGGACGGCACGTGGGCGCTGACCCGCCGGGCCACCAGGCTGACCATGCCGCGTTGACGAAACACGTTGATGCGGAAACGGTGCTCCTTGCCGATCTCATGCGCGAAGTCCAGTGTCCCATGTTGTTTGAAAAACTCCTGTTGCGCCGGGCTCATAATTTCGAATACGAGTTCTTCCGTGCGCTCGGGCGTAAGGACCTCGCCGGTGGTGTTCTTCAACTCGCCGAAGATCCGCAGCTTGGGAGGCTGGCCGACTTTCAGGTGCAGGTCGTTGGCCTGGGTCTTGATCGCGGCCTTGAAGTACTTATTCAGTTGGGGCTCGTGGTCGAGCTTCGTATGTTCGTCAAGAGGCTGTTCCGCCGTCATGTTCCTGCCAACTCCAATAAAGGCAAACCCCGTTTCTGCACGCCCTCTGGCGTAGTTCGCCGGCGGGTTGTCGAACGGGCCGTTTTGCGCTAAGGCTTGTGCTGACAAACCCTTGCAACATTATATTATACGGTCCCGGCAAACATTGTCAAGCTTGATGCTTTTTCCTGTCGGGTGATAGTCCGCCTCTCTTAACACCCGTTATCCCGGGTGTTGCGGTTCCCTCCGAACTGCTTCGGACGGCCTATAATATGTATCTACACGGAGGTGCCAGGGCCGTCAATACTCTTTTCGCTTTGAAGGTCTCATTTGTTTTTGCTACTGTAGGTACAGTGCTTCGTAAGCCGGACGCCAGGGCCGTCCCGACGCGCTGAGACCCAGAAGGGCCCGGGGACGGCCCTGAAAGAATGGTGGCCTGATGTCGGAAAACGTATTTCGTAAACTGGGCAAGAAGGTGGGACCGAAGGTTCGCAAGGCCAGGTGGATGTGGGAGTCCATGACAGGCACCGAGGCCGACGCCATCCGCCTGGAACACAGCGTCGGGCGGGACCTGGCCCACGAAGCAAAACAGCAACTCCAGATGGATCCCGAAGCCCAGGCGCACGAGACGCTGGAAGAAGTTGGCTATCCGCTGGCGACCCGCGTGGCGAACAAGCTGCGCTCGTTCCACTTTGAGGCCTTCCTGAGCCACGAACCCAACGCGTTTGCCCTGCCGGGAGGCTTTGTTTTCGTCAGTCGCCCGATCCTGGAGCTGTGCCGGTGGGATCGCGACCAAATCGCTTTTCTTCTCGGGCATGAGATGGCTCATATCATCAAGGGCCACACGTTCGAGCGAATCGTGGCCAACTCGGCCATCTCGACGGTTTCCCGCGCCGGCCCGGCGCGTGGCGTGCTGGGAGGCTGGTTGCGAACGGTAGGAGTGCGTTTTCTGGAGACGGCCTATTCTCGCGACCAGGAGCTGGAGGCGGATCGGCTGGGGGTGCGGCTGGCGGTCGCGGCCGGATACCGTCCGCAGGGCGCTACCGAGCTGCTCTCGCGCCTGGCCCAACTGAAGGCGGCTCCCGATCCGCTCGATCTGGGAGAGTATTTTTCCACGCATCCCAAGGCGGAGGTTCGCGTCAGGAGCATTCGCCATTATCTCCAACAGCTTGGGCCGGAGGGGCGTCATCAGTAACGTTCACGACCTCAATCAAATGGAGGACTGCTATGAATAGACGTGATTTTCTCAAGGTCTTGGGCGTAAGCGCTGCGTCCGGCCTGGCCGTGACTGCGCGGGCTCGTACCTCCGAAAGGGAAAGGCTGAACATCCTTTTCTTTACGGCCGACGACCTGCACTGCGAGTCTCTCGGCTGTTTTGACGGCGGAGTGCCCGGCCTGACCCCGCACCTTGACCACTTTGCCTCTGAAGGCATGCGTTTTGAGAACGCACACGTCAATGTCGCCATCTGCCAGCCGAGCCGGGGCGTGCTGGCAACCGGCCTCTACGGGCACAACAGCGGAATCATGGGCTTCATGCACACCGACCGTGCCATACCGACGGTCATGCAGACGCTCAAAGAGGCGGGCTACCTCACCGGCGTCCTGGGCAAAGTGAATCACTCGACGCCGAAGGCCGATTATGTGTGGGATTTCGTCCACGACCAGAAGGAGCTTGGCAACGGCCGGGACCCGGACCTCTATTATGCGTACTGCACCGAATTCCTCGGACGCTGTCGCCGCGAAGGGAGACCTTTCTACTTCATGGTCAACTCGCACGACCCGCATCGGCCGTTTCACGTTCCCGGCAAGCCCATCAAAGGTGCGAAAGAGCCCTCGAGAACCTACGGCCCCGCCGACGTTGCGGTGCCCGGTTTCGTGCCCGATCTGCCCGGCGTCCGGGAGGAGCTGAGTCACTACCAGAATTCGACCCGCCGGCTCGATGACACCTTCGGCCGGACCATGCAGGCCCTCAAGGAGTCGGGGCTCGAAGAGAACACCCTGGTCATGTTCCTCTCCGACAACGGCATCGCCATCCCCTTCGCCAAGTGCAACACTTATCTGGCCAGTACGCGCACCCCCTGGATCGTGCGCTGGCCGGGGGTGGTGGCAAAGGGCGCCGTCGACCAGCCGCACTTCATTTCAGGGGTCGATTTCTTTCCGACGGTACTCGAAGCGGCGGGTTTGCCTGTCCCTGCGGGGCTCGACGGCTTCTCGTTCCTGCCTTTGCTGAAAGGCCGGACGCAGGCCCACCGCGACAGGGTCTTCACGCAGATCGACATGAAGGCCGGCGGCGACGCCGTGCCGATGCGATGCGTTCAGGACCGCGAGTTCGGCTACATCTTCAGCCCGTGGAGCGATGGTACGTTTTACTATCGAAACAACAACGAGGGGCTGACCATGAAGGCGATGGTCGAGGCCGCGCAGACCGATCCTGATGTTGCGGAGCGCGTCAGGATGTTTCGCCATCGTGCTCCGGAGGAGTTCTACGACCTGCGGAACGACCGGGATTGTCTCATCAACCTGATAGACAAAGCCGAGTACAAAGACGACCTTGAGCGATTCCGGAGTTGGCTTCGGGCGTGGATGGAACGAACGGGGGACCCGCTGCTGGCGGCCTTTGAGCATCGCGGTTCGCCGGAAAAGCTCCGGGAAGTGCTGGTCGACGTGTACGGCAACAACTACCTCAAGGCGGCCCAAAAGCAGCCGCGCAGTCGGAAGGCCAGGAAGCCGCAACGAAACGAACGGCAGAGGTAAACAGCAGAAAGGGGCGATCGAATATGAACAGGCGTACCTTCTTGAAGTGGACGGCGGGCAGTGCGGCGGCTTTGGGTGCACCGTTTCGTGTCTTGGGCCGCAGCGCCCTGCCCCCCAACCTCCTGATCATTCACACCGATGAGCACAATTTCCGCACGCTGGGCTGCTATCGTCGGCTGCTGCCTCCGGAGCAGGCCCTGATGTGGGGCGAGGCGGTCGTGGAAACGCCGAACATCGACTGGATTGCCGAGCACGGGGCGATCTGCACGAGCGTTTATGCCACCACGCCGGTGTGCTCCCCGTCGCGTGCCGCGTTCATGTCGAGCCGTTATCCCCATAACACGCCCGTCCACACGAACAATATCCCGATGAACGATGACATCGTCACGTTCGCGGAAATCCTGTGGCGGCAAGGCTATGCCACCGGATACGCCGGCAAGTGGCACCTCGACGGGACCGGCAAGCCGCAGTGGGCGCCGAGTCGCAAGTTCGGGTTCGAAGACAATCGATACATGTTCAACCGGGGACACTGGAAGCAGTTGGTCGATACGCCCGACGGGCCACAGGTGAAGGCCCGACGCAACGGCCAGCCCACGTACAGCGTCGAAGGCGCCGACGCCGAGTCGTTCACGACCGACTTCCTGTGCGACAGAACGGTCGACTTCATCAAGGCCCATCGGGACCAGTCGTTCTGCTACATGGTCAGCCTGCCCGACCCCCACGGCCCGGACACCGTTCGCGCGCCGTACGATACGATGTTCAAGGATCAGCAATACGTTCCGCCTCGCACGTTCAACAAGCCCGACGAAGGCCTGCCGAGCTGGGGAGCGAAACAGGGCAAATTTCAGGACATGGCCACCTACTACGGCATGGTCAAGTGCATCGATGACAACGTCGGCAAAATCCTCGCCTGCCTGCGCGAGCACAGTCTGATCGACAAGACGATCGTCGTATTCACTTCCGATCACGGCGACCTCCGCGGCGAACATCATCGCCAGAACAAGGGCGTGCCTTACGAAGGCTCCGCCCGCATTCCGCTGCTGTTCTATTATCCGGGTACGGTCCCGCCGGGCACGGTGGTCCCTGAGGCGATGGGATGCGTTGACTTCAAGCCCACGATTCTGCGTTTGCTGGGAGTGGAATCGGAGGGGCCGGATGAAGGGAGGGACTGTTCGTCGCTGCTGATCGAGGGCAAAGCCCCGGCGGGCTGGAACGACATTGCCTTTATGCGCGGCACCGGCCTGGAACGGGGGTGGGTCGCGGCGGTTACGCGGCGCTACAAGCTCGTGTACTCGACGCAGGACGACCCGTGGCTCTTCGACCTGCAGCGCGACCCCGACGAGCTCACGAACTTCTTTGGAGATCGCGAGTACCGCGATACGGTGCGGACACTGTCGACGCAACTGCGCGACTACGGACGGAACAGCCAGGACCCGCGTCTGGCCGACGCTCGAATCCAGGCGGACTTGCAGTGGGCCGTCGAAGGGACCGGAGCCTACAGCTCCCACGCTCCGAGCTCCAGTGAGGCCAAACGAGTCAGTCCCAGAGCCCCCAGGGCCGGGAGGCGACGAAGCAACCGGTAATCCGGATTCTGGCTCATTCTCGCGCCGTCCGTCATCCTGAACGTAGCGCGGCGGAGTGAAGGATCTGGGCTGCGACCTTGAGATCCACTTTGTTCGCGAGCCATCCCGGCGCGCCGGGATTGGCCTGCGGCTCAGGATGACAACCGCTCACACGCGCGAGAACTCTTCCTGATTCGTATGACCCGTATCGCAGACGCTGCGTCTTGTTCCGAAGGACGTGTGGCGTATGTACCCCTTATGATCCGTGTTCTGAGTCGCCCGGGAGGGTGGCCGGTGCGCGTTCGTAGGGGTTGAGCCAGATGCGAGGTCGCATGTCGCCTTCGTAGTTCTTGCCGGCGATGTCGGTGTCGCCGTCGCCGTCGATGTCACCGATGACGGCGTTGTGCGATCCGACGTCGGCGATGACGTGCACCTCCCATTGCCGGCCGCGGGCGTCCTTGTTCTCCAGTACGGCCACCCTCTGGCCGGGGCGTCCGTGCATCTGCGCGGTGAAGATGTCCAGGTCGCCGTCGCCGTCGAAGTCGGCGACCCGGCACGAGTGCAGTCCTTTCCAGCCTGAGACGACGCGGTGTTTCTGCCAGAGGCGGCGCCGCTCGCGGGCGGGATTGCGATACCAGGCCAGGCCGTGAGCGGCTTCCTCGCCGGTCAGGACGAGATCGAGATAGCCGTCGCCGTCGAAGTCACCGGCGGCGATCTTACATTCGTCGGGCCAATCGGGATCGACCGGATGCGCGAGCCAGGGGATGACGGCGGGCTGGCCCGGATTTTCGTACCAGGAGTGTCCCCAGGCGATATCGAGGTCGCCGTCGTTGTCGAGGTCGGCGATGGCCGCGCCGCCGTGGCCCAGGCGGCTCTCGGCGATCTTGTAGAACCGCCACGGCCCTTTCTTCGGGTCTTTCGGGCCGGGCAGATACCAGAGCGACTGTTTGAAGGCGGCGATGACCAGGTCCAGCCGGCCGTCGCGGTTCAAGTCCAGTCCGCCGACGTGCTGTGCGTTTGCGTTGGTGTAGCCGGTGTGCAGTTCGTCCGGGTCGACCGGGTCGGGATGGATCTGATGGATGTCCCAGAGGTCGCGGGCCGGGTCGCCGCCGTCGCTGAGCGGGTTCTCCATCCAGACCAGGGCGTGGTTGCCGGTTTTGGCCCAGTTACGGTCCTGGCCGGTGATTAGATCCATATCGCCGTCCCCGTCGACGTCGCCCCAGTTGCCGCCGAGCGATGGGCCGCGGAAGGGCGTGTGGCGCACCCAGGCGGCGCCCCGGTTCTCGTACCAGGCGAATTTACATTCGTCCGTCGGAATCTTCGAGCCGCTGCACCACAGGTCTACTCGGCCGTCGGAGTTGATATCGACGATCTGCACGTCCGTGATGCGGTGAGGCTGGAGCGGATGGTCGTCGATGATGACCTCTGCGAAATTCCAATCGGCCGTCGAGCCCGGCGACGAAGCAGCCAAAGCCGGGGGATAAATCAAAATGCAAATAGCAAAATGCAAAATTGAGGAAGTCATCGCCGCACAACGGCGATTCCGCCATTTTGATTTTTGCTGTTTGATATTTGCCTTTGCCACAACAGTGGCCGCTGCTGCGAACGTCTTGCGTTCTGCTATTCGTATTTTGCGTTTCATTGGTTCTCGAACACCCAGACCTTGGGGTTATACCAGCCGATGGAGATGATGTCGAGATCGCCGTCGCGGTCGAGGTCGACGGCCTGGGTGCCGTCGTGGTGGTCGATCTGGTTCTTGGGTGCACTGTCGATCACGTGCATCGGCCACGAGGTGTCGTTGCCGGTGTTGGCGAAGATGACGACGCGATTGTTCTCCTGGCCCCGGTGCTCGCCGATAACGACGTCGGGGTCGCCGTCGAGGTCGAAATCGGCGGTGTCCATGCTGAAGCCCTGGCCGGCGACGGTCCCGAGTTTGTGTCGCGTCCATTTTTTCGTCGGGTCGGCCGGCGCCTCATACCACAGCACGTCCGTGCCGTTTTCGAGACTGACCACCGCGTCGAGCCGGCCGTCGCCGTTGACGTCGGCCAAATCCACGCGGTCGGGCTCGCCTTCCGTGACCTTGCCCAGCTCGAACGTGGTCCACGTATCGCCGTCGTTGCGGAGCCACTTCTCACCGAGCAGCAGATCGAGGTCCTTGTCGCGATCGATGTCGCCGAGACTGAGGTCCTCTCCCTGGGGCGGACTGCTGACGGTCGTGCTCAGCAGGGTCGTCGTCCACGTCTGGCCGCTCGCATCCGTCGGCACGTTCAGGGCGTAGATGCCGCCGCCGTCGCGGTGCCAGGAGAGGGCGATTTGCAGCCCCCGTCCGATCTCGCCCAGCGCGCAGCCCTGGAGGAAGTCGCCGCCGCCGGTGTAGTCGATGTTGTCGAGGACCTCGAACGTTCCGGAGCCGTCGTTGCGGGCCCAGACGAAGTCGTGGTTGCTGTCGCTACCGACGCCCTGCGTGCCGAGAACGTCCAGGTCGGTGTCGCCGTCGAAATCGTAGACCGCCGCCATGTTCCGCAGCGGCTCGCCTATCGTATGCTGTTGCCACTGGCCGTCGAGCCGGCCCGGGTTTTGCCACCACCAGCCGCCCGCGACGAGGTCCATGTCGCCGTCGCCGTTGACGTCGCCCGCCTGCGCGAACATCGCCCGCTTCGGCAGGTCGGCGACGTGGTGGCGTTTCCATTTGTCCAGAGACACCTGCCGTGTTCCGCCGTTGAGCAGGATATCGAGGCGGGGGCTGTTGTGGTGGTAGGGCTTGAGCAGGATGTCGAGGTCGCCGTCGCCGTCAAAGTCGCCGAAGCGGCCCTCGTGGATGCCCTGTCCCTGCCAGGCGATCGTCTCTTGGAAATGTCCCTCGCCGTCGCCGTACCAGAGGTAGATTCTGGCCTCGTTGCCCGCGCCGGGCGAACCCATTTCGCCGATCATGATGTCGAGATTTCCGTCGCGATCGACGTCGCGGACCTCGCAGGTGTGTCCGTGCCTGACGTGGCGGAGCTTATGGGCGGCCCACTTGTCGCCGTCCCAGTGATACCACTTCGCCTCGCCGTCCATGTCGCCGGGCGAGAAGACCACTTCGGGGCACCCGCCTTTGACGAGCTGGCCGGCGGCACACTGCGTAAACGTCATATCGCCGTCAATCACGTGCTCTTTGAACTTGCCCTCGCCGACGTGCTTGAACCAGCGGCCCCCGCCGATGATATCGACGGTGCCGTCCAGGTCGATATCGACGGGGATCGAAGGAAAGCCCTCGCGTTCGCGGCCCTGCGACCATTGGTAGATCGCCGTGCAGGGCCAGGGCTCCGTCGCTGCGGGATCGTCGGGAATCTCGTAGAACAGGAGCTTCTTGTCGCGTTGATTCCACGAGAGCAACTCGGCCCGGCCGTCTCCGTCGTAGTCGGCGAAGCTCTGGTCGTGGTGCTTTGGGGCTCCGCTGTTCTTGATGTAGCGCCGGGTCCAGGGCCGGCCGAAGTTGGGGTAAGGATTTTCCCACCACCACATTTTGTTGCCGCTGGCATCCTGTCCGAAGACGATATCTATATCGCCGTCGCGGTCGACGTCGAAGGCGTCGCCGCCCGCCTCGGGCTTGAGATGCGTGTCATCGATGACGTATTTGTTCCAGCCCGTGCCGTTGTATTTGTACCAGACGACGGAAGGGGTCTTGGTGCGCTCGCCGACCACGAAGTCGTCGACGCCGTCGTTGTCGATGTCGCCGACCACGCAGCAGGTTTGCTGGCTGCCCGCGTTGGGGTGGGGCAGATGGCCCAGGGTGCTGCTTTTCGGGATCCACGTCACTCTCGCCAGCGCCGGTGCGGACAGCAAAAGCACGCATACGACAGCTCCCAGCCGACGAGCAAAACAAGAGAACGGCGCGTGCGAAGCAAATGTGGCGGGAGCCGTCGCTTCACGCTTCACGAACCACGTTTCACGTTGTTTGCCTTTTGCCTTTTGCATTTTGCTTTCTCCCAGTGACTTTTTCGGTCTTGCTGTTTGCATTTTGGTCGGTCCCCGGCCTTAGCCGGTTCCTCCCTGGAGTTCGTTGTACAGGGTGTAGCGGTCGGCGCGGTAGCAGGCCTGGAGAAACTCGGTGGCGATATTGTCCTGTGAGAAGGACACGCGTTCGAAGAACAGCAGGGGGGCATTCTTCTTGATCCCGAGCAACTCGGCCGTTCGCGCCGGTGCGGCTATCGCTCGAATCGTCTGGCGGGCGCGAATCCACCGAATGCCGAACTTCCTGATCTTGACCTCCCGCAGAGAATGGGCGGCATAATCATAGTCCAGGATGCCCCGGCAATACCGGTGCACGAAGTGTGAGTTCTCGATGCACATCGGCTCCCCGTCGGCGAGACGCAGGCGCTCCAGCCGGGCCAGCTCCTCGCCTGGCGGAACATTCAGCTTCTCGGCGATATCGTCGTCGGCGCGAACCAAGCCCTTGAACAGGACCTCCGTGCTCACACGGAATCCTCGTTGCCGCATGTCTTCGGTAAAGCTGATGATGTGGGAAAGCCCCTGCTCCAGGCTGGCGTGCGCGACGAAGGTGCCGCGTCCGGCCTGGCGGTAGATCAGCCCTTCCTTCACGAGCATATCGAGGACCTTGCGCACCGTAATGCGGCTGACGCCGTACAGGCAGACCAGCTCGGATTCGGTTGGCAACCGATCTCCCGGCTTCCACTGCCTCAGCAGGATTTTCTCGTGCAAGATCTCGTAGAGCTGGTGGTACAGTGGCAACCGGGCGCCGCGGTCGATCTGATTCATCAGGTTCAGTCTCCATGACAGACGTTGGCATAATGATATATCCAACCGCCGCCGCGTTCTCAAGGACAAACTGCCGGGCAGGGCGGCGAGGCGTGCGTCTCGCGTTCAACAGGCAGCTTTCCCGGATCGGTGCTCAGGGTTGTCATTGCGACCGAAGGACGGCCGGAGGCAGGCGTTTTTCCGGAAAACCGACGTAGATGCCGGGCCTTCCGCGAGATTCGGCAAACTTGACTCGCTGGCGAGCGTATCGACTCGCAACGATATGGAATTCGGCGCGGTGAGCCGGCCTTTCCGTATCTTTACTTGCGGGTCGAATCGCATTTGCAGGAGAACGGCGGCATGGGCGAAGACACGGCATCGCCTCTGCTTCACTACAGACGTTTGGACCACGACGGGCTCGGCATCTACGTGTATCCAGACTATCCGGACTGGTTTGTTCCCAGCCCGGCAGCCGACCGCGTGCTGCAAGCGGTTCGCAAAGCAGGCTCGATCCGGGCCTCGTGGGACGAGCTTGCCGGCGTCGGGGCGGCGTGCGAGCTTGTCGAGCGGTTTCTTTTTCGCCTGGCGCGTGGCCCGGCCACCTCGTACTCGGGGCGGGCAAGCCACCTGACGCTCAAGGGGCTCAAGGAGTGCTGGTTCCACGTTGCTAACCGCTGTAACCTGAATTGCACGCACTGCATGTTCTCCTCCGGCCCGGCGCAAGGGCTTGGGCTGCCGCTAAAGCAGTTGGTCGGCGCAATTGAGGAGGCTTGCGGTCTTGGGTGTCAGATTTTCT
>Ga0272442_10004559_pt1 | contig 18911 bp, 2 predicted proteins | sample SSMForm2O_FD_200262 | JGI IMG/M metagenome (GOLD analysis project Ga0272442, IMG submission 200262) | Marine sediment archaeal communities from Little Sippewissett salt marsh, Falmouth, MA, United States - SSM-Form-2O | ecosystem: Environmental > Aquatic > Marine > Wetlands > Sediment ... | reverse complement strand
GGAAATACGGCTCCTCGCAATGACGGCGGGAATGCGGGGATTGCTTCGTCGTCACCCATTCGAAGAACAAGCCTCCTCGCAATGACGGCGGAAATACGGCTCCTCGCAATGACGGCGGGAATGTGATTCCTCGCAATGACGGCGGAAATACGGGGATTGCTTCGTCGTCACCCATTCGAAGAACAAGACTCCTCGCAATGACGGCTGAAATGCGGGGATTGCTTCGTCGTCACCCATTCGAAGAACAAGCCTCCTCGCAATGACGGCGGGAATGCGGCTCCTCGCAATGACGGCTGAAATACGGCTCCTCGCAATGACGGCGGAAATACGGCTCCTCGCAATGACGGCGGGACAGCTTCGAGTGTCCCACTTGAGACAATCCCCGTCGCAGTCCGCCCGAGGCAGTCCCCAAATAACTTGACAGGCCCACGTCCATATGCTATAACAATAACCACCATATTTTTTGGTATAATAACGATATAGAAAAGCGGAGGAATGAGATGGGAATGTGGGTTGGTCGCGGGAGAAAGGCCCGCAGGTGTTACGGTTTCGACGAGATTGCCCTTGTGCCGGGAGATGTTACTATAAATCCCAACGAAGTGAAGACGAGCACCGAAATAGGCGGGATAAAGATAAAAGTGCCGATACTGGCTGCCGCGATGGACGGTGTGGTGGATGTGAAATTCGCCATAGCGATGGGCAAGCTCGGCGGTCTTGCCGTGCTGAATCTGGAAGGGGTGCAGACCAGATACGAGAACCCCTCTGAGGTGCTGGACAGGATAGCCAAGGCAACTCCCCAGAAGGCTACGGAATTGGTGCAGTCCATCTATACGAAGCCCATAAAAGAGAAGCTGGTATCCAAGAGGGTCGAGCAGATAAAGAAGGCGGGAGTGCCGGCGGCCGTAAGCGCCATACCGCAGCGCGCGGAACGCTTCGGGAAGCTTGCCCAGGAAGCCGGCTGCGATATCTTTGTGGTGCAATCTACCGTGACTACCACAAAGCACATCTCTACGGAATATAAGAGCCTAAATTTCGAGAAGTTCTGCAGGATGATGAAGATACCCGTTATGATAGGCAATTCCGTAACATACAATACGGCGCTTGATTTAATGGAGGCCGGCGCGAGTTCTCTACTCATAGGGATAGGGCCGGGGGCCGCCTGCACCACGAGGGGGGTTCTGGGAATAGGTGTTCCTCAGGTGACGGCCACCTGCGATTCGGCTGCCGCCAGGGACTTCTTCTACAAAAAGACAGGGAAATATGTTCCCATAATAACCGACGGCGGGATGAGCACCGGAGGCGATATCTGCAAGGCCGTTGCAAGCGGGGCAGACGCCGTCATGATAGGTTCGGCATTCGCAAGGGCGAAGGAGGCTCCGGGAAGAGGGTTCCACTGGGGGATGGCCACTCCCCATCCGAATCTTCCGAGAGGAACGAGGATTAAGGTGGGGACCACAGGCACATTAAAAGAGATACTCTTCGGCCCCGCCAAATACGACGACGGCTCCCAGAACCTGGTAGGCGCGCTCCAGACCTCAATGGGAAATGTGGGCGCAAAAGACATAAGGGAGATGCAGCTTACCGAGATCATCATCGCCCCCTCCGTGAGAACCGAAGGAAAGGTCTTCCAGGTGGCCCAGGGAGTGGGGATGGGGAAGTAAAAGCAGCGTATAGCGGTTAGCGTCTAGTATATGAGTCTGACTTATAAAAGCAGCGTATAGCGGTTAGTAAAAACCATGGATTTTTTCTAAACGCTAGACGCTAACCGCTAAACGCTTTAAAGTCCATAGATGATAGACTAATAAGAGTAAAATTACTTTAGCCTTACGAGCGATAGCCAGCACAATGAACAGACACTCCGATTTTGTCCATCTGCATACGCACACCCAATATAGCCTTCTCGACGGAGCCTGCATAATATCAAAACTTCTCGAAGAGGCCGCGCGCCTTAAGATGCCGGCCCTTGCCATAACCGACCACGGCAACATGTTCGGCGCGATAGATTTCTACCAGCAGGCCTACCACCGCGGCATCAAACCCATCATAGGCTCCGAGGTCTACGTGGCCCCCGACAGCCGCTTTGAAAAATCGGCCCGAGGAGTCCAGGAGGCATCCTTTCATCTTGTGCTTCTCGCGAAGAATACCACGGGTTACAAGAACCTGATGAAGCTTATCTCCATTGGGTATCTCGAGGGATTCTACTACCGCCCTAGGATAGACAAGGACGCCCTGGCCCAGCATGCCAAGGGGCTGGTCTGCACATCCGCGTGTCTTAAAGGCGAGGTAGCGCATTACATCAAGAACAACCAGATGGAGTCGGCCCGCAAGACCGCCTCGTTTTTCAAAGATATGTTCGGCAAGGATTACTACCTGGAAGTGCAGGATAACCTCATACCCGAACAGGAAGGCGCGAACAAAGAGATAATGCGCCTGGCCCGGGAGCTGGACATCCCTCTCATAGCCACCAACGACGTCCACTATATACGGCAGGAAGACGCCAGGGCCCATGAGGCCCTCCTTGCCCTCCAGACTCAGACCACGCTCGATGATCCCAACAGGATGCGCATGCAGACAGACGAATTCTATCTGAAACCCGCCGAAGTCATGAAGCGCACGTTCGGGACGGAATGCCCCGAGGCCATACGGAATTCGCTTGCCATAACAGAAAAATGCAACCTCGAACTGGATTTTAAGACGATGCACCTGCCGCGCTACAAGGTGCCCGAGGGTAAAACGAGGGAGGAATACCTAAGGGAATTGGTTGCGCAAGGCCTGTCGAAGCGATACCCTAAAATAGAATCCGAAGTGAAGGAGCGCCTCGAGCACGAGCTTTCCATCATACAGAACAGCGGCTTCATAAGCTATTTTCTTATAGCGTGGGACTTCGTGAATTACGCCAAAAGCAAGGGCATACCCGTCGGCCCCGGCAGGGGAAGTGCCGCCGGAAGCGTGGTGAGTTACGCCCTCGGCATAACCGACATAGACCCCCTCAAATATGACCTTCTGTTCGAGAGATTCCTAAATCCGGAGAGGATAAGCATGCCGGACATAGACATAGATTTCTGCTACGAGCGGAGGAACGAAGTAATAGACTACGTTGTGGGCAAGTATTCCAAGGAGAACGTCTCTCAGATAATCACATTCGGCACGATGATGGCCAAGGGCGTCATCCGCGACGTGGGCAGGGTGATGGGCATGACCTACGGGGAGGTGGATAGAATCGCCAAGATGATACCGAATGACCTAAATATCACTCTCAAGCAGGCCCTGAAGGCATCGCCGGAGTTTAACTCCCTTTACAAGTCGGACCCCCAGATAACGCGTTTGGTGGATACCTCCATGGTGTTGGAGGGCTTGAGCCGCCACGCCTCTACCCACGCAGCAGGAGTCGTCATATCGGAGAAGCCGCTTAAGGAGGTGGTGCCGCTATACAAGATGGGCGGCGACGGGGCGATAACCACCGGTTATCCCATGACGAGTCTCGAGAAGATAGGGCTTCTTAAGATGGATTTTCTCGGTTTGAGGACGCTTACGGTGATAAGCGAGGCCGTTAAGATAATAAAGAGAACGCGCCGGGTCGAGATAGAGATAGACAAGATACCTATAGACGATGAGAAGACCTTCGGCCTTCTCTCCGGCGCCGAGAGCGTAGGTATATTCCAGCTGGAGAGCTCAGGGATGCGCGACCTCATAAAGAAATTCAGGCCAGAGAGGTTCGAGGACCTCATAGCGATACTGGCGCTCTTCAGACCGGGCCCTATGGGTAGCGGCATGCTGGACGACTTCATAGCCCGCAAGAACGAGAAGGTGAAGATTAAGTACGACCATCCGAGCCTCGAGCCGATACTGAAGGACACCTACGGCATAATTGTCTTTCAGGAACAGGTAATGAGGATAGCCTCCACGCTTGCGGGGTTCAGCCTCGCCCAGGCCGATTCGTTAAGGCGCGCCATGAGCAAGAAGACCCCGGAGGTCATGGCCCAGGCCCGGGCGGAGTTCGTGGACGGGTGCCGCAGAAAAGACGTGAATACCAGGACCGCGGATAAGATCTTCAATCTCATAGAGTACTTCGCGGGTTACGGCTTCAATAAGAGCCATAGCGCCGCATACGCCATGATATCCTATCGCACGGCCTATCTAAAGGCGAACTATCCGGTGGAGTTCATGACAGCACTTCTCACATCAGAAAAGGACAACACCGACAAGATCGCCCAGTATATAGAGGAAGCGGGCAGGATGGGGATAAACGTGCTGCCGCCTGATGTAAACGAAAGCTACGCCAAATTCACCGTTGTGGACGAAAAGGAGAAGGACGCCAAATACGACAAGGCCATACGGTTCGGTCTCGCAGGAGTAAAGAATGTAGGGCAGGGCGCCATAGACTCTATTATCGCGGCCAGAAATAAGGAAGGCAGATTTAACTCGTTATACCACTTCTGCGAACATATAGATTCGCGCCTTGTCAACAGGAAGGTAATAGAGAGCCTCATAAAATGCGGGGCGTGCGACTCCATCGGGCTGCACCGCTCCCAGCTTATGGCCATACTTGATAAGGCAATGGAGGTGGCAGGGGGCATACAGAAGGACAGGATGAACGGGCAGATGTCTTTCTTCGATACTTTCGAGGACCAGGAGAATTTCAAGAAGAGTTTCCAGGAGATACCGAATATCAAGGAGTGGCCGGAGAATCAGCTACTGTCGTACGAGAAGGCACTTCTCGGCTTCTATATCACGAAACACCCTCTAACGAGGTTCGAGAAGATTATGCGCATATACGCCACCGCAACGAGCGCCTCCCTCAGTGAGTGCTCAGACGGCCAGATAGTGACCATAGGGGGCATATTAAACAAGGTGAAGCTGACTACTACCAAGAAGACGGGTGAGAGGATGGCCATCTGCCGCCTTGAGGACCTTACGGGTATGGCCGAACTTCTGGTTTTTCCGAGGTCTTATTCGAAGATAGGTCCCATTATAAAGGCCGATGAGATGATTTTTTTAAAGGCCCGCGTTTCCACAAGGGAGGAAGAGCCTAAGCTCATAGCGGAAGAAGCCATGCCGCTGGGCGATGTACAGGTTAAATGTACCAAGGCCTTTTACATTAGATGCCTTACCACGACACTTAGCAAAAAGACGCTGGAGAGCCTTAAATTGATTTTGTCCGAGCACAAAGGAGGAATACCCGCCTATATAAATTTTAACAGCCCGGAAAAAGGGAGGATAACATTAGCCATGGGATCGAGCTATTCTATAGCTCCGTCCATAGAATTGATAGATGAGCTAGAGGAGCTTCTGGGCGAAGGGTCCGTTGGCGTAAAGACAAATATAGACATGAATCCCCCACGAAACGGCCCCTTTTACAATAGGGCGTAGTATAGGAGGCTGTCCCACCGGAAGCTGTCCCAGATGTTAGATTTTCGGAGAGTGTACGTCTCTTTAAGCGAGGCTTATATTCATAACGCATTGAGAAAAAATGAATAATGTAGACGTGAACATAGTCGGAAATGAGAAGAAATATGGAAATGTTAAGCGTGAAAAAAGCTATATTTTTATATGTTGACAGTTATATTTATAGATGGTATACTATAAGTAGAGAATTTATGGGGGGTTTTTATATTTAGATATATTAAACCCTTAAAAAAAGTTTTGAAAAGTGCATCGCAGAGGGTGCTCTTTTCTTAGGATTCTCTGATTTAAGCATCGCTTTACAAATGAGCTTACGATAAAAGGAGGCGCATGATGTATTCCGTCCAATCTTTGAGACTTCCAAAGATTTACCTGATATTAATAGTGGGGTTATTTATGTTTTTTACACCCCGCTCAGCCGTGGCCGATGAGGTGGTCTTCGACGACTTTGAGAATTTCAGCAATGAACATACATATGGAGACTCTTATCATCAGTATAAGAAGGATACCGACGGGTCTTCAACGTACTGTAATCATTTTTATGAAAGTTCTTCTGTCCATAAATTAGACGGGCGGTATCTCAGGATTAAATATGCCTTCTTAAACAGTTCCTCCTACGCGGGGTTATGGTCTTTTTTGAACGGAGCTGACCTCAGTTCCTTCGATGCCATCTCTTTTTATGCTAAAGGCCTAAACGGAGGCGAAAATTTTCAGATCAAGTTCAAGAACGAAGCTGAGGTTGAACGCGATGTATGGGTAAACTCGCGGATAGTTGGTACTCTTACTGCCGATTGGCAGAAGATAACCATTCCTTTGGAGGAGTTCGGAGCCACTTTTGATTGGTCGAAGATGCATACTATTGCCATAGGTTTTCTGCCTTCGCAAAGCGGTTTATCGGGCACCGTTTTTTTGGATAATATTACCTTCAACGATTCACTCCCGCCGAGCCCGCCCATTATAATCAGCCCTGCCGATGAGCGCGTAACTAAGGGGGAAGTAACCTTCGAATGGTCCCAGGAAGAAGAAGAGAATGTAGCGGGCTATTCCTATCTTATCGATCAGAGTGAGAACACCATCGTCGACACCACAATTGACGGAGTTTCAAAATCGGTCTCCTATACGCTTTCTGAGGGAGTCTATTATTTCCATGTGGCCTCTGTGGATACGGGCGGCAACTGGAGCGTGACCGTCCACCGTAAAGTCAGGGTTATAGAGGATATCTCCCTGGTGGATAATTTCTCATCGGATGACGGTCTAAATTATTACGGCCTTCCAACCTGGACAGAGAGCGACGAGCTGGGCAGTTTTTGCACTTACGACATCGTAGAGGACCTGGATGCCTCGAGCAAGGTATTGAAACTTGAATACGGAGTAGTAGATAACGACAGAAGCTGGGCCGGATACTGGACGGCATTCAGCGGTTTCGACTATACTACGGATGCGCCCATAATAAAGGACCTCTCTCTCATCAAATCTATTTCCTTCAAAGTGAAAGGAAAACTTGGCGGTGAGGTATTTGTCCTCTCCTTTAAAAACAGGCTCGGTGAGGAATGCGAGATTCCGGCCAATGATTACATATCGGGAGGTGTCTCCAGGCAGTGGAAGACCGCCCAAGTGCCCCTTTCGGCGTTCTTCTGCATAAGCGACTGGAGCGCCATGGAGAACTTTGGCATTATTTTTAAAGGCATTGCCGGAAGCGGAGAAGGGACGATTTATATTGACGATATCAGGCTATCAAGCGAGGTTGCTTATACAAACAATTTCGATTCGAAACCGCTGCTGCAGACGTATGGGCGTTTCATAAGAATCAGTTATGTCTCCGGGGCAGATGCATTCGGCGGCATAGGCAGTAGTTTAAAACTCGAGAATTATGGAAGTGCGCGCATATCGCTTGATGAACCATTGGACATTATGAGCATGAAAGCCGTTAGCTTTATGGTAAAGTCCGATACGGATGCCCATGGCTTTACGAGCGAGGAATCTTTCGGGATAGCCCTTGAGGACGAAAGTGGGGCAGTGAAAGAGCTTGATATAGCATATTATCTAACGTTAAGAAAGGAGTGGCACAAAGTCATAATGCCTCTCAAAGATTTTATCAATGCCGAGGGGCCGGCGATAGACCTTAGGAAAATAAAGAAAATACATATAAATCTTGCCGATAGAACGCTGGGAGCTATTTATGTAGATGAAATCAAGTTTACTAAAGCCTTATTTAAGGAAAGCAGCAAAGGAAATGTAAAATTAGTGGATCACAGCTTAAAAGTAAATAACAGCACCTTCAAGGTTAGAGGAGTGGCCTATCAGCCCACGCCCGTAGGACTGGATAATATAGGAGAGCTTCTCTTTACCGATGAATATAACATATATCTGGATGGTGCGTACAAGCGAAAGATGTGGGAAAAGGACTTAAGCCTTTTGGAGGATATGGGTTGTAATACCATAAGGACCTGGGCGAGGATACCCCCCGGCGACGGTTTCCTTGACGCCTGCCATAGGCACGGGATATACGTGATTATGGGCTACTGGCTAAACCATTACGAGGATTATACGCGATATGAGAACAGAATCGAGGCCATAGACGACTTCGCGGGTTACATAAGAGAACATAAGGACCATCCGGCGGTTCTCATGTGGGCCATCGGAAACGAGGATAACTACCGCTACGGGGGAGGTTTTTCCGCCGGCGAAGAAAGAGAGATGGCGCCCCTCTATACGCTGATAAACGAGATGGCAAGGACCGCTTATGAGATAGAAGGCGAAGATTATCATCCGGCCCTCTTCCCGAACGGCGATATATACTATATAGGAAGAGACGTCATCTATAACAGCGGAGAAAAAGATATAAGGGCATCAGATACTTCCATGAACTATATGGATTTATGGGGGGCAAATGTATACAGAGGCCCGAACTTCGGCGATTTCTTCTCAAGTTTCGAAGCAAGAAGCGGAAAGCCCATTGTCATCACAGAATACGGCACAGATGCCTATGATTACCAGAGAAAGACTGCGGATTCCCTTTCACTCCAAAGACAGGCCGAATACGCGGCTTCACTCTGGAATGAGATTGCTTCCACTTCCTTCTGCCTCGGAGGCACCATTATGGAGTATTCGGATGAATGGTGGAAGGCCGATAACCTAAACGGCGGAATGGGTCCTTCCAGCCATGATACCGGAGGTTATAAAAAAGCGGGAGCCCACCCGGACGACTGGTCTAATGAGGAGTACTGGGGTATTATAGAGGTGATAGGGAATTCTTCCGATATTGACGAGAAGGTGCCGAGACCGGCCTACTATGCGCTGAAGGAACTGTGGAACCCCGGAGTGGACGATTTTGACGATTGCCAGGACCCGAATACCCTGGGGGGAAGGTTGGGGACCTTCCGCTATAGCGATATGCAGGAAGGCGGCTGTAATATCTTCTACGATTCGGATGTCACTCCCACGGGTGAAGGGTGTTCTTTGAGGGTATCCTGGGATCTGCCGCAGTCAGGAGATTGGGCGGGTTTCTATACCGAAATAGGCGGTTTTGACGCCGAGCCCTACGATATACTTTCCTTTGCGGTAAAAGGCGAAAAAGGCGGGGAGATGTTCGAAATAGAGATATCCGACGGAGTTAATCAGTCCAAGCTTGGGTTAAACAATTATCTTGATAAAGGAGTTACGGACCAATGGCAGACCGTCGACATTCCTCTTGAAGCGTTTGCCGGAGTCCGGAACCAAAGCGGGCTTGCAAGAATAGCTCTTTTGTTCAGAGAGGTCCTCTCAGGCAGTGAGGGTACCGTCTATATCGACGATATCCAGTTTAAAAACGGCATGGTTCCTATAGTAGTAGATAATTATAATGACTACCTGCCCGAAAACGGCCTGGACGGCAACTATTGGACCATATCGGAAGGCGCTCATATCACCACAAGGTACACTTCGATTGAGGCGTACGGTGATTACGGGAGGAGCTACGTTGTAACCTACGAAGATGTGGTTCACGGTGATTACTGCTCCATTAATATTGGGCTTAACGGCGCGGATGCCTCAGCGAGAAATGCCTTGCGTTTCATGATAAAAGGCAGGGCCGGAGGAGAGAGGCCCAATGTGTACCTGGCCAACGGGGCAAGTGAGAAGTTCGTGAATTTAGAGGATTACCTCGAGATCACAACGGAATGGCAAGCTGCGCTCATACCGCTTGCGGCTTTCGGAAATCAAGGAGTGGATTTATCGAACCTCGAGGTCTTATCTTTCAAGTTCGAATGGGAGGACATGGACGGGAGGATATACCTTGATGACATAGCTTTCGTACAGGACGATTCGGCGGATCTGCTTTTGCAGAGCACCCGGGAACCGGAGCCCGATGTTTCCTTAGCCTCGGCCGGCGAGCCGGATACGCCCGTTTCGGACGGATTAGAAGCGCGTGCGCTGCAAGCGACTGAGGCCCCGAACCTAGGGGAGGCGGATGCCGAGCGCGACCTTCTCTTTACCGAATACAATGATACATACGTAAGAGACCCGCAGGCGGCCCAGGCAGACGCCGGCCTCATAAGCCTCTTTGCCGGCGGCGACGGCGATACGGTGCTTATAGAAGATTTCGACGACACCATAATGAATATGAACGGCACCTTTGTACCCGAAGACGGAAGCACCGCGGATATGGACTATGTTACGGATCCGTCTCTTACTTTCGGCGGCGCAGGGCGGTCGCTTTACATCGATTGTTATGCCGCTACGTCAAAAAGCCTGAGTGGTTACTGGTATAACCTGAACAACGCCGATTTCAGGCAGTATGAAAATCTTACCTTGTGGATAAAAGGCGCCGAAGGCGGGGAGAAGATAAAGATAGGTCTTGAATCAGCCGATACTATAACCAACAGGGTAAGAATAGAAGAAGGTATCACTACAGACTGGCACTCCTTTACCATACCGCTGTCAAAGTTTACCCAGATAAGGGATTGGAGCTCCATGATAACTCTGTCCATAGCTTTTGATTATAATCTGGATAGCGAAGGCGCAATATATGTAGATAATATAACACTTTCCAGAGTAGAGGATAATACGCCTCCGGCTCCGCCGATTATAATCTCGCCTATGTCGCACAGCGTCGAGGAGGGGCTGGTCATATTTGAATGGCAGGCCAACGATGACTCGGGTATCGCCGGATACTCGTATCTATTCAATTCTTTCGAATCCACAGAAGTGGATGAAGTTATAGAGACGTCTACGCCTTCGTTGTTTTCTAAGGTCAAAACGGGTACCTATTATTTCCACGTTGCGGCCATAGACAATTTGGGCAATAAGGGAGAAACCGCCCATTTCAAACTGAAAGTTTCTTCCAGCGATTTTACCATAGACGACTTCGACCACGGGGACATGATGCGCAATTCCATATTTCCTCCTTTTGGACAGGCGGGAGGAAACGACGTATGGTTAAGCAGGAGCGACGACGATGTCACAATAGAGCTGACCGACGATCCCGAGAGACGCTTTGGCGACGGCGGCTATTCCCTTGTATTTTACGGAAAGAACATATCAAGTGAAGAGGAAGCCAAGGATCCGGACGAAATTAACGTTAAGACATTCACGGGTTATTATTCCGGACTTACTTATTGGGAGCACCATACGGGATTAGTCGCAGTGGATCTGTCTGCTTACAGGTCGGTTACCTTCGATTTCAAACTTGAATTGGGAGGAGGCGAGATCTGGGTAGGATTCGACAGCATGAACGGACAGAAGAGCGGCATAGAGATAGACAGATATGTCGATAAAGATCTGAAAGATGTCTGGCAGCACGTGGAGATTCCCTTTAACGATATGGGGGTGGCCGCATGGGACACAGTTACCGATGAAGCCATTCCGCGGATCAGGGACTGGAGCAGCATGATGGACTTCTTCATAGAATTAAGGGGTGCCGGCGAGACGCGCGTGGTGCTCGATAATATAGAAGTCCTTACCGATTTCGGACCGGATACCGGCGGCGACACCACCATTGAAAAAGGAGCTGCGGACATAGAGACAGAGGTCATCTCAATGGACGGCAGGGATGAGGTGACCAGCATAGAATATGACGTGCCTGAGGGAGACCTGGCCATATGGCAGCGGAATTACGGCAATACCAAAGACCTCTCCATCAAATCCACGCTTACCTTCTATATAAAAGGAGAGGAAGGCGGAGAATTCTTCGAGATATGGCTGCAGGATACCAAGAAGAGAAGGGGCGTGGTAAAATCCCAGGACTGCATAACCATAAGGGACGACAGGTGGCAATATGTCAAGGTCCCCTTGATAGATTACGTGAATCAGGAAGTTGATATATCCAAGATAAACGCTCTGGAGCTCTACTTCAGGCACAATACCGATGTCAGAGGCAAGGTGTACGTCGACGATATATATTACAAGAACGACCTCTTCAAACCGCAGAGCTCGGGAGACGTATGTTTAAAGGACTATAAACTCATTGTAGACGGTAGACGGACAAAGGTAAACGCCGTTGGGTACCAGCCTACGCCCATCGGGCTCGATACGGGGTATAATATCTTCGCGTTTAATTTCCTTAACAAGCGGATATGGCAGCGGGACCTTCCCGAGTTAAAAAATATGCGTTTCAATGCCATAAGAACGTGGGCCAAGGTGGAAAGCGAGGCGTTCCTGGATGAGTGTTACGCAAACGACATAAAAGTAATAATGGGTTTTCCTATCGATAATAACCCCGATTACGAAGAATACGAAGAGAGACTCAGGGTGATGGAGGAGTTTGAGACCTACGTGGAAAGGTTCAAAGACCACCCGGCTGTCCTTATGTGGGCAATAGGAAACGAGGATAACTATCATTATTCACCTGATCCCGAAGAGACCGGCATTTTTTACCAGGGGGAACATAGGGAATTGGCGGCGCTTTATACGTTGATAAATCAGTTGGCCAAGATAGCATATGAGACCGAGGGAGCGGCCTATCATCCGGTTACATGTCCCAATGGCGATGTTTATTATATAGGCAAGGACACGATAACTCTCAACGTGGTCCCGACCGGCGGAGGGCCGAGAGTGGACTTGCCGAGGAGAATCAGGGCATCCGATACCTCGATGAACTACCTGGATATCTGGGGCGCAAATGTGTACCGTGGCCCCTCATTCCGGGGCTTCTTTTCCGAATACCTCTCAAGGAGTAAGAAGCCTTTGCTTATAACGGAATTCGGGACGGATGCATACAACAACAAAATGGAGAGAGAATACGAGTATGAAAAACAGGGCAGTGAGTGGGTATGCCTTGACGGCACAGGGCCGATAGAATACTGGAAATCATTGAGAGATGAAATAATTAGTACGCCTTTCTGCGTGGGCGGTTCATATATGGAATACTCGGATGAGTGGTGGAAATATACGAGCAGCGAAGTGGAAAATGACGACTTTATTCATGAAACAGGGGGGTATAAACTGAATGCCCACCCCGACGCCTTTGCCAATGAAGAATGGTGGGGTATAGTTGGTCTCGAAGATAACGGCAACAGTTCCGACAAAATCGTAAGGCGTTCGCTATACTATTATCTTATAGACGACCCGTCTTTGATAGACGACTTTGACGACGGCGACCTTGAGAACTACAGAGGCGGACAGACCAAGTATTACGCCGATAACAAAACGGGTGAAGTGGAGACGCATCCCGAAAGCCAAGGCCATTCCCTGAGGTTTACCTGGGATACGGATAATGGTCCGAAGAAGTGGGGCGGCTTCGTGACAGAGCTTAAGAGCTTTGATGCGCGCCCTTACCACTCGTTAAGATTCGATGTAAAAGGCGAGGCCGGCGGAGAAGATTTCATGGTAATCCTGGATGACGGCCTTAACTGGATAGGCGAGGAAGCCTCCAAAGTGGGTATAAAGAACTATATGCCAGGAGGCGTAAAGACCGGATGGAATACCGTAAAGATATCGCTTGCCGCCTTTACCCGAGTACTCCATTGGGATAATATGCAGGACTTCGGCTTAGGCGTGGAGAAGATTAAGGGAAGCGGCAAAGGCACTGTATACATAGACAACATAATGTTCAGCGAGGATACTGCTTCCATAATGGTGGACAATTTCGAGGATAGCGTAGATCAAAACGGAGTGGGAATAGAACAGAACGGAGTGGGAGGTTTGCCCGAGATAACAAAAACAAGCCCCAGACAGCAGGAAGAAGTAATAGACGAAGGCGATATAGAGACATCGCTTGGAAGAAGCCATTGGATAGCGTACCACGTAAAACCCGGCGAAGACTGCTACTTTATGGAAGGTCTATACGGTCTCGACGCCTCCTTTGCAGATACCCTTTCATTCAACATAAAGGGTGACAAAGGCCGGGAGAGGATGTATGTCTATCTCGCTTCTTACACTCCGGTCGAAATAGCCCCGGGCCAATGGATAAAAGAGAACGAAAGCATGGATTATGTGGAACTGAACGATTACACTACCTTAACAGACTCCTGGCAGAGGGTGGACATACCATTAAGTGACTTCTCCCAGAAGGGCATAGATACAACCGAACTTCAGGAAGTGAGATTCGTCTTCCAATGGCCCAGCAACGAGAAAGAGGGAGACAGGGGCAAGGTATATATAGACAACATCGCCTTCCTTGTGGAAGGCTCCGGGATGTCCGATGTCCTGGACGAGGTTGTAGCGCTGAACCCTGCTACAGCTACAGTATCACTTCAAGGCTCAGAAAGTGGCCTTGAGGTTGCCGGCGCCGATGATGACTACATAGTTATACTTATGGCCGGAAAGGAAGAGTCTATCATAGAGGAAATAGAAGACAGCTATATAAGGCCTTATGACGAAGAGTATGATGACTCTCTCATAAGCCTTTTTGCCGGCGAAGGCGGGGATACGGTGCTTCTAGAGGATTTTGACGACACAATCATGAACCGGAACGGCAGGATATCAAGCAAGGACGCTACCCTATGTGAGGTTGAATTTACAACCGATTCTACACAGACACTTGACGGCACGGGAAGATCGCTTAAGATAGCATATGATATCGCTACTTCCAAAAGCTATGCCGGTTATTGGTATGTCCTGAATAACGCCGATCTCAAACAGTACGAATACCTCAATCTCTGGATAAAAGGAGATACCGGCGGCGAACAGCTAGAGGTGGAATTTAAATCGCTCGATACCATAGTGAGCTTTGTAAAAATAGAGGTGCCGGTTGACTGGAGCGCGGTCACTATACCTATCTCGGAATTTAAAGATATAAGGGACTGGAGCGACATGGCGACATTATCATTCTTGATAAGGTCGGGAGCCGGAACCGTCTATCTGGATAATATAACACTTTCCAAGAAAGAAGACTCCGTGCCTCCGAGCGCGCCGCAAATTACATCCCCTCTTACCCATAAGACAGGAGAGGGGCTTGTTATATTTGAATGGAGCGCATCCGATGAGTCCGGGATAGCGGGCTACTCATACGTTTTCAATGCAACCGAGGACGCGGATGTGGATGATAGAATAGAAAGTTCTCTCCCGGCCAAATTCTTCAAGCTCAACAAAGGTACATACTATTTCCATATTGCCGCAATCGACAATATAGGAAATAAAAGCGATACCGCGCATTTTAAACTAGAGGTATTCCCGAGGAATCTTGTTTTAGACGATTTTAACCATGGTGATCATATGCATAATTCTATACGTCCTCCCATAGGGCAGGCGGGAGGAAACGACGTATGGACTTTGGGCGATAACGTGGAGCACAGCCTGACAGATGCATCGGATATAATGTTAGGCGACAGCGGCTATTCTCTCACGATATCCGGCACGAACAGCAATGGTTCCTTCACAGGGTATTATTCATCGCTTACTTATTGGGAATGGAAGACGGGAATGGTTACCGTGGACTTTTCCGCATACAGATCTCTTTCGTTCGATTTCAAACTCGAGAAAGGCGGAAACGAGATTTGGGTGGGCCTGGAGAACATGAATGGCGAAAAAAGCGGAGTGGAGATAGACGATTATGTCGATAAAAGTCTCATCGGCGTCTGGCAGCACGTGGAGATACCCTTTAACGAAATGATACCGGTTGCGTACGATGTACCGCGTATAACCGGGTGGCGAGACATGATGGACTTCTTCATAGAATTAAGGAGTGCCGGCGAGACGCGCGTGGTGCTCGATAATATAGAAGTCCTTACCGATTTCGGACCGGATACCGGCGGCGATACCACCATTAAAAAAGGAGCTGCGGACATAGAAACAGAGGTCATCTCAATGGACGGCAGGGATGAGGTGACCAGCATAGCATATGACGTGCCTGAGGGAGACCTGGCCATATGGCAGCGGAATTACGGCAATACCAAAGACCTCTCCACCAAATCCACGCTTACCTTCTATATAAAGGGAGAGGAAGGCGGAGAATTCTTCGAGATATGGCTGCAGGATACCAAGAAGAGAAGGGGCGTGGTAAAATCCCAGGACTGCATAACCATAAGGGACGACAGGTGGCAATATGTCAAGGTCCCCTTGATAGATTACGTGAATCAGGAAGTTGATATATCCAAGATAAACGCTCTGGAGCTCTACTTCAGGCACAATACCGATGTCAGAGGCAAGGTATACGTCGACGATATATATTACAAGAACGACCTCTTCAAACCGCAGAGCTCGGGAGACGTATGCCTGAAGGACTATAAACTAAAAGTGGACGATGCCGACTATATAGTCAAATCAGTGGGGTACCAGCCTACGCCCATCGGGCTCGATACGGGGTATAATATCTTCGCGTTTAATTTCCTTAACAAGCGGATATGGCAGCGGGACCTTCCCGAGATAAAGGGCGCCGGATTCAATACCATAAGGACGTGGGCCAAGGTGGAGAGCGAGGCATTCCTGGATGAGTGTTACGCAAACGACATAAAAGTAATAATGGGGTTCCCTATCGATAACACGCTCGATTTCAGGCTATACGAAAAGAGGCTTGAGGTAATGGAGGAGTTTGAGGCCTACGTGGAAAGGTTCAAAGACCACCTGGCCATCCTTATGTGGGCAATAGGAAACGAGGATAATTACCGCTATGCGCCGGAAAGAGACGACGTTGACCCCTTTTACGACGTTGAAGATGAAAGGGAGATGGATTCATGGTATACGCTGGTAAACCAGCTTGCCAAAATCGCGTATGAAACCGAAGGAGATACGTATCATCCCGTCACGTTCCCCAACGGCGATATACATTATATAGGAAGGGATGAGATAATTTTTCAAGTCGTCCCGACCGGCGGAGGGCCGAGAGTGGACTTGCCGAGGAGAATCAGGGCATCCGATACTTCGATGAACTACCTTGATGCCTGGGGCGCAAATGTGTACCGCGGCCCCTCATTCCAGGGCTTCTTTTCCGAATACCTCTCAAGGAGTAAGAAGCCGTTGCTTATAACGGAATTTGGGACGGATGCCTTTGACAAGAGAGCCGATGCGGTTACGGACGAGTCTTTGCAGTGGCAGGCGGATTATGCTGCGCAGCTATTCCGTGAGGTTATCGATGCGTCATTCTGCTTGGGCGGTTCATATATGGAATACTCGGATGAGTGGTGGAAGGACGGCGAGCCGACTGAACACAATTCGGGGGGCGCTGAAGTCTTTGCCCATCCGGACGCTTTTGCAAACGAAGAATATTGGGGCATTATGGGCATATCCGATAACGGCAGCAGTACTGATCTGATAGAGAAGAGGCCTGTGTATGATACCCTGAAAGGGCTTTTAAATGCCAGGGTTTATATAGACGACTTTGACGACGGCGACCTTGAGAACTACAGAGGCGGACAGACCAAGTATTACGCCGATAACAAAACGGGTGAAGTGGAGACGCATCCCGAAAGCCAAGGCCATTCCCTGAGGTTTACCTGGGATACGGATAATGGTCCGAAGAAGTGGGGCGGCTTCGTGACAGAGCTTAAGAGCTTTGATGCGCGCCCTTACCACTCGTTAAGATTCGATGTAAAAGGCGAGGCCGGCGGAGAAGATTTCATGGTAATCCTGGATGACGGCCTTAACTGGATAGGCGAGGAAGCCTCCAAAGTGGGTATAAAGAACTATATGCCAGGAGGCGTAAAGACCGGATGGAATACCGTAAAGATATCGCTTGCCGCCTTTACCCGAGTACTCCATTGGGATAATATGCAGGACTTCGGCTTAGGCGTGGAGAAGATTAAGGGAAGCGGCAAAGGCACTGTATACATAGACAACATAATGTTCAGCGAGGATACTGCTTCCATAATGGTGGACAATTTCGAGGATAGCATAGATCAAAACGGAGTGGGAGGTTTGCCCGAGATAACAAAAACAAGCCCCAGACAGCAGGAAGAAGTAATAGACGAAGGCGATATAGAGACATCGCTTGGAAGAAGCCATTGGATAGCGTACCACGTAAAACCCGGCGAAGACTGCTACTTTATGGAAGGTCTATACGGTCTCGACGCCTCCTTTGCAGATACCCTTTCATTCAACATAAAGGGTGACAAAGGCCGGGAGAGGATGTATGTCTATCTCGCTTCTTACACTCCGGTCGAAATAGCCCCGGGCCAATGGATAAAAGAGAACGAAAGCATGGATTATGTGGAACTGAACGATTACACTACCTTAACAGACTCCTGGCAGAGGGTGGACATACCATTAAGTGACTTCTCCCAGAAGGGCATAGATACAACCGAACTTCAGGAAGTGAGATTCGTCTTCCAATGGCCCAGCAACGAGAAAGAGGGAGACAGGGGCAAGGTATATATAGACAACATCGCCTTCCTTGTGGAAGGCTCCGGGATGTCCGATGTCCTGGATGAGGTTGTAACGCTAAACCTTATGGCATCATCCGAGCCGGAAGTGCCGCCGGTTGAATCGAACACTTCACCCGAAATAACCATTGATGATGATTCGATTACTGTAATAGAAGGGGAGGCGATAAGCTTCTACGTCAAGGCAAGTGATGCCGACGGCGATAGCGTTACCATATCCGTATCACCGGATACGCCCCTGCCCGATGGAGCGGCATTAGTGAACGGCCGCTTCAAGACATTCAGATGGACGCCCTCATACAGCCAGGCAGGCGAGTATAATATTACATTCGTAGCAAGTGACGGGGAGCTCTCGGCCTCAGAGAGTGTCGCCATAACCGTAGTTGATGTCCCGGCCCCTGTTGCCTCGTTCACCGCGGATCCGCTTAAAGGAGAGGCGCCCTTGGATGTCACTTTTGACGGAAGTACCTCAACAGGCGTTATATCCTCATACCTCTGGACCTTTGGCGACGGCGAGACAGGCTACGGGGTGAAGGTGGAGCATACCTACGATTACGCTGATAGCTTCACCGCCACCCTCACGGTAAAGGGGCCTGCGGGGAAGGACTCAGCCTCTGTATCGATAGATGCGCTTGAGAACAGACCGCCTGCCGTTAAGAAGGCTTCACCTGAGGCAGACGCCCTCTCACTTGAGGCGGGGGATGAAGTCACATTCAGCGTGAGTGCCGCCAATGAGCCCATGTCAGAGGCATTGACATACGCCTGGAAGCTCGTCTC
>Ga0272442_10004558_pt1 | contig 18914 bp, 19 predicted proteins | sample SSMForm2O_FD_200262 | JGI IMG/M metagenome (GOLD analysis project Ga0272442, IMG submission 200262) | Marine sediment archaeal communities from Little Sippewissett salt marsh, Falmouth, MA, United States - SSM-Form-2O | ecosystem: Environmental > Aquatic > Marine > Wetlands > Sediment ... | reverse complement strand
CTCACCAAAAAAACCTTCAGTTTCTATTAATATCTTTATTAAAATATTTGGAAAATCTAGCTCTCTGAGATCTAACAAAAGCCTATGATATTTATTGAAAATATCTTCATTTATTATTTTTCTTAAACGAAGTACTTCAAAGAATATTATTGAAATATAAGGGCTCTTAATTGCTCCTTTAACAAAGATTTTTTTTATGATTTCTGGGTTCTTTGAACTTAGATATTTATTCAATTCAGTTGAAAAAAAGTTTATCAAATCATTTTTTTCTAAAGAAGTTATTTGTTGATCTAAATCAAATAAACCTTCTTTTAATAATCTTTTTCTAAAATAGCTTATTAATTGATTAGAATCAAAACTCTTTGGTTTTTTACAAACCACTTTTAGGACAGGCTCATATTCATCAAGATCAAAATAACTAATCTTAATTTCTTCAAAACCAATTTCTTTTAAGGTTTGTTCAAGCAAATCATAGGGAAAACAAAATCTATGAAGCATACCTGGATTATCAACACCATAAATCCATGGCAAAATATTTTTTCTATCTTCTCGCTGACCATTCACATAAATTTCAAATGATTTTTGAAGGTCTGGGGTTTCAATAACTAGTTTTCCATCAGGCTCTAAAATTCTAAAACATTCACTAAGAGTCTGAATTGAACCAGCAATTCCTAAATGTTCAATTAATTGAGACATTAAAATTTCTTCAAAACTGTTATCATCATATTCTATATCATATGCATTAATTATTTTATCTGCAACATTTGAATCATAAGCATCAACATTGAGATATCCTTTTTTGTAATCCCCTCCGCATCCTAAATTTAGTTTCATATATTTCAATCCAGAATAAAGTTAAATATATTTTTTAACATCGATTTTTGATATTATACCTGGCTTTGAATCAGGTCTGTCATCCTCGCTTAAAAGTTCTTTTACTTCTTTTACTTCTAATTCTACATCTTCTCCAAATATTCTTCTATATTCTTTTTCTAACTCTTTTAAAAATATATCAGTTGGAGGATCTTGATCTCTTAATTCTTCATCAATTATCACTCTTACCTCAATCTTTTCAAGTGATCTTTGAATAAATTGATTCATGTAGAGTTTGTTTGTTTTAAATTTCCTAAGTACATATCCAACAACTTCCATCAAGGTTCTAGGGTAAATTATTTTACCATTTGGAAGAACGATACATTCCTTTATCCTGCCATGTACTAATTCCATAAGTTCGGAATTCAATCCACAATCACAAGTTTCATCTTTCAAAGAGATTATATCGCCCATTCCTGTGTATCTGATTAGAGGAGTTCCTTGCCCGTAAGTTCTAGTAATTGAAAGTATTCCTTCTTTGCCGATATCTTTTACATTACCCTTTTTATCAATAACTTCCAAATACACAACATCAGAGTGAATATGATGGTTACCATTCTTACACTCAAAAGAGATAGGTCCTCCTTCATTAGAGTTAAAAATGTCATAAACTTTTGTATCAAAAATCTCTTCTATATTTTTCTTTTCATATTTATCTAAAATTGCACCAGTTGAAATTATACATCTTGGTTTTATTTTTTCACCAAGTCCCTTTTCTTTTAAAAGTGCCATATGCCTTATTGGTCCTGGAAATCCCATTATGCATTCTGGTTGGAAATCATTAATTCTATTAGTTATACTCTTAAGGTCATCATCACAGTTTATCTGTTGAATATTATCAGTTGAAAATGCAAAACTCAATGGTTTAAATGCAGGATTTGCACCTGAAGAAAAATACTGAGTTGGAGCAGTATCAGAATAAAAATTAGCAATTAAAGAAAATCTTGATTTATTCCATTTTAAACCATAATATTTTAACTCTCTTGAATAAAGTATTAATGATTTTAAAAGCGTAAATCTGTCTTGATAAATTGAAACAGGAGTCCTTGTTGACCCAGAGGTCCTTGAAAGAATTGCATTTTTTTCATAACCAGGTCTTATTAGGTCCATATTATTTTTTCTTACGATGTCTTCTCGATTTATTATTGGAAATTTTTCAATATCTTCAAAACCTTTAATCTTTTTTGGATTGATTCTATTCTCCTTGAACTTATCTTGATATAATGGAACTTTTTTTGCATAATTTACTAATTTTATAAAATTCTTATCTCTTATTCTTTTTAGTTGATTTAGATTTTTTATTTTTAATCTATCTAAATCTGAGAGATAGTTTGCAGCAGTTTTAAGAAGTAACGGCACCATTGATGGATGTAGAGATGTATCCATTTAAGTTCCTCAAAGTCTAATCTTAATTATTCTTCATCATTAAATGCTTTTCATAATTTTTGGAAAACAATTTAATATGCTTTACTCATAACAATAATCATGGCAGAAACTGATGATTACAAACCTAGCCAAGTGGTTTGGGAAATTACTTTGAAATGTAATTTGAAATGTATGCACTGTGGGTCATCTGCAGGTCTTGAAAGAGGCGATGAACTTACAACAGAGGAATCAAAAAAGGTTTGTAAACAACTTGCAGAAATTGGATTTCGTGGCATTGGCCTTATGGGCGGAGAGATGTTTTTAAGAAAAGATTGGGAAATTATTGTGAAGGAAATAAAAGACCAAGGAATGGCTGTTTCTACTGTTACAAATGGCTATTTTAAGCCTGAAAAAATAATTCCAAAGCTTTTAAAATTAGAGGTTGACTGTGTAACGGTAGGTTTTGACGGAACTGAAGAAATTCATGATGAAATCAGAGGAGTGAAAGGAGCTTATAAAAAATCTCTTGAATTCATGAGAGCTGCAAAAAAGGAAGGATTATTGATAAATCCAATCACTACTGTTCACAAAAAAAACTTCCATGTCTTAAATGAACTAGGTAAAATTATTTTAGAAGATGAAGGTCTTGACTGGCAAATTCAAACAGCAGTACCAATTGGAAGATTCCCAGAAAAATTAAAACTTTCAGAGGAAGAGGTATATGCACTAGGTCTTTTTATTGCTAATTTTCAAAAGAAATATTCAAAGGACAGAGTTATTGGAAGTCACAGTTTAGGATTTTATTCAGAAAAAATACCAAATCTAAGTTTTTATCCTGAATGGAAGGGATGCTATGCTGGAAAATCTGTTTTAGGAATAAATAGTAGAGGAGATATTAGGGGTTGTGAAATACTTCCTGATGAATATATCGAAGGAAATGTTAGAGATAGAAGTATTGTTGATATCTGGAATGACCCTAATGCGTTTTCATATAATAGAAACTTTAAAAAAGAAGATCTAGGACCACTATGCAAGGATTGCAAACATGCATTGAAATGTAAAGGCGGATGTATGTGCAGATCAGTATTATTAACCGGCCATGAACACAATGACCCAAACTGTTTTTACAGAACTGAACAAAAATTTTCATCTAAATGATAGAATTTAGTCTAAGAATATAATAAAGTATAAAAAATGAAATCACAATAATAATTTGATAAATTGAAAATAATTATTATTTTTTTCTCAAGAACAAGATTTACAGAAAGTATAGCTCTGCAGATAAAAGAATTATTAGAAAGTAAAAATGAAATAACATTTTTAGAAATATCAGAGCGGAAAAAATATCATTTCCTAAAATTGACATTTGCGCCACTATGGAATAAAAAGATATTTGCAAGCTCGGTGATTGGTTCTCCAAAACTATATTATGACACATTTTTTAAAAAGAAACCCAAACTTGAGGAAATATCACTTGAATTTGATGAATATGATTATGTATTCTTTGGAACTCCTATTTGGTATGGCAGACTTCCTCCAGCAGTCAACAGTTTTTTTGAAAAATATAAGAGTTTTTTATCAAATAAAAAAACATTTATTTTTTTAACATCGGGAAGTGGAAAAGGCTTTACAAATTATATTGATGTTTTAAAAACCAATATTGAAAAAACTAATGTAGAGTTAATTGGTCAACTTCATAAAAAATATAGTACATATTTAACAAAAGAAGAAAAAGATAAAATTTTGAAATTGATGTATAATTAAAACAATTCAAAATAATTAAGAACCATCGGGACAAATATTGTTGCATCATATGCAAGATGAACTAAGATACATGTTGTTAAATTCCTTCTTTTAATGTAATAAATTGTTATTGGAATTGTCCAAAATGCAATTTGAATTGCACCACCAAGACCCCAGAAAGGTATATGAAATATTACAAATAAAATATATGAAATAATTCCACTAATAATCAAATTTTTTGAAAGTAAATTTAATCTTTCGATTAAATAACCCCTAAAGATTATTTCTTCAGTAATTCCTGCAGTTATAACAATAAATAATTGTAAATAAATTGGTAATAAGAGAACCCTACTTGTTTCAGCACTTTGACTTGTTAAACCAAGCAAGTTTACAAAAAAGTCAGTAAAAAACAACAATGCAAGCTGGATAAATAAAATTATAAATCCATAAAAGAAGTCAATTTTCTCCATACTTTTAATGCCAATTGATCTTAAATTTTTCTTCTCCCAAAAGTAAATAATTAGAAATAAGACAAGGACAATAATCCAATCACTTGATAAGTTTCTAGCAAGAATATCTGGTCTATCTAAAAGAGATGTATCCCAACCAAGCAGATAAGAAATGATAAAATTGACAGGAATTGAAATAATTAAAGCAACAATAATTGGTAAAAATATTTTCTTTTTAGATAAACATCTTATCATTATCCATTAGAATAAAATTTAAATTATTAATTTTTTCTAAAATAAGAATTTTTTATTATATTGGATAAATATATCTAGTCGATCTGTTTTTTTCTATAGCATCTATATCTACTTTTTTAATCTTGAATACAAGCCTTGGTTTATTAACTAAAGAAAGTTTTGTGAATAATTCCTTTTTAAGAAGATGTGATTTAAAATTAAAAGAAAGAGCAATATTTTCTGGTGGAAAATCAAATTTTAGCTTAATCATGTTATGTCCACCTTTAAATAAACTTCTCTGAGGTTCCATCTTGCAGACTCCTTTTAAGGGAATATGGTCAAATTCGTCTTTATAAAAACCGTTTACGTCTCCACAGCCCTCAATTAAAGCATAACCCTTTTTGATACCTGAATTTATAAATTTTGTTATATGTTCAACAATTAGATCTTCATCCATTTTAAAATTTAAATTCAATATTTTATTATTCATCCTTGCTTTAATTTCTAACTTAATAGGATAAAAAAAATCGTACTCTTTTAGATACGCTGTTTTTTTATATTTTATCTCAGCATTAGAAAATTCAAAATATTTATTACCATCTTTTGTTAAAATCAATGAACCAAATAAGGGTCCATCTTTTATAAAAAACATAATATTTCCAAGAAATAAACTCCATCCATTATCAAATATAGCCCAGATCCAATCGTATCCAAAGGGATTATTTTCACTTGCAAAAGAAATTGACTTTGGAATTTTTATTTTATGGTTTTTTATCCACCATCCGCCAAGTTTTTTATAAGTATTCAATGTTTTTTTTATAACTGATGGACTAATAATAGACCCCCCGTAAGAAAAGTCCCCCCATACATGTTCAAAATACCCTATTCCATCAGCTTCAAAAATTTTATTTTTAAGTTTAACTTTACCAAATAATTTGTTATTTGGAATAAAACCATATTTAAAATATCCTAGACCATTAGGTAGCATTCCATTTGTAATATTTTGAGCAATAAAATGAGGTAAAGATCTTGAATTATATTTTATATCAAGTAATATTTCATTAACTGGATCTTTAAGATTCAACTCATAATTTGGATATTTTCCTTTTAGAAATGAATTTTCAAAGGATATTTTTAAATTATTTGTAGCATTTAATTTTTCTCTTAAATTGTCTTTATGGAATCTGAAATGTTTGTTTTTTCTTAAATCAAAATTATCAAAAATGTAATTTGATGATAGTTTTTCTTTATTAACAATAGATTGAGAAAACGAGGATTTATAATGCCAATTATAATCATCTGAGTCAATCTTTAAAAAACCTTCAACGCACCACCACTCCATCATGCTTGGAAAATGTTCTTTTTCATCATTAGGTGACCATGGGTTTTTTATATTATTTATCATAATTATGAAATCTTTTATTTTTTACTCTGTTTAAATGCTTTATCATAAATCTAAGAAAATAAGATAAATATTTATTAACCCTAAACTATGTTGATTTTATGAAATATAATCTGGATGGAGCATCCTGGGAAATAACTCTTAAATGTAATCTAAAATGTTTTCATTGTGAATTTTCAGCAGGTAAAGCAACACCTGATGAATTATCAACTGATGAAGCTCTTGATTTGTGCGAAGGTCTAAAGAAAGCAGGTTGTAAGAGAGTTATTTTAATGGGGGGTGAACCATTTTTAAGAAATGATTGGGAAGATATTGCAAAAAAGATACAGGATCTTGATATGGAACTTGCCTTTATCACTAATGGTTATTGGGATAGTGAAAAAATTTTTAACAAATTAAATGAACTATCCCCTGTTTTTATTGGTGTGAGTATAGACGGTGGAAAAGCAGAAACTCATGATAAAATAAGAGGAGTAAAAGGATGTTTTAATAAATCAATGAATTTCATTGATAGAATAATTAAGATGAAAATACCTGTTTTTGTAATTACATCTATTCATAAATTAAACATTGATGAACTCCCAATTTTAAGAGATAAATTATTTGACAAAGACCTATTTTGGGAAATTCAGATAACAGATGTTGCAGGTCGTTTTCCAAAAAAATATTTAGTAAATGAGGAGGAATTTTATTCTGTTGGTAGATTTATTTATGAAACTCAGAAGATGCATCCTAAAGGCAAAAAATTCTGCGACGGAACTCATGATATGGGTTATTTTTCTGATTTTTTACCAAATCTTACAGGTATGCCAAAATGGGAGGGTTGTCAAGCAGGTATTTCACTTGTTGCAATAGAGAGCAACGGCGGAATCAAAGGTTGCTCTGCACTAACTCATAAATTTGTTGAGGATAATATAAGGAATAGAAAATTTATTGATATATGGAATGACCCGGATATGTTTTCATACAATAGACAATTTAAAAAAGAACATTTGATGGGCTTTTGTAAAAACTGTAAATATAACGAGATATGTAAAGGCGGATGTTTAGAAACATCATTTATGTCAACAGGAAAATATCACGCAGATCCCTATTGTTTTTATAAAATAGAACAAGAATAGGTGTAAAAACTATGAGCGAAGCTTTAGTCTCCCTTAAAAAAATAAAATTAGGGGGTTTGGATCAGTTTATATATTTAAGAACAAAAAACATAGAAAATCCAATCTTATTATATCTTCACGGAGGGCCTGGAAATCCAATAATGGATCTCTTTAGAAAAAAACATAAATCATTGGAAAACCATTTTATCGTTGTACAATGGGAACAGAGAGGAGCAGGAAAATCTTATTCAAATAAAATTTCAAAAGAATCAATGAACATTGAGCAATTCTTAAGTGATCTTAAAGATTTAATAAAATATCTTAGAGAGAAATTCAATAAAAAAAAGATATTTTTAATGGGTCATTCGTGGGGTAGCTTTTTGGGGATTTTAGCAATTAAAAAATATCCTGAGCTATTTCATGCATATATTGGTGTTGGACAACTTTTTGACATGGTTGAAAATGAAAAATTGTCATATAAATTAACCCTTAAAAAAGCATATGAACTAAATGATCAAAAAGCAATATCTGAATTAAAAACAATTGGTGAACCTTTTAAGGGTATGAATCCACCATATAATTCACCATATAAAAGAGGTTATAAATCAAGAATATGTCTTTTTTACTGGATGTATAGGTTTGGCGGAATTTTTTATAATGTTAACTATCATAAAAACTATAAAGGATATTTAAAATCCTTATTAAAAATTAAATTTCTTTTTTATTTTCCATTTTTACATAAGGAATACTCTTTTATTGATAAATACAAAATTGTTGTTGGAGGAACTTTTTCAATGAAAACTATGACAAAAGAAATACTAAATGTCAATTTATTTAATAATGACATTGATTTAAAAGTACCTGTTTTTTTTGTAATGGGAAGACATGACCTTAATACCCCTTATCTTCTTGTTAAAAAATATTTTAATAAATTAAATGCACCATATAAAGAACTCTTTTGTTTTGAAAAATCAGCGCATATGGCAGATATTGAAGAATCAGAAAAATTCAATGATCTTTTAATTAATCATATTTTAGCAAAAATTATTCGTTCTTAACAAAAAGCATATTCAAAGGCATCAAGATACATATCTCTGCTTGATTTATTAAAAATATACATTGAATAAAATGGAAAAAAACCTAATTTTAATGATTTGAAATTTCTTTTTTTAATCAAATTTTTCTCGTGAAACTTTTTTGCTACATACTTTGCACCTTCGGTTAATTCTTCAGCGCTCATATTTTTTGGTTCAAACACACAGTGAAAAAGGTCATATTTTTCCCAATCCTTTGAAAAAATTCTATCTTGTTTTTCCATTTTATCATATAATGGAGTACCAGGAAAAGGAGTAAGGATATAAAAATGGGCTGCATCAAGTTCAGTTTCAATTGCAGCATTTAAAGTCGCATCGAAAATATCTTTTTTATCTCCATCGAGTCCAAAAATAAACGAACCAACTACCGCCATTTTATGTTTATGAATTTTTTCAACTGCCTTTGCGTATTCTTCAACTTTATTTGACCCTTTCTTTACTGAATCAATGCTACTTTGAGATACTGACTCAAAACCCATTGACCAAGCAGCACATCCAGCTTCTTTTGATAACTTTAATAGTTCTTCGTCTCTACTTAGTACATTTACATTTCCAAAACAAGAAAATACCTTTTTTAGAGGTTTAATTGCCTTAAAAAATTCCTTTGAATATTTTACATTTATTGTCATAGATGGATCTGCTGATGATAATCCTTTATTTGGTATAGATTTTAATGTTTTTATAGCATCTTGGATTGGCATTTTTCTATGAATTCTTCCAAATTCTTGATTTGTTATAGCACAGAATTCACAGCCTACAGGGCATCCCCTAGTGACTCTGAATTGACTTGGTGTAAAAATATTTCTAAAACCTAGTTTATGATTATAGGGTTCTATAAATTTAATATCCCAAGGCTTTTCCGGATAGTAAAAAGCTTTTAAATTACCATTTTCAAAATCGTTTAGTAATTTTGGCCAGGTTTCTTCTGCTTCAGCTACTACTACAGAATCAGCATGTTTTTTTGCTTCTTTTGGTAAGGCAGAAGGATGCCATCCTCCTAAAACAACAGTTATTCCATTTTTTCTAAATTCATCAGCAATTTCATATGCTCTTGGAGCAGTCATTGTAATTGCTGTTATACCAACTATATCAAAATTTTTGTTATAATCTATCTTTTGATAAGTATCATCAATAACTGTTATTTCATGTTTTTTTGGTGTAATTGCTGCAACTCTTAAAATTACTGCAGGAGGTAAAACTCCCATCTTTGCAGCTTTCCTATTTGCTTTGTTTCTTTTTATGCTTTTTGCACAAGCTTGAATTAATAAAATTTTCATTTTTTTACAATTTATTATAACAATTGTTTTAATAATAAATTTTTCCAATTGTAAAAAAATAATAATAAAAATTTATTTAGTTTTTAGAAATATTGTGATATTTTTGTTAAGACTAATTTATAAGTTGGTCTCTATAATATTCTTTGTTATTATATAGTCAGGATATTACTATGATAACAAATTAATAGATTTTAACTAAATGATAACGAAAAAATATATATTTCATAAATTTATAACGAAAGATATATATAATTGGATTGTTACTTATAAAGTAAGGTGTATAAAAATGGATATATACAAAATTGGTAAAAATCTTGGATTAAATAGAGAAGATATCGATAATGTCGTTGCATCAAGGGAAAAGTCTTCTGAAAGTCCTTGTGCTGATACCTATAAAGCAGGTACAGATTATGCTACAGTTAGTCCAAAAGAAATTTATAAAGCAGGAACATCATATGGAACTGTAAGCCCAAAAGAACTCTATAAAGCAGGAACATCATACGCAACAATAAGCCCAAAAGATCTCTACAAAGCAGGAACATCATACGCAACAATAAGCCCAAAAGATCTCTACAAAGCAGGAACATCATACGCAACAATTAGTCCAAAGGATTTATTATAAAAATATTATTTGCAAAAAAATTAAATTCAATTTTCTTTTTTAATTTACATTATAATAAAAAAAGAAATTTTTTTTTCATATAACTCTTAATTAAATTTAAAAAATAGGATATGTTTTATATAGTCCCCATAGAATTCATATTAACATGTTTGAAAATTCTGATAAAAAATATTTTGATTCACCGGGATGTGCTGTTTGGGAAATTACTTTAGCTTGTAATTTAAAATGTATGCACTGTGGATCATCAGCAGGAAAAGCTAGAAAAAACGAATTAAGTACAAAAGAAGCATTAAATGTTGTTAAGGATCTTGCAGAACTTGGAAATCATGAAGTATGTTTAATGGGTGGAGAGCCCCTTGTCAGAAAAGACTGGTATGAAATTGCAAAAGAAGTTAGAGATAGAGGAATGAGCCTATCAATAATTTCAAATGGATATAATATCGATGAGGATAAAATTAATAAATTTATTAAACTAGAGCCCCACGCAATATCAACAAGTCTTGATGGTGCAACAGCTGCAGTACATGATAAAATTAGAGGAATAGACGGATCCTACGATAAAGTAATGCAATATCTAAATATGGCAAGGGATGCAGACCTTCCAACCTCTGTAATCACAACAGTTAGTAGATTAAATTTTAAGGACCTACCTGCAATAAAAGACTTATTATTTGACAGATTTATTGCATGGCAAATTCAAACTGCAGCTCCAATTGGACGTTTTCCAAAAGAACTAATAATTAGTGAAGAGGAATACTATGCTCTTGGGCTATTTATCGCATCATTAAAAGAAAAGTATTCATCTCAACAAATACCAGTAATTGGCGCACATTGTTTAGGATATTACTCAGAGAAAATTCCAGAACTTGGAATACTTCCAAAATGGATAGGATGCCAGGGAGGAATATCAATAATAAGTATTCAAAGTGATGGTGGAATTAAAGGATGTCTATCAACCCCAGATGAATTTATTGAAGGAAACGTAAGGGAAAGAAGTGTCATTGATTTTTGGAATGATCCTAATGCGTTTTCATATAATAGAAATTTTAAGGTTGAGGATTTAGGTCCACTTTGTAAAGGTTGCAAACATGGCGAGGTATGTCGTGGTGGATGTATGAGCATGTCTACAGCATTTACAGGAGTTCCATTCAATTCACCTTATTGTTTTTATAGAACTGAACAAAAGATGAAAAATAAGGAATAGATATCAATTGATTTCGAAAAGTGGTCTATAAAGTATATATATTTATTCTACAAATATATTTATTGGTGATATATTTGGATAAAAAACCAGAAGATAATAAAAAGCTTGCAAATTCAAAAGAGCTTTACAAAGCTGGAACAATATATGGTACTGTTAGTCCAGAAGAAATAAAATAAATTATTAAATCAGATTTTTTCTTTTTATTTTATTATACCGTAAAATATTATACCCATTGTAAACCATGTAATACTTAAAATGAAGTACCAGGCATTAAATATATTGAAAATTATGCCTAAAAGTATTACAAACAGTGGTAAAATAATTAATAATAAAAAAGATAGAACTTGTCTTATATTGCTTGAAAGATTTATTTCCATATTTTATCACTTTTCATATTAGATTTAGTGGCGTTATAATAAATGTGTTATTTAAGTTTAAGCATAATACTAAAAAAATTCACTATTTATTTAAATTTTTTACTTTTCCCAGATAAGTTCCATCTAACATATATAAATTAGAGTTATTAATATCAATTATTTTTCCTAAAGGACCATTAATCCCTTCTTTATTAATTGATATTCCTCCACATAAAGGATTAAATGCTGGAATAATTAAAAGATTTGGATTAGAGGAATCTGGATATTTTTCTTTTAGTTTTTTGTCAATAAAATTTGCTTTAACCCAACAACTCTCATAGCTTTTAATACCAAGTCTGTCAACAAGCATAACTGTTGGATGAGTATGAGCCATAATTATATCTTTAGATCTAAAAATTTTTTCAGATGGCCATCTGTGACCATGAATAAAAGCTATATTATCAATGACAAGACCCTTTGAAGAATGTAATACAATGTCTTCTGAAATCAAGTTTTTAATTAAACCATCATGATTACCTGGTACAATATGGACTTGGCCAAATTCTTTTATCAAATTTAAAAAATTTTTCACATCTCTTCTCTCAAACACTTCAGTACTTGGAATATTATGTTTTATATCCCCAAGTAAAATTATCTTTTCAGCTTTAATTTTTTTTAAAATCTTTTTTAAAGAATTTGTCATATTTTCTGTTTGAGATTCAGTAAATAAACCTTGTTCTCTTAATCTTTTTTCAATTCCAATATGCAGGTCCGCAACTACAATTATCCCCATATCTTTAATATGTAAAATTGGATGATTTATAATTGGTTGAATATTTGATTCTTTCATTTTCTCCCCATAAATCTTAGAGATATTGTTTTAATACGTTTGGAATTTCTTCTATTATATCAGTTGCAATTACCCCATAAGACCTTTTTTTGAATGCAAGATTTCCTGCATAACCATTAATAAAAATTGCAATTCTTGCAGAATTAAAGCTATTTACGCCCTTTGACAATAAAGAAGAGGTAATACCTGCTAAAACATCACCAGTTCCACCAACCGTCATAGATACATTATGAACATCATTTAATTTTGTATCTTCTCCATTACTAATTATGTCAACAGGGCCCTTTAAAAGTATTGTAACTCCAAGTTTTTTTGCCCATTTCTTAACAGTATCAATTCTTTCATCAAGATCTTTTGATAATTTAACACCGGTTAGCTCTTTGAATTCATTCAAATGAGGAGTTAAAATAACATCCTTGTTTTTTATAATTGAATGATTCTTTCCAACTACCTTTATCGCATCTGCATCAATTACAACTGGCTTATTTTGTTTTAAAAATAATCTAATTATTTTTTCAATGCACCTTTGAGTTCTTTCAGATGTCCCTAAACCAGGACCAATCAATAATGAATCAATCTTATTGACAAATCCTTTTATTATCTCAATGTCTTTTTCAATTAAAACATTTTCATCATTTAACTCTTTGACAATTAAGTTAGGAGATATTTTTGCAAGTTCTTTTGCTAATTTATTTGGTTTAATAATTAATGGGGAATAAGAGGTTATTGCTTGTGCTACCTTTTTTGGAGTTGCAATATAGATTAAATCAGAACCAGTTCTTTGTGCAGCAAAACTTGAAAGGGCAGGTGCTCCATGATAAGGACCTCCACCAATAATCAATACATTTCCATTTTCACCTTTATGTGAATCCTTCTTTGGCATTGGGTAATAAACATTCAACTCACCAGGGCCAACATATCTTATTGCTTTTTCAGGTATTTTAATATCTACAATTTTTATAATTCCGCAATTCTTTTTATCCATGTCAAATTTAACATCATGAAATGTAACAGTATAATGAGGCTTTACTGAATTATCAGTTTTAAATCCAGTTGGAATATCAACTGATATTTTTATTTTATTTTTCTCTTTATTTATCTGTTTTACAATTGAATTATAAGGTTCTCTTAAGGGCCCAGAAATTCCGATTCCTAACATCGAATCTACTATAAGATCTGATTTTTGAATTAAATCTTTGATTTTTCCAATTGACTCAATATTATATATTTTTATATTTAATTTCTTTAACTTTTGAAAATTTTCTTTTGAAATCTTTGTTTTAATATTATTTTCTTTTCCAACAATAAATACAGTAACATTATTTTTTTGTGATAAATGTCTAGCTGCAACAAATCCATCTCCTCCATTGTTACCCATACCACAAAAAAATAGAATATTTTTTTGAATGATTTTTAACTCATTTTTAATGAAATCTGAAAGGCCTTTTCCTGCATTTTCCATTAATTTTTTTGCAGGGGTTTTATAAAACTCTGAATTAATGTCAAGTACTTTAATTTCCTTCTCTGATATCATACCAAAATCTTAAACAATAACTTATGTATATATCCTTCGAAAAAAGGTGAAATGAATTATGATGCCTGGTCGAATGAATCCAAGACAAATGAACCAGATGATGAAAAGACTTGGAATTAATATAAAAGAAATTGATAATGTAAAAAAAGTAACTATCGAAACAGCTGATAAGAAATATATTATTGATGATGCAGAAGTAACTATTATGGATGCGCAGGGGCAAAAAACATACCAGGTGGTTGGAAAAGCAAAAATTGTCAAAAAAGAAGAAGAAATTCCCAAAGAAGATATTGACTTAGTTGTTGAACAAACAAAAAAGAGCAAAGAAGAAGCAAAAAAGGCATTAAAAGAAACAAAAGGAGATATTGCAGAAGCAATATTAAAACTAAGCAATTAATTTTTTTTTATCTCTTATAAAAATACAATTTCTTTGAGCTGTCATCAATTGATTGTCTTTCTCCAATTTTATACATGAAATCAGAAGCAGCCTTTGCTTGGAATTTTGTTCTATTTTCTGCTTGCTCAACTGTATTTATTTCATGAAGACAAAAACTTAGAGCCCTTATTTTCCAACGGTAATAATATTGATCAAGATAAGTTGGAGAATATTTTTTTACAAACCAATAAAGAAGCTCAACCCAAATATTTACATTAATTGCCTGTGTCTTTTTATGAAAACCTTCAAAAGTATTTACTTCTTTTATTTGATAGAACAGATCATCATGAGGCAGATACATTTTCCTTAATAGTTTAAAGACCTCAAGACTTCTTTCAACTTCTTTTTTAATATCCATATAAGTTTCATCAAAATTTGGTTTTCTCTTAAATGGAGAAGGCAACAATATCAATGGTTTTGTCTTTTTTCTAACAGGGAGACTGTAGAAATATTGAATCATTCTCACTGCTTCTTGAAAACATTCTGTAAACATTTTTTGAAGGTTTGTAAGAGTCTTTTTTCCATGCATTTTTTGCCCTAGATAAACCTCAGCCATTTGATATCCATAAATCATAGATTTAATTGTAATAAAAGAATCAATTCCCCAACCATATGGCGGAGCAGTACCTTTCTTTATTATTTCCTTTAATGCATTAGTTTTTATTGATAGTTCTCCCCCCAACGGTTGGTCTATTTCCCAGGCTTGAGGAAAAAACATTGCAATTAGAGGTTTTGTTATATGTCTTGTTATCTGACCATCAGCAGGATTTCTTAAAAAAGATGCTTTTACAATATCAATATTTTTATCAAGCGGCTCAAAAAGTAAATCAAACCATCGTGCAATATTTGGGTTATAAATATCCCCATCAATGTACCCAACATTATCAAAATTCTGTTTTATCGCAGCAATTGCACCATTAATCATTCCTATGCCTTTACCAATTTCCTTTGTATTTACGTATTTCCGTTCACTAATCACTTCAATTTTCTTATTTTCCTTTTTCTTTAATCTCTTAAATGTCTCCTGGTTTGATCCATCCGAAATGATAACCTTATCAACTGATTCAGACTCTAAAGATTGTTCAGCAATGTTTATCGGATTTATTCCTTCATTTTTTGATATTATTAATAAACAATTACCTGGCATTTTATCTTCTACCTTCAATATTAAATATTATTTGAATAAAATTATGATTTGATATTATACCTGCTTTCTCTATGTACATCCCATCCTATTATTACAAAAATTGTAATGTATTTTATCATATAAATATCCATCTATCTTATGTAAAATCTGTCCTGAAAATTTTAATCAAAAAATTATTAACTATTCATAATATATATGTTTATGAGCACTCGGTGTTTTTAATATGAATGATATACAGTATACTAAAAAAAATATGCAACAATTAATAGATGATTTAGATAGCTCAAAGTGGGAAGATAGAGCAAATGCAATTTTTGAACTAAAAGATATTTCTGATAAAAAAGTAACAAAAAAACTAATTGATAAACTAAAAGACTCAAATGAAAAGGTTTGGCTCTCAGCAGCAAATGTTCTAAGAAATAGAGAAGACCCAAGAGTTGTTGATTCCTTAATCGAGTCATTAAATGATAATAGAGAAGAGGTTAGATGGAGATCTGCTTATTTTCTAGGTGAGATGGGATGCAGTAAGGCTTTAAAATCTATTGAACTCTTATTAAATGATAAAAGCTTGGATGTAAGAGTAAATGCTGCAAAGGCTATAGGAAAAATTGGTAACAAAGGTTCGATTGATGCACTCATTAAGGCCCTTGAAGATAAAGATGTTAGGGTAAGAAAAGAGGCAATTACATCTCTTAATTCAATATCACCTAAAAAACCACTTAAATCAGTTTCAAAATTATTAAATGACAAAGATAAAAAAGTTAGATCTCTAGCAGCAATAATTCTTGGCAAGACAAAATCAGTTGATGCATTTGATGATTTAATTGGTACACTTGACGACAAGGATCATATTGTTAGAGTTTCAGCAGTTTATGCTCTTGATAAGATTGGTGGAGACCAATCAGTAAAACCATTAATAAAAGCCTTAAGAGACCCTCACTGGGAAGTAAGAAGTGATGCAGCAAGTGCACTTGGCAAGACAGGTAGCAAAGAAGCAGTTATTCCATTAATGGATGCATTAAAAGATGAGAATAACTATGTAAGAAGGAGTGCGATAAAAGCACTTGAAAAATTCAATATATTTTAAGTTTTATTTGTTTTTTTCTTTATATCTTTCCTCAAGTTTGTCAATTACCATTTTATCAATTTGATCTCCAAATTCATCTGTAAGTTCATCAAATTTTCCAGATTTAATTAGATTTACACCAATTCCTGCAATTATTATTCCAGCGAGGGTATCTGCAAGTAAATTTGTCATCAATGCAGCATTTGTCTTAATGTAATATGTTCCTGTTACATTAAGCCATTTAACAAGTTCAAGAATAACACCTATTCCCATTGTCAAAATTATTGTAAGAAATGCCATTGCATATTTATCCATTTTAAGTCCATCCCAGTGTTCATCAAGAATATATATCATTGCAAGTGAGATAAATGCAACAAGAATTGATATAAAAAAACGAGTTATCAATTGGTAGTTATCAATATTATAATAGAAGTCAAGAAGCCTGCCGCCAACATGAAGTATTGTTACAATTGCAATTAAAAAATCAAAAACCCATGGTAAAGTGAACTTCACATCCTTTTTTATAATACTTGGTAAAATACTGATAAAAAGACCAAAAAAGGTTCCAACGACCCATACATAATCCTTTTTCCAGATTGCAAGGATTAATGAAATTATCATTACAACTCTTAGTAAAAAGGAAAAGGAAAAACACTTTTTCTTGCATATTGATTTAAAACTTATCAACTTTTTTTCACCTTTTTACTTTTTATAATCTTTTTATCGATTTGTTCTCCAAAATCATCTGTTAATTTTTCAAAACTTCCTCTTTTTATTAATGCAACACCAACAATTGCCATTATAATTCCTGCAATTGCATCAATAAATAAATCCTTAAGAGTATCAGTATAACCCCATTGTTCACTTGTATTAAAAATAATATCTGTAAACCATTCGTTAAATTCCCAAATAACACCCATTGCAATTGTTGTGAAAACTACTACAAATGCCATTGCATATTTATCCATTTTAAGACCATCCCAGTATTCATCTAAAATATAAATTATAACAAATGCAATGAAAGCTATCAAAAATGATGATACAAAATGAGTAAGAATATCATAATTAGGAATACCATATCCGCCTAAAAGGCCACCTCCGACATGTAAAATCAATGCAATAATTACAAGTATTTCAAGAGGAAGAGGTAAAGTTATCTGATAGTTTCTTTTTAAAATAGTGGGAATTAAACTAACAATTAAGGCAAGAGTACAACCAAATATCCATATATAATGTAAATTCCAAATTGAAATTATTAAAAGAATTATCATTACTATTTTTAATGAATAAGATAATACTACTCCCCACAAATCTATACTTTTTTTCTTCATTATTCAAACAAAAATAAAAATAACTGCTATTAATATTTTTGTTAAATTCAAGATTTTTTTCATTTACTTAAAAAGTTTTTTTAGATCCTTTGAAAAACTTTGAAGAATTCCTCTTTTTATTAAAAAAAATCCAATAATTCCAATAAATATTCCTCCTAGAGTATCTGCAAATAAATCACCCATTGTATCATTTAAACTAGTTTGTGAATTCCAGGAAAATAGATAATCTGTAATCCATTCTAAAAACTCCCAAAAAACACCAAATGCCATTGTTATCATTATCAAATCAAATACTGTTTTTTCAGCATGTATCTTTATACCTCTATGATACTCATAAAAAACATAAATGATTATTAAAAAGATAAATGCAACAACAACTGCTGAAAAGAAATGAGTGAATTTATTATAAAATGGTATGAAATCAAAGTTATGATATATGCTATAATCCATATGAAAGATAAAAGAAAGGCATATGAAAATATCAAATAAATATGGCAGGTCAATTTCAAATTTTTTTCTTAAAATTACTGGTATGAATACAATAAAAACCATAATTAATGAAAATAAAGACCATAGATATTCACCAATTATTATCGAATATAAACACATTACAATTAGGATTATTCTTAATATATATCCAATTGTACGAACAAATAAGTAACCTTTCTTTTTTTGTTTCTTCATTATAATTTAATAAATCAGATATCTGTTAAATATTTACTGGTATAATTAAAAAATAATATTGTAAAGATTTATATATAAATCTTGTATTATAAAGGTTTATTATGGGGTTTAGGAAAAAAATTGCTTTAATATTACTATTCCAAATTT
>Ga0272442_10004555_pt1 | contig 18916 bp, 10 predicted proteins | sample SSMForm2O_FD_200262 | JGI IMG/M metagenome (GOLD analysis project Ga0272442, IMG submission 200262) | Marine sediment archaeal communities from Little Sippewissett salt marsh, Falmouth, MA, United States - SSM-Form-2O | ecosystem: Environmental > Aquatic > Marine > Wetlands > Sediment ... | reverse complement strand
GAACCCGGGCACCCGGACGACACCGGCCCGCGTCCCGGTGCGGGTCAGGTTCAGGCACGAAGGCACACCGCTCGGTGACGCACAGCTCCCCGGCGCGATTCCAGGGGGCGGAACCGCGCAGGCCGACCTCGCGTTCGCATTTTTGCCCGGCTGGATGCGGGGGAGAGGGCTGATTGCGGCCGAGGCGAACCCGGACAACGACTTCGTGGAACTGGACGAGGCGGGCAACAAGGCCTGCCTCGTCGCGCAGGTGCGCTAGGGAACCGGACGCCCGGGGAACAGGGGGATGCTTCTATGAAAAGCCTCCTGTCAATGGCCGATAGTCTCATCTCCTGTTCGGTTCTGTCTGCCGACTCGAGCATCTGTGATGCTCATGCTTCTATCCGTCCTCGCCGGGACACATAGTCACATCCGAGCCTGAACTTCCCACTCTAACCCTCGGTCTTTGAAGACCAGCGTCCCCGTCGGGCTTGCTCAGACTGCAATCCGGTGCCCCTGCCGATACGGCGTTTCCTTGTTCAGTACGTGCCAGACCGCCACGAGCAGCTTGCGCGCCACCGCTACCCTCGCCTTGAGCGGGCCGCGCCTGCGCGCCACCCGCCGGTAGAACTGCCCCAGCACCTGGTCGTGACTCGGCGCCTTGCAGGCCGCCTCGACCATCGCCCAGCGGATGTACCGGTTCCCGGTCCGGGTGATGTGTCCCTGCCAGCAGTGGTCGCCGCTCTGGCGTACCCTGGGCACGATACCGCCGTAGGCGCACAGCTGCCGGGCAGTCGGGAAACGCCCGACCTCGCCGATCTCGTAGAGCAGCAGGTGGGCGGTGAGATGGGCGACGCCCGGTATCGTCATCAGCAACTCGGCCCGCGGGTCCGGCTTGAGCTGGTCCTTGATAGTCCTGGTCGCCTTGGCAATCCGCCCGTCCGCCTCGTCAATCAGCGCCAGGTAGTTGTCCAGCTCCAGCCGGTAGACCGGCCGCAGCTCGACCTCGGCCATGAACTTGCGGCCGGCTTTGCCGAACAGGTCGGTGAAGCCCTGCTGGATGCCCAGCTTGTCCAGCAGCGCGTGCACCCGGTTCTTCAGGCCGGTGCGCAGCCGCACCAGCGCCTGCCGGTAGCGCAGCAGTTCCCGTTGGTCCCGCACCGGTCGTGCCGGGATGTAGGCCAGCGGCAGGAAACCCAGCCGCTCCAGGTGAGCCAGCACCTGGGCGTCGATCTTGTCGGTCTTGACCGCCGACTCGGCAATCAGCCGGACCTTCTGCGGATGGGCCAGCTTCACCTCGAGCCCGAGTCCTTCCAGGAACTCGTACAGCCAGTACCAGCTCCGCATCGCCTCCACCGCCACCACCGCCTTGCCGGCCAGCGGCCGGAAGTAGTCGGCCATCCGGTCCCGGTCGCTGTGGTACAGCTTCTGCCGGTCGACCACCGCCCCGGTGTCGTCCAGCACCGCGACTTCGCTGAAGCGCTTGTGCATGTCCATTCCGACGTGTAGCATCTGCTACCTCCTTTCCTCGGTTTGAGGGTTGTTGTTGCTGCTACCATTGTAGCCTCAAACCCGAAAGGGGGCTTTTCATGAGTATCTACCCACATTTCTCTACCTGCTGCCGACTCTTCCTCGGCCGTCCGGCCTTCCTGGGCCGCAGAAGACGGCGCGTTAGCTTCTCCGGCCGGTCGACCCGGGCCTGGTCGGCAGACGCAGGCTACCACTAGTCGACGAGCAGCAGCTTGTGGCAGGATGTCAGCGCGCACGTGCGGACCTCGACGTAGTAGGCCCCGGCCGGGACCGCGCGGCCCGAGAGGTCGGTCCGGTCCCAGTCCAGCACCGCGGCTCCGCCGCGCACCGGCAAGGTCATGTCACGGACCACCCGGCCCGACACGTCGCGCACTGTCACCCGGACCCTACCCCCCCTGACCCCTTGAACCCTGACCGCCGCATTCGCGCCCCGCGCCGGGTTGGGCGCGACAGTGACTCCCGGCACTCGGACCGGTTCGAGTTCCTCGATGCCGACGTCGCCGCGTACGCGCAGCCGCATCATCAGGTCACCGTCCCGGTGCGGAATCCAGGCCACGGTCGGCGACCCGAACCACGAGAACCCGTCCGTCGGCGCGGTCCGGTCGTCACCCACCGCCGGCCCCTGCGCGCCGCGCGGCCAGAACGCCACCATCCACAGGTCCTGCTCGCCCTGGATGAGCGTGTCCGCATCCAGCGCCAGCCACGTGTCCGGCGCGGCCGCGTGTACCGTATCGGACTCGAAGAACGGCATGTCGAGGTCCGGACCGCTGCTGTCGCCCGGGCAGACCAGCACCCGCGCGAAGGGCAACGTGTCCTGCGTGAACACCCGCATCCCGACGAGCCTCGTTGCCGAGAAGGGCGTCCGGAATCTCACCAGGGCAGCCCAGTCGGCGTTCGGCGAGCCTATCCGCACCATCGCCGTGTCCGGCGTTCCGTCGTCGTATCGCAGCTCCCCCTCGGGAGAAGCGATGACCCGCATCCTGAGCGTGTCGTTACCGGGGTCCTCGTCCCCGGCGAGAGTCGTGAACGCCACGATATCGTAGGTGTCCGACCCGAAACTGACAGGCGGAAGCGTCACCAGCTCGCGGTCCAGCGATGCCAGTCCCGAGACTTGCGCGGTTTCGTCGTAGCCCTCGGTCCGCACCGTGAGCACGAAGTCCTCGGTAGCCCGTCCCACGTTGTGGACCCCGACGACCGGCTCCACCGATGTACCGGCAAGCTCCTCCGCGAAAGGCCGGCCTATCAACTCCGGGTACACGTCGTGCTGCAAGCGGAGGAACCTGATTGCCAGGCTGTCGTGCAGCAGGTTTTCTCCCGGCTCTGCGTCGTGCAGGTACTCGAGCCCGGCCAATCCCTCGGCGTCCTCGATGCCCACCGAGCAGGAATCGGTCCCGTCGCACAGCCCGTCGGGCAGGTCGAGGAACTGGTACACCAGCTCCCCGGCCGAGTCGATGATTGCCTGGAACGTGCAGGAGTCGCCCCGGTAGAACGGAACGTCGAGCCATGACACGATGAACCGTCCCTCTGCCGTGTCGGCGAGGAACCGGACCTCGCCACCGGCCGACGGGTCCAGGTCCGCCCAGAGTACCGCCAGCAGCGCGTTCGGGTCGCGCGGCTCGGGAATCGAGTAGTGGTGAAACTGGTGGCTGGCGGATACGAAGCTGAGCCACCCGTTCGAACAGACCCGGACCGAGTCGAACTCCTCGCCGTAGAAGTCGACCGTGAAGCCGAGCGCGAACGGACCGGCGTTGTCATCGTCCCCCAGCGGGACGACGGTCCCGGTCGAGCTGATGTCCAGCCAGGAGAACTCAGGGCCCGCGCCCGTGTCCGAGTCGAGCCACCGGTACCCGCCGTCGTCCGGCCCTCCCTGTGCCATCGCCAGCCCGGCCAGCAGCAACACCGAAAAGAAGCGCATCACCGCCCTCCGAGGAAAACCACCGGCCGGCACAGCGACGCGCCGCCTCCTGACGCCCGCAGGAAGTACACGCCGGAAGGAACCCGCCTGTCCCGGCTGTCTTCGCCGCCCCAGCACAGCAGGCTCGTTCCCGAACGTACCGGAAGCTCGCTGACAACCCTGCCGGACCGGTCCAGCACCTCGACCCGCGCATCCGGTGGCCGGCGCGGGCCGAGCCTCAGTTCCAGCCTGTCCGAGAACACCGTCGGGCCGGGCAACAGCCACTCCGTAGGCGACAACCTCCCGCCCGGCTCGGCAACGCCGGACCCTTGCCGGTACAGCTTCACCTCGAGGTCCACCAGCGCGGTCAGGCCCACCTGCTCCTCGTTCGACCAGACACAGAACAGGTCCTCGTCCCGAGTCAATACCAGGCTGTGGTTCCGGCCGCAGCAGTCCTCGTCCGACACGAACGCCCCGCACGCCTCACCGGCGACGTAGTCGGAAAAACCCTGCTCTCCCAGCATCAGGAAATCCGCGTACCCGGTGTCGCGCACCAGCGCGTACTCGTTCGCACCGCTCGCGTTGTAGCAGTCGTACCCGTAGTAGGACTCGCGTTCCACCGTGTAGCTGACATCCACCCGGTACCGGTCGAGCGGGGTGCCCGAATCCGATGTCACCAGCAGTGATTCCCGTTGCCCGGCAAGCGTGCAGGGAAGGAAGAAGTGGGTGCCGGGCGCGCAGCCCGCCGAGTCAATTATCAGCCCCGGGCTGTGTCGCCCGAGGTCGGACATGACGTCGAGGTAGTAGTCCTGCCAGTCGCCGAGCGTTGTCGTGTATCGGCCCGTCCGGTCGGTGACTCCGTAGAAGCAGTTCCACAGCTCGCTCGTCTGCCACCCTTCGCTCTGCAGTTTCACGATGGCGCCGTCCACCGGTCGCAGGTCCGCATCCCGCACCTCGACCGTCAACGTGCACGCCTCGCTGTAGGTCGGTATTTCGCTCCGCTGCCAGCCGTCGTTCCGCCAGTCCCATATCGCCGAGCAGTTCTTGCCCCCGCCGTGATGCTTGTCGTAGGCGATGCCCGGGTTCTTGATGTTGGTCGCGCCCCCGCCCAGGTCCACCTGCCAGGGATGAAACTCGTCCTGCCACCATATCTCGCACCAGACGTGGTCCTCGTTGATGTCCAGCACCCCGCCGCACGGGATGAGCGCGGTCCGGGCCGCCGCGCAGAGCAGGTCCTGTACCTCGCCGCAATTGCCGTCGTGGTCCTGGGCGATCTCGATCGGCTGGATCGGCCTCGGCGGCGTCGCGGACCGGGGCAGGGTATGCGCCACCCAGCGTGACACGACCGCCACCGCCGGCAGCGTGTCCGGGTAGCCCTGGTTTCGGTTCGTCCAGCGATGCCGCTCGCCGTCCCAGAGCACCGTCGTCTCGGCCAGCTTCTCCCTCAGCAACGGGTAGCCGGAGTCGCACTGGGTGAAGAGGAAACCGCGCCAGAACCAGCCGGACACGTACTTCACCTGCTCGTCGGTTATCTTCGGGTGGATGATCCACCAGTAGTAGACGTCCCGCGGCACCTCGACCCAGGTGGTATCGTCGTTCACCACCGCCCGGTACTTCGTCGTGGACCAGTAGTCCCCGCCCTGCAACGGGTCGCCGTGGTCTACGATGTCGACGTACTGCAGTTCGGGCGCGATATCGTATGCCGCCTCGACGTTGTCGACGAGCAACTGCGTCGGCAGGTAGAGGAACGCGGTCGGCGCCAGGTGCGCTACCTGGAAGCAGAGTTCGTCGTAGTACCGTTTGTCCGGGCAGTTGACGATCATGTCCCCGAAGCTGTCCTGCACCCCGCTCCCCAGCCGGCGGAACTTGTCCGCCAGGTCGTCCTTCAGCCAGTCCGGCGCGACCTCGACCGCGAGCTGCGCGGTCGGTGTCAACATCCCGGGAAGCAGCGTGTCGCTCAGCCCCTCGGCCTGCCGGTCGAACCTGACTGCCAGCCGCTCGCCCGCCGGCAGCATCGCGCGCAGCGCCAGCGAATCGACCAGGGTCCAGCCGGAATCGGTCGGAAGGGGCTTCGGCTCAGGAGTGCATGCCGGACCCTCGGGTCCCGGAACCAGCAACACCGCCCGCCTGCCCGTGTCCCACGGCTGCGTCGGCTCGATGCGGTTCGTGATACCGGTCTCGCCGGCCGCCACGAGTCCCGCAACCACGGCGAGCAGCACGACGGTGTGTCTCATCTCTCTCAAGCGATAACCCGGCAACGTCCCGGTGTCAAGCCGGCCGGAAAAGGGTGCCGGCCCCGAAGGGCCGGCACCACCTGCCACGAAGGCTCGGTCCTATCTCGTCAGCAGTACCTTGGTCAGTTCACCGAGACCGCCGGCCCGCACTTCGAGGAAGTACGTCCCGGCCGGTAGCAGCCTGCCCTGCTGGTCGTGTCCGTCCCATGACCAGACCGCGCTCCCGGCCCGGGCAGCCCGGCTGAAGCTGCGCACCGTCCGGCCCGAGGCGTCGTACACCCGGACCGAGAAGTCGTTCGACGGGCACCCGGCCAGCCTGAGTTGCACCGTGTTACGGAACGGGTTGGGATACGCCCGGACGTGCATCCGGCTGCGCGTAACCGGCCCGCCTTCCTCGATGAAGAGCAGCGGGGGTACGCCGCCCGTCACCTCGAAGTCGTCGATGTAGAACCCTTCGCCCCGGTCCTCGTCGTCGCTCTTGAACCCTATCTTGACGCTTATCGTCTCGCCCGCCGGTATCCACGACAGGTCGAACTTCTCCTGGAACCAGTCGCTCTCGATACCGAACGGCGTCGGTTCGAACGCGGACCCTTCGGCCCTCTCCTCCAGCGCGCCGCCGGTGCCGATGAAGTCGAGCGTGTCCGCCCCGCCGTCCCGGACGATGATGACGTAGATACCGTCCACCCCGTAGTTCGGCACGCTGAACCAGCGCCAGAACTTGAGCGAGCAGTTCTCGGCTACCATGAAGTCGTTCGTCTGGAGCCAGCAGTTCATCCCGTTCAGGTACCGGTGGGTGGACTGGTCACCGCAGTACCAGGCGTGGGTATTCGAGCGGCAGCGGTAATCGCTGATGTGCCACCGGTCGAGCCCGCCCCCGTGGGTCCACTTCGCGTCCCCGGACTCGATGTCGTCCGAGAACCCGAAGTTGCCGACCAGCAGGTTGAAGGTGTCGGTGAAGACGATGTCCCCTGTCCGGGTCACCAGTTCCATCGGCGCCAGGTAGGAAGCCGGGCAGCCACCCTGCACCGAAATGCGGAAGCTGTCCTCGGGCGCCGCCCGGTCCATCGGCATCACCTCGCCCACCAGCAGGCTCTCGGGCGTGAGCAGGGTCACGTTCGGGTCGAGCGACGTGAGCGAGGCCCACGTCTCGTGGCCCCAGCCGTGGCCGCTGTTCTCGATGCAGACCTTCAGGTTGCCGGTCTCCCCGGGCAGCAGCGGCGGGTCGAGCAGCCAGTACCGTTCCATTGCCAGCTTCGGCCGGCCCACGACGATTATCGGGTGGAATACCTGCTCGTCGCCGTCCACCGGGTTGCGCACCACCACGTCGAAGTAGAAGCCGTGCCCGTCCTCCGGGCACATCAGCACGCTTATCGCGAAGGCGTCGGTGACGTGGAGCGATTCGCCCGGCGCGAGCTGGCAGACCCCGCCGGTGCTGTCGGTTATCACCAGGCACGGGTCGATGGAGCGGAGCACGATGTCCTTCGGCTCCGACAGCGTCTCGCCCGCGTTGTGCATCCACACCGGCAGCGATATCTGCTCGCCCGGGTTGGCGATGCCGTCGCCGTTGCCGAGTGAATCCTCTACCGTCCACCCCGCGAAGTTGATGTACGCCCCGGTGTCTACCGGCACCGTCATCTCGCAGGGCAGCCGGTTGTGCGCGGTCGCCGTCAGGCTGAAGTCGCCCCCGGTCATTGGTGTGGTGCTGAGCCACGCCGCGCCGTTCGTGCCGGTCACGACACGGTCGTATGACTCCTCTCCCTTCATCAGGCACACCAGCGCGCCCTTCACCGGCTCACCGATCTCGTCGGTCACCGTCACCAGCACCCTGCCCTCGCCGGCCGGTATCGTCGCCGGCGCACTGACGCGCAGGCTGCCGGGCACCGCGGTCCAGACCGGCATCTCCGGGCATCCCATCAGGTTCACCTGGTACTGGTGCCAGCGGTAGACGTTCCTGCCGCGCGAAAACGGCGCGTAGTAGGCCTTCGACTCGGCCATCGCCTCCCCGACGCGGTAGATACCCTCGTTCTGGATCATGCACCAGAAACGGTCATCGAACTTGTCCGAGTAGCCGAAGCCCGGGTTGCCGGGCGAACCCCAGCCGTAGGACGAGTTGCCGATGAACGCCGCCGCCCCGCCGTCCGGGTTGGAGACGAACGCCTCGCCGATAGAGACGAAATCATACGCCGTGGTCCAGCAGCCGATCGAGTACATGATCCCCTTGTAGTCGTTGGTGATCGTGTCGGCATCCCGCGTCCGCAGCCGCGAGTAGCCGCCGCAGCTCATCACGTCGATCCAGCCGTGGCCGTCGTGGTTCATGTAATTCTGGCCGTCGCGCATCGCCGACATCACGCTCGAGCGCGACTCGTTGCCCAGCCGCTCGTACTTCTTCGTGACGGTGTACCCGGACGGGAACGCCTTCGCCTCGAGCATGTCCTTGTGCTTTCCCCCGTCGGTGTAGGGGTTGCTCCACATAACCTCGGCGAAAAACAGCACCTTGTCCTGGTCCGGCGTCGCCGGGCTCTTCTCGTACTCGAGCACCTTGTCCACGAACGCCTGCGCGTCCGTGCGCGAATCCACCGGTGCCCGCCCGACGTACATGTCCGGATACAGGTCGACCGAGTCCTCGATCTCGCCGAAGACGTTGTCCCCGTCGAAGTCCCAGTCCCCGTCAACGTCGACGTAGTAGAGGTCGCACGGCAGCGAGTCCTCGCGGTCGTGGATGTTGCCGTCGCTCACCATCGCGAACGCCTTCCGGAACGGGATGACGCTCACGTCGCCGCCCAGCAGGACGTACTTCACCCCCGAGTCGGGCAGCGTCTTGGTGTAGCCGCGCAGCCGCTCGGCGTTGTCCCGGCCCGAGTAGTTGGCGTACACCCAGTCGATATGACGGACGACCGTCGGCACGCCCTTCTTCGTCTTCCAGTCGGCCAGCCGCTGGAAGATGCTGTCGTAGGCGGTCGAGGTGATGATGACGTACTCGAAGGCCTCGACGTCCAGCGTGGGGAGCGGCGGGAGCCGGTCGAACTCGACCTCGACCGTCATCCGGCCGCAAACCTCGAGCCGGTTCTCGGCGCCGGCATAGCGGAGCGGGTAGAGCAGCGCCTCGACGACCGTCGCCCCGTCGCGCAACCCGGTGCCGGTCCAGGTTCCCGGTGCCTCGGGCCAGGCCTCGGGCGAGCTGTAGATACCGACGTTCGCCCCGGTCAGCCTGTCGAGCCCGTCCCGCCGGCTGAGCACCACCTGCTCCTGGGCAGGGAAGGGCGCCGCGTCAACCGCGATTTCCTCCCAGCCCGACGCCCGGATGCGGACGTCGCGCACCGCGCAGCGGCCCGGCAGCGTGATGACCGCCGGCTTGACCGGCAGCTGCGGCGCTCCGGGTTCGTCGCTCACGTCCATCCCTTGGCCGGTCACCACCGACCAGCCTTCGTGCCGGGCGATGTCGAACTGCCCTTCGTCGAAACCGAAACTCTCCCGGACCGTTTCCGCCTGGGCAACCAGCCCGAGCAGAACGAGTACGACTACCAGATGTCTCACGAATCCTCCTGTCGTGCGAATCCTGCGGATTGACACTGAATGCTGTTGCTCATTGTATTGTCTCTACAGTATAAACCCGCGCCCGAGGCACGGCAAGCAGCTGGAGCAATGACCGGTCAGTGCGGGGAAACCGGCCTAGTCGTGGTTGGGCGGCAGCTTCACCACCGTCAGCCAGAACTCCTGGATGGCCTTCACGATCTTGGAGAACTCCCCGAGGCCCATCGGTTTGGTCGCGTAGCAGTTGGCCCCGAGCCCGTAGGAACGAACGATGTCCTCGTCCGCCGACGAGGTCGTCAACACCACCACCGGAAGGTGCTTCAGTTCCGGGTCCTCTCGGATCTCCCGCAGCACCTCCCGCCCGTCCTTGCGGGGCAGGTTCAGGTCGAGGATCACAAGGTCCGGCATGAGTGCATCCCGGTGGTCGCCCTGCTTGCGCAGGTACTGCAGCGCCTCGAACCCGTCATTCACCACCTGCAATTCGATATGGACCTTGCCGTCCCTGAGCGTCTCGCGCGTCAGTTCTACGTCACCCGGGTCGTCCTCGACCAGCAGCACTCTTGCGGGCCGGCCATTTATCCTACTCGTCATTGTTCCCTCCGTTCTCGTGAATCGTGAAATGGAAGCTCGAGCCCTTGCCCGGCTCGGACTCCACCCATATGTTGCCGCCGTGTCGCTCGACAATCTTCCGGCACAGCGCCAGCCCGATACCGGTGCCCGGGTACTGGCCGCGGCCGTGCAGCCGCCGGAACAGCTCGAAGACCCGCTCGTGGTACTCCGGCGCAATCCCGATGCCGTTGTCCCGTACCGTGAAACACCACCCGCGGTTGCTCCGCTCGGCCGAAACGTGGACCTCGGGTGGGTCCTCGCCGCGGAACTTCACCGCGTTGCCCACCAGGTTCTGGAAGAGCTGTTCGAGCTGGACCGGGTCGCAGGTCACCACCGGCAGTTCGCCGTGCGTCACCTTTGCCCCGCTCTCCCTGATGGTCGTCGTCAGGTTGCCTACCGCCCGCTCCAGCGCGGCGCCGCTCTCGGTCGGTTCGAACGGCTGGCCCCTCCTTCCGACGCGCGAAAACGCCAGCAGGTCGTCCACCAGCAGCTGCATCCGCCGGGCGCCGTCCGTGATGTAGCCGATGAACTCGTCCGCCCGGTCGTCCAGCCTGCCCCGGTAGCGCTTGGCCAGCAACTCGGTGAAGCTGGCTATCTTGCGAAGGGGCTCCTTCAGGTCGTGCGACGCCACGTAGGCGAACTGCTCCAGCTCGGCGTTGGAGCGCGCCAGTTCGTCGTTCACCCGGTCGAGGGCATCCTCGGCCCGGTGACGGTCGTCGATGTTGATGGATAGCACCAGAATCCGCTCCACCTCGCCCGTCGCACTTCGGAGTGGCACCGCGCTCACCAGGAAGTAGCTGCCTCCGAACTGGCCCTCGAAAGTAACCGACTCGCCGTCTAGCGCACGGCGGAAGTGCCGTGCCGCCTTCTCGGCGTTACTGGGCGACATCATCTCGAAGATGGTGTGTCCCTTCAGTTCCTCGGCGCTGTACTTCGACCTCTTCAGCTCCTCGCCCGCGCTGTGGACATAGCACAGCTCCCGGTCGAGAATGTGCACCACGCCCCGGGGAAGGTGTTCGGCCATGACCGTCGCTCGCCGCTCGGCCCTGCGCTGACCGGTAACGTCCACCGCGACCCCCATTCGCACCTCGCGTCCGTCCGGCCAGTCGATTAGCTGGTCAAGGTGCAGGTAGTCCCGGTCCAGTAGTCCGTTGTGATGCTCCCAGATGCTGGGGGGGCTGCCCGGTCTTCCGAGCTCGGGGTCCCTGCAGAAATCGCACGGCTCGTCCTTTCCCTGCAAGGCCGAGTAGCACGTCTCCCCGACCGGGTCCCGGCCCAGCAGTTCCCGGTACCGGCGGTTGACAAGCAGAACCTCGTGCGTCTTCGGGTCCGCGACATAGAGGACCTCGGGGAAGCTCTCGAGCACCGCGACGAACCGGGCATGTTGTTCCTTCAGTTCCGCGGTCCGCTCGTCCACCAGTTCCTCGAGGTGGTCCCGGTGTCGCCTCAGTTCCTCCTCCTCGCGCCGGAACGCGGTCACGTCGGTGAAGACCGTCGCAAACCGGTCCCGGCCGGGTGAGAAAACCGATATCCGAAAGTGCTTGTCCATCGGCTCGAAGAACGTCTCGAACGAGGCAGGTTCGCCCGTCTCGGCGACCCGGGCGTAGGTCTCGAGGTACGGTGCCTCACCCGCTCCGTACAACTCCGAGGCAAGCGCACCGGCCGCCTGCTCCTGGCCGATTCCGACTATCTTCTCGAATGCCGGGTTCACCGCCAGGATCCGGTAGTCGGTCGGGGCTCCCTTGTCATCCCTGACAATCTCGTGCAGCACCGCCCCTTCGACCATCGAGTCGAACAGCGCCCGGAAATCCCAGTCGCCTTGGGATGGCTTTGCCGGCGACCGGGCCTTCATCACTCCTCGCTTGACGGAGGGATGCGGAACCCGAAGCAGGAACCCCTGCCCGGCTCGGAATCGCACCAGACGTCGCCGCCGTGTGCCTGCACCAGGCACTTCACCACCGCCAGGCCGAGACCTGTCGACCGCTCGGACCGGCTGCCGCCCCGGTAGAACTCGGCGAACACCTTCGCCCGGTGCTCCTCCTCGATTCCCGGACCGTTGTCCTCGACCAGCAGTTCGAACCCGTCGTGATTCACCCGCCCGGTCATCGCAATCTTCCCACCCGGTTCGGTGTACTTGATGGCATTCGAAAGGTAGTTGCATATCACCTGCCGCAGACGCTTCCGGTCGCAGACCACGGACACCGCGGGGACGTCCACTTCGACGCTGTGCTCCTTCGCCTTCGCCAGGAAATCGAACTCGGTGACGCACTCCCGGACGAGTTCGGCGAAGTTGCATTCCTGCCTGTCGAGCTCGATTCGCCCGTGCTCGAACCGGGATATCTCGAGCATGTCCGCCCGCAGCTTCTCGAGCGTGCCGACGCTGCGCAGCATCTCGGCGATCGCCTGCCGTTGCTCGTCGCTCAACGCGCCCATCGCCCCGTCGCGCATCAGCTCGGCATACCCCTTCACCACCCACATCGGGTCACCGAAGTCGTGCATCACCATGTCCACCAGGTCGCTCTTCAGCCGGTTCGCATCGGCCAGTTCGGCGGTCCGCTCGACTACCTTCTGCTCGAGCGTATCGTGCGCCTCCTGCAGCGCCTCCTCGGCCTTCTTGCGCTCGGTGATGTTGACCGCCAGCACCAGTATCCGCTCGACCCTGCCGTCGTCCTCGGCCAGGGGCACCGCGTTCACCAGGTAGTACTTCTCACCGAAGATGCCCTCGAACCTGACGTTCTCCCCGCGCAGCGCGCGGAGGTAGTTGGGTACCACGTACTGCACGGTTTCGAGCGGCAGCACCTCGCCCAGTCGTTTCCCGACAAGGTCCTTGCCCTCGACTCCCGAGGCGACCAGTTCCTGGCCGGCGCTGTACACGTAGCGCATGTCCTTGTCGATGACGTGGACAATCCCGCCCGGCAGGTGCAGGGCAATCGACTGGTAGAGCTGCTCGCTCACGTCCGCCGCCCGCTCGGCGAGCAGTTCGTCGGTCCTGTCCGTCGTCGACAGCACGACCTGCGCCGGTATCCCCCGCTCGTCCCGGACGTTGTTGAACCGGAACTCGACCAGTTTCTCCTTCCCGTCGCGGGCCTGCACCGGCGCGACGACCGGCTCCGTCCGTCTGCCCGCCAGTGCGTTCTTCAGCGCCTCGAGGACCTCCCTCAGGCCGTCGGCGTGTACCACCCCGCGCGCGACGTCGACAACGTCCATCTCCGCGATGACCGACTGGCGCAGACCGGTCACCCGTTCGAAGGCCGGGTTCACGTAGGTGACCTTGCCGTCGACGCCCGCCAGCAGCAGGCCGTCCGAGACGTGGTCGGTTATCAACTTGGTGTGGCGCAGCGCCCTGTCGGCCCGGCCTCGTTCAATCGCGTAGCGGAGCGCCCGGACGATAAGCGGCCCGGAAGCGACCCCCTTCACCAGGTAGTCCTGCGCCCCGTCCCTGATTGCCAGCGTACCCACCGCCTCGTCGCCGACCCCGGTCAGCACGACTATCGGCACATCGCCCGCCACGCCCTGCATCCGGTGCAGCGTTTCGAGACCGCGGCTCTCCGGCAACCCGAGGTCGAGCAGCACCGCATCGATGCCTCCCTCGCGCACCCGCCTCATGCCCTTATCCAGGGTGTCCACCCATTCCAGCATCACCCTGTCCGGCGCATCGGCAAGACGCTCCCGGACCAGGTAGGCATCCCCGGAATCGTCCTCGACGAGCAGGATCCGAATCGTGCTACGTCCGATCATCATTCAATTCTCCTCTGGACCGACGTCAAACCTCCCTGTTCGCTCCGCGCGGCCCTCCGTGCCGCGCCCGGTCTACCGGCCGTGCCCCAGCAGTCTCGCGACCTCGGCCAGGAAATCCTCCTTCTTGACCGGCTTGCCCATGAAGGCGGTCGCCCCGGCACTGAAGGCCTCGGCCTGCGCCTCCTTGTTGGTGTGGCCCGATACAATCAGGACGGGGGTCTCCAGTTCATACTCCTCGCGCAGCACCGATACCAGTTGGAACCCGTCTACGCCCGGGACCTCGAGGTCGCAGACGATCAGGTCGGGAGGGTCATCCTCGACCACGCCGAAGGCCGCCGCGCCCGCCTCGATGCCGGTAACCCTGTATCCCCCGGACTCAAGTATCTTGCGGAGCAGCCGCTGGGTCATCGGGTCGTCCTCGTAGATCATCACGTGCCCGGACACCTTCTTCTCGGTCACCGGCTTCTCCAGCCTGCGGAACTGGCGCTCGATCTCCTCCAGCAACCGGTCCTCGTCCACCGGCTTCTCGAGGAAGGCACTCGCGCCCGTATCGATGGCCACCCTGCCCTTGTCTGCTCCGAGCCCGGAAACTGCGATTATCGGCAGCTGCGGGTGGCTCATCCGGAGTTGGCGGATGACATCAAAGCCATCCACTCCCGGCATCGCCAGGTCGCAGACGAGCAGGTCGGGCGGGTCGGTTCGTGCCTCCTTGATCACCGTCTCGCCGTCCGCTGTCGGTGTCACCCGGTAGCCGGCCGATTCGAGCATCCGGCTGACCATGTTGAGTGTCGCCAGGTTGTCCTCGAGGACCACGATGTGCTTGCCAATCATCCTGCGGGACTCCTAGGGCACCTTCCTGCCGTCGAGCAGGTTGGCGATGTGGTGCAGCAGCAGTTGCTTCGACAACGGCTTGGGCAGGAACGAATCCGCACCCGCCCTCAGGGCCGCGTCCTCGACCGCATCCTGGCTTCTGCCGGATATGACGACAACCGGGCCGGGGTAAGCCAGTTCGTTACGCAGTTTCGGTATCAGGTCCAGTCCCGGCGTGCCCGGCACGACCAGGTCGCTGATGACCAGATCCGGGTACTTCTCCCTAACGAAGCCGAACGCCTCATCGCCGTTCCGCATCCCTTTCACACGGTAACCGGCATTCCTGAGCAGCCTCTCGAGCATTGCCAGCGTCGCCCGGTCGTCCTCCAGCACGAGGATGAGCTTGCCGTCGTGTGCCGCGCCGGTCGTGGGCAGTGCCTGCTGCGCCAGTTGCTTCTCCACCTCGGCCAACAGCGTCTCGCGGTCCACCGGCTTCTCGAGGAAGACGTCGGCACCGGCGTTCATCGCGTTCTCCTTGTCCTTGGGCTTGGTCCGTCCCGACACCACGATGATCGGCGCCTCGAAGGTGAGGCTGCGCTTCAGCAGTTGTATCACCTGGTAACCGTCGATACCGGGCATGCTCAGGTCGCTCACCACGATGTCGGGCGGGTCGGCACGGATCGCCTTCAGCGCCGAAGGTCCGTCGCCCGTCGCCGTGACCCGGTAACCGGCCGAAACGAGCACCTTCTCCAGCATTTCCCGGACCGGTGCTTCATCTTCGAGTATGACTACGTGTTTCCCTTCCATTCCACCTCCAAAATAGGACTTCGCAACTGCTTGTCAAGTCTGCCGCGCAGGGACCAGGCTGCCGCTGCTGACCACGATGACACCCCGCTTCAACACCATCCGGCAGGGATTGTGCCCGACCCGGTAGGCGAGGTGACGGTAATCGGGAAGGTCGGTCACCAGGATATCGGCCGCCTTGTCCTTCTCCAGCGTGCCGACCTCGGAATCCCGTCTGAGCGCCCGCGCGGCGTTCACCGTCACCCCGCGCAGGGCCTCCTCGACCGACATCCCGTAGACGAGGCAGGCGAAAACCACGGTCATCGGCTGGCATATCAGCGTTGAGGAACCCGGGTTGAAGTCCGTCGCCAGTGCCATCGTCACCCCTGCCTTCCGCATCTTCGCCACCGGTGCCTTTGCGTCTTCCCTCAGGAAGAAACACGTCCCGGGCAGCAACTCGGCGATGACACCCGCCTCGGCCATCATCTCGAGTCCCCGGTCCGACGGCCTGAGCAGGTGCGCGGCGGACACCGCCCCGACCTCGGCCGCGACCTCGGCCCCGCCCGATGATCCGATCTCATCGGCGTGGATCTTCGGCAACAGACCGTGTCGCCTGCCGGCCTCCAGTATCCGGAGCGAGTCGTCAGCGTCGAACAGGAAGTCCTCGCAGAAGACGTCGCAGAACTCGGCCAGGTTCTCCTCGGCAACTCGCGGCATCATTTCCTCGATGACGACGTCGATGTACCGGTCCTTCGTGCAGTCCTTCGGTATGCTGTGGGCTCCGAGGAATGTCGGCACGACGGTGACCGGGACCTCCTCGCCGACGCGGCGGATGGCCCGCAGCATCTTCAGTTCGGTCTCGGTGTCCAGCCCGTATCCTGACTTCGCCTCCACCGTCGTAGTGCCCCAGGACAGCATCTCCAGCACCCGTGCCTTGCCCGACTCGACCAACTCCTGCTCGGATGCCTGCCGCGTGGTTCGAACCGAACTGAGGATGCCGCCTCCTGCCTGGGCAATCTCCTTGTAGCTGCGCCCCTCCAGCCGCATGACGAACTCGTCGTGCCGCCAGCCCCCGAACACCGGGTGCGTGTGGGGGTCTACGAACCCGGGCAGGACCACGCAGCCCCGGCAGTCAACCTCGGTCTCGCCCGGAACGACCGGCAGGTCGTGGTCCGCCACCTCGACAATGAGGCCGTCCGCGACTCGGAGCGCTCCCGGTCTGAGCATGCCGATGCCGTCGCCGGACATCGTCAGCAGCTGACCGATGTTGTTCAGGACCATGCCGTTCTCGGACACCTGCCCACTATAGCCGGGCTCTTCCCTCCTGCAAGCAGGAGCGGGCGGACAACGTCCGCCCGCTCCACGATGTCTCCGCCGGAATCAGTCGAGCTTCACCAGCTTACGCATCTCCCGGGAATCACCGGTCGCCAGTCGCGCGTAGAAGATGCCGCGTGACACCTGCCTGCCGGCATCATCCCGGCCGTCCCACGCAACCCGGTGGTATCCCGCAGGCCGGTCCCCGGACGCGAGTTGGCGCACCATCACGCCCGCGGCGTTGTAAACCGCCAGCTCCACCCGGGCGGCCCTGGGTATGCCGAACCTGATTGACACGTTGCCGCGGAACGGCGTCGGCCTTCCCCGGTCAAGCAGCACCGCGGTCGGCAGCCGGCCCTGCTCCGCAATGCCGGTCGGCGGGATGACCATAACCGTGTCGGTCACCTGGTCGTTGTCCGGGTCCTCGTCCCCCGGCAAAGCGGTCCAGCAGAGGATTTCGTGCGAGCCGACACTCTCCGGCGTCCAGTCTCCGAACTCGACCGTGTCCGTTGTCCCGGCCGGGATGCTCACGATCGCGGAGTCGGAGAAGCAGAGGCTGACGGTGAAGTACACCGGGAACGTCTCCGGCTCGGTCCCGAAGTTGCGCACCAGCGCGGTCGGCGTGATAACGACACCGGAGTCAACCGTGTCGGGCGGCACGACGATGGTCATCACTCCGACGTCGTGCATGCTGCCGGCACTCACGCCCCCGGTAACCACCACCGCGTACGGCTGGCTGTCGCCCACCGGCACGGCGGTACCTGTCACCCTGAGTGTCCAGGTCCCGGTCTCCGGCTGCTCCACCCGGAACATCTCCAGCGGGTTGAGCGCGTCGTGCGGACCGGAAGGATCGGGTTCGGAATGACCGCCCTGGTACAGGTTGCCCTTGTAGTAGGTACCGCCCGGCGCGGTCAGCAGCACGTCGAGGTCGTTTATCAGGCACGGGTTCGCGCCCGCGGCCGCTGCGGTGTCGGTCCAGACAACCCCTGCACGGAGCGGCATCGTGTCGTCGACCTGGAACGTATACTCGACGTACTCCCCGGTCGCGAGCCCGGTCGTGTCGTCGTACAGCAGCAGCTTGCGCGTGTCAGGTATCGAGTCGTTGAAGTACATCACCGAGTCGAGGTTCAGCCTGCCCCAACCGATGTACTCGCTCGGCACGACGTAGGACTCGACATTCGGGTCGGCCGAGATGATGACCATCGCCTTCAGCAGCGCGGCCGACACGTAGCCGAACGTGTCCGCCGGGTTGGCCTGCCCGGACGGGTAGTAGCCCTTGCGGAGGTACGACCGAAGCAACCCGACGCAGCCGTTGACCGCCGGCGCCGCCATCGAGGTACCGCTCATCTGGGTGTAGCTGTTCGAGGTATTCCTGCGCGCCGAGTAGATATCCTCGCCCGGGACGCAGATGTCGGGCTTGATGCGCTCGTCCGAAGCCGGCCCCCGGGAGGAGAAACTCGCCAGCTGGTCCGAGTTCGTCCCGTTCTCGAGCGCGCCGCAGGCGATGATCGACTTCGAGTTGCCCGGGTCGGTTATCACCTTGCGCTGCGACTGGCCCTGGTTGCCGCACGACTTGAGGATGACGACGTCCCGGTTGTCCCACGAGAACTGGTCCACCGATACCGCGCTGTTGGTGTACTGGCCGCGGGTCAGGTTCCACCACGAGTTGGAAATCGTGTGGGGCCGCAGTTCCGGGTTGTTCAGCCAGTTGGTCATCGTGTTGAAGTGCGGGTTGTAGTCCTGCACCGAGGAACCCGGTATCGGCGAGAGATGGACTATCCGGGCTCCCTTCGAGTGCCCGTCGTACGTGCTCGAACCACCGTTGATCGAATCCTCTCCTGCGATGGTGCCGGCACAGTGGGTACCGTGCCCGCTCGGGTCGCCGACCCCGGAAGCGGGCGGGTAGTGCTTGAATGCCACCACCTTCCGGTGGGTCGGGAACTCGCCCGTATCGGTTATCGGCACGGACGGGTCCTTGAACGCCCAGTGGTCCGCGTCGAGCCCGGTATCCAGGAACCCGAGAATCTCGTCGTCGCCCAGCAGGCCCTGGTCCCAGACGCGCCGCTCGTTCTGCGCCCAGGTCTGGACCACCCACTGGCAATCGTCGTTCTCCGGCTCGCACGGGTACCACTCCTGTACCGAGAGCACGTAGGGCAGCCGGGAGATGTCGGCAACCGTCTCACGGTCGCAGCTCACCCGCACGCCCTTGAACAGCTCGGTCACCTCGGTGTCCTCCACCTCGCAGCCGATTGCCGCCAGGTCGCGGACCGCCTGTTCCAGGTCCTCGTCGTAGAACAGCGTCACCGTCAGTTGGCCGTAGCCCTGCTCGGCGAGGCACCAGTCACCGAACTTCAGCCCGGGGTGATACGGCACGACCGAACGGACGAAACCCAGCCTGCGCGCCGCTTCCGCCTGCTCCCGGTCCAGCTTCGCGAACCCGATGAAGCGCGAGTGGAATCCGACGTAGCGACTCCCAAGCGAGTTCAGTTCCCGG
>Ga0272442_10004554_pt1 | contig 18919 bp, 12 predicted proteins | sample SSMForm2O_FD_200262 | JGI IMG/M metagenome (GOLD analysis project Ga0272442, IMG submission 200262) | Marine sediment archaeal communities from Little Sippewissett salt marsh, Falmouth, MA, United States - SSM-Form-2O | ecosystem: Environmental > Aquatic > Marine > Wetlands > Sediment ... | reverse complement strand
AGCCGCTCAGCCCGGGTCAGTCCCTTGGTCAGGAGATTCTTGAGGTCTCGCTTCTGGGCTTCGAGCAGGGGGTCTTCGCTGCGATGGTCTTTGATGACGTCGATCTCGTAGACGTCCTTCTCCCCGTCACCGTCGCCGCACTTGGTATTGAGTGACACGAGGCTGGCGGCGTTGGCGTCGCGTTGCAGCCGGGCAAACTCGTCCATGTCCATCTGGAGTTCGTCGGCCAGCTCGTCCTCGTCCGGCTTGCGACCGAGGTGCATCTCCAGGGCGTGCGTGGCTCTGGATAGTTGGTGGGCCCGGGCGCGAACCAGACGCGGGACCCAGTCCATGCTGCGCAGCTCGTCGAGGATCGAGCCCTTGATACGCGGGGCGCAGTAGGTCTCGAACTTGACGCCGCGTTCGGGATCGTAGGCGTCGATGGCATCCATGAGGCCGAAGATGCCGGCACTGATCAGGTCATCCAACTCGACCTTGTCGGGCAACTTGCTGTGAAGTCGCTCGGCCGCGTAGCGAACCAGGTCCCGATAGTGCTCCATCAGTAAGTTGCGATAACAGTCCGCCCGGTCCTTATGAAAGTTATTCCATATCTTGTCAATGGTGAGCTTTTCATCCGCCTTCGATGCTGCTTGCGTCTTCACAGGTCGTCTCCGTTACGTGTCGCGGCTCCACTGCGTTTTGTCGTGCATCCTTGCACGATCATCCGTTCTCCTGCCCTGCATCACCGGCCGGTCAAGATAGAACCGTACCTACTTCGTTATCGGCCTTGTGGCCGCGGACTTTAGCTCAACCATCCAACGACGCGTCGGAAAAAACCATTATCCCCGTCGCGATTGCACTCGAGGCCGCCCAGTCGCGCCGCCAGGGCGGTGAAGGAGGCGGCCAACTGGGATTTCGGATAGGCCAGGACGACGGGCGTACGGGAGCGTACCGCCCTGCAAAGTCGCTCATCCTTGAGCAGCGTCCCGGCGTAATAGAGATCGGCCTGTAGAAACCGGCCTGCGACGTCGGCAAGTCGTTGATAGGTCCTTTTTCCTTCGGCGACACTGTGCGCCATGTTGACGACCACGCTTATCGGTCCCGTGTAACCTTTTCGGACCAAGACCTTGATCATGCCGTAGGCATCGGTCATGGCCGGGGCTTCCGGCGTGGTGACGACCAGGACCTGGTCGGCGGCCAAACAGAAGCTGACGACGGAACTGGCGATGCCGGCGGCGGTGTCGACGAGAATGACATCTGTTTCGTTTTGAAGCCCGGCGAGATGGCGGAGCAGACGGTGCTGCTCGTGCTCGCTGATCTCGGCGAGGCGATCGAGTCCGGAGGCCCCACAGATAACCTGGAGGCCATTGGGCCCGGACTGGATGATGTCCTTAAGCTGTTTGTAGCCGCTGAGAACGTGGGAGATGTTGTAGCGGCTGCGGATGTTCATCACGAGGTCGAGGTTGCCGAGGGAGATATCGGCGTCGAGGAGCAGCACACGTTTCTTGGCGGCGGCCAGGCACAGGGCCAGATTGGTGACGACGTTGGTCTTGCCGACGCCGCCTTTGCCGCTGGTGACGGCAAGCACGCGAGCGCCGGGGCGCCGGCCACCGGATAACTGCCTCAGTTTGACTGCGTGGTTTCCCATGGTTCTTTTCGCGTGCCTGGGGTCAATCGTGCCTTTCCCCATGCGGGGCCGCGTCCCCGAGGGGGCCTTCTGTTTTCGTCTTATTGGCCGGTAGCGAGGCCAGGTCGGAAGAGGGGCCGCACTTGAGCCTGAGAAGCTCTTTGGCTACTTTTCGGTTCAGGGAATTCTCCAGCAGCTTGCCCACCTGCGCCTCTACATATTCATCGCGATCCCTCTGAAGGAGGGTCTTGGCGGAGGCATCGGGGACGGGGGTAACCTTCATGGCGCTGTTCTTACCGAACTTGATGTTCTCGGTATCACAGAACAGCAGTCTCTGTCGCTGCAAATGCTCGGCGATAGCGCCGTCGAGGGCCTGGACGAACTCCATCACGGGCATATCCCTCGGCGTATACTCCGGGGTGCGGGTGTTGTGGATGTTCTCGTATAGCACATCCCGACGCATTTCTGTGAATCGAACGATCTTCACAAGCAATTCACTGAGGTTGTCAGGTATATAAGAGAGAAGCTCCATGAACACTCCTTTGGCCAGGATCTCATATTGCCGGTAGGAAACGACCGTCGGGGTTGCGACGGATGCGGGGACCGGCGTCTGTGTGGACCGGGCTCGCAGTTGCCAGGGCAGGGGGGTGTTTGAGAGGCGCTCGACGATCTAACCGAGTTGCCTGTATCGAAGCCGCTTGCATCATCCTTGATCCTTTCGGTCTTCCCTTCTCCCCGGTCGACGCGACCGCGCCGGCCGGGACTGTTCTGGCATTGTCGAGGTTGCCGGATGCGAAAGCTCGACTAGGTTGCCTCCGGCGTCATCCGGTCCTCTCCTTTCGTGCCGACCGTTCCCTGACGGTTGGCGTTGGCGTTGTTGAGTCGCCGAGCACCTGCATCGTTGTGGCGTGCGGCGTCTTCGCGTTTTTCCTCTTCGCGCAGCACGCGTCTTATCTCGTTAAGACTCATTCTCTCTTTGAGTTCCATGATCCGCGAAAGCCGATCGAATACGGTCTCGTCGTAGAGTCGGTGTCCGCCCTCGGTCCACTCTGCTTCGCGGATCAGACCCATGATGGTGTAGTTGTGAATCGTTTGCCGGGAGAAGGGACTGTAGCGCACGAGTTCGCCGATGCGGTAGCGTTTCGCCGGCACGCGCAGTCTTGTGCTTTGCTTGTCCCAACTCATAGAGCCATCTCAGAGATAGAATGACTGGGCGTCGAATGATTCGTGGCGGAAGAGGCGGGCAGAAGCGTCAGGGGACGTGGCCCGGCGTTAGCGCCGAGACAAGAAGCCGACCGACCGTTGTTGTTGCCCAAGTTCATACCGCTACACTCAACCTCGTGACTCGTTCGGGGCCCTGAGATGCGCTACTCCAACGTGTTCTCCCGCTCCGAAGCGGCTCGCAAGACATCGTCACATCCCTCACACCACATTTCCGACTCGCCTTGGCGACCTTGTCGTCCGTGACATCGCGCCTGTTTGTGAGGCCCAGATTCCCAGTCAGGGACGCCAATGCCTTTTACATTTTGCAAAATGTAAAAGACGTCCAAGACCCTGTCAACTCCTTTTGGCTATTTTGGGAAAAAACTTGGCAGGGATGGGATTTCCCTGTCGTTGTCTCGTGTATGCGACGTGTTCGTCGTGCAGTGAACGACCTATAACGTTCCGGCTGTGCGGCGCTTAGCAGCATGGCGTGTTGGCTGGTTTGGCCTTGAGCCAGTGGTTGGCTGGGGTGGCTGGTTTTTTTCCGAATGGCGTGGTGGGATTGGACGATAGATGTTGCGTAGGCGTATGTGTGTGAATTTCCTTGAAGCGGAGAGATGTGGTGTTGCATGGCCGATCCGACGAAGCAAGCTGATGACTGCGTGGGGCCGTGTCCGCCGAAGGTTTCGCTTCTGGAGCGTGTAACGCCCCTGGCGCGTCAAATCAACAGCCTGGATATCGATCGCATATCGGAAGTTTGTGTCACGAAGGTCCCATCCGTTGTCGGTTCGGCGTTTGCGTCGCTGTACACGCTGGACGAGGCGAACGGCATCCTGCATCTGGTTCGGCACAATCACCCGTTTCCCATCAACAAGATCGTTTCGCTGAACCAGACGCCTCCTTCTCCGATGGTACTGGCGGTCAAGAGCCAGGAGATTATCCTTACCGGTGACATCGATACCCTCACGAAACCGGTGATCAAGCGGTCGCAGCGGGCTTTCGCGGAGAATTACAACACGAAGAACTGCGCGATCGTGCCTCTGATCTGCCACGACGGGGTGGTGGGTGTGCTGAACCTGGCTGACAAGGCGCCGCCGTCGCGATTCGACTCGGAGGATATCGCGTTGATCGAGCTGTTTGGCCAGTTGGTCGGGGCATCGATCGGCAACGTGAAGCTGTTCGAGAAGATGGAGCGTCAGGCGACGCGAGACGGCCTGACGGGCCTGATGAACCACAAGACGTTCTATGAGGCCCTGGAGCGTGAATTATGGCGTTCTCGTCGTTACGGCGGGACGATCGCGCTGATCATGGCTGATATCGACGGTCTCAAGCAAATCAACGACACGCACGGGCACCGGGCCGGAGACCGGGCGATTCGGGAGATCAGTCGGCGGATCCGTCAGTGCATCCGACAAATCGACCTGCCGGCACGGTACGGGGGCGACGAGTTCGCGGTGATTCTGCCGAATACGTCTCTTGAGGAGGCCACGCTGGTTGCGCACCGCATCGTGGAGACGGTTGCTGCCTCTCCCGCGACGTGGCAGGGCGCGGAGATCCCGTTGTCGGTGAGCGTCGGTGTGGGGCAATACGGGTCCGACGCGAATCCAGAAGATATCACGAGTCGTTCGGACCGGGCGCTGTACAGCGCCAAGCAATCGGGCAAGAACACGGTTTCTGTGTTCGAGTCGTCGGAAAGCGGTTAAGGGGCGGGTCTTTCTGCACCATTGGCGTTCGGCTGCGAGACGGCCGGACAGCGCCACCGGCATCCCATGCGTACACTTGGCCGGCGGGGGTTTCCGCGCCACCACCGCGATTCTTGACAATCGCGGCCCGGACTGTTACAAAGCGACCCATACAATGCGGGTCGAACCGGATTCGACCGCATGATCCGCCGTGCCTGCTGTGTGGGAATGCCGTGATGATAGCGACGCTCGGAGCCAAAGCTGTCCAGGACATGGTCAACGTGGGTCGGTTCGGACGGTTCGTTTGGCGGGCGATGGTGACGTCGGCTCGGGAGTGTACCTCGCGGCAAACCTATCCGCTTGTTTGGACCCAGATGAACATCATCGGTGTCCGCAGCGTCCCGGTGATCATGATTACGGGCGCGTTCGTGGGCATGACGCTTGCGGTTCAGGCTTACGACCAGTTGGCGGGCATGGGTCTGGAAGAGCATCTGGGCGTGCTGATCAACATTTCGGTGGTTAGTGAACTGGGTCCGGTGCTGGCGGCGGTCATGCTGGCCGGTCGGATCGGCGGGGCTCTGACGGCTGAGCTGGGCACGATGAACGTGACGGAGCAGATCGACGCGATCCGGAGTATGGGTACGGATCCGATTCGCTATCTGGTGGCTCCGCGGCTGCTGGCGTGTCTTCTACTGACGCCGGTGCTGATTATCTACGCGGACCTGATGGGCGTTGTGGGCGGTGCGCTGGTGAGTTTCCTTCAGTTGGGGATCAACAGCCGGGCTTACTGGAACTTCAGCGCTTCCGGGGTGGAGTTGTGGGATGTGGCGGTCGGGATCATGAAGGGGTTCTTCTTCGGCGGGGCGATTGCCGTGATCAGTTGCTACAAGGGTTTTAGCTGCAAGGAAGGGGCCCACGGGGTGGGCCAGGCCTGCACGGACGCGTTCGTGGCGAGCTTCATCTCGATCCTGGCGTTGGATTTCGCCCTGGCCGTGATCTTCAAGAGTGTTTATCTGACATTCTGGCCGCTGAAGAGCCTGGTTGGATAATCGAGTGGGTCACGGCTGCGAAACGGCTCGCCTGCTTCGGGAGTGTCTAGGTTGGACGAACGGAAAGACCAAGGAAAACCGTCGGTCGAGGCGAGCGGGCCGGAGATCGTGATCGAGGTTGTGAACCTCACCAAGCGGTTCGGGCCGAAACTGGTTCTTGACAATATCTCGCTGGCGATCGAGAAGGGCAAGACCACGGTCATCATCGGGCCGAGCGGATGTGGCAAGACGGTGCTGATCAAGCACTTTATCGTTCTGCAGCGGCCGACGATGGGCGAGGTTCGCTTTCGGGGCCGGCGTGTCGACGATCTGAGCGAGCGCGAGCTGTATGAGACGCGTATGCATTTCGGGTATCTGTTTCAGGAGGGTGCGCTGTTCGACAGCCTGAGCGTTGCCGAGAATATCATGTTTCCGATCAAGCAGCACTACAAGAAGGTCAAATGGAGCGAGGTCGAGGAGGTTGTCAAGGCGAAGCTGGCGATGGTGGGTCTGGATGGCTTTCAGAATTACTATCCGTCGAATCTGTCCGGGGGGCAGCGCAAGCGTGTGGCGCTGGCGCGGGCGATCGCGTTGAATCCTGAGATCATCCTGTACGACGAGCCGACGACGGGGTTGGATCCGATCCGGTCGGACATTATCAACGAGCTGGTCCTGAAGCTGAAGCGTGATCTGAGCTTGACCAGCGTGGTGGTGACGCACGATATGCGCAGCGCGTACAAGGTGGGTGACCGTATCATCATGCTGCACAACGGGAAGATCATCGCAGACGGCGACGCGGACCACATTCGCCATCATCCGCATCCCACTGTGCAGCAGTTCATTGAGGGTCAGGTCAGCGAAGATGATCTGGCCGTGCTGCGCATGAGCAGCGACATTGCGAGTTCGCAATTCCTGCCCCGTGATTTCGAGCGGTAGCGGCATAGCGATTCAGACAACAAGAGAGCCCCTTGGGCGTATGCTTAATCATGACGACGAAAGAACCTGAAGACATTGCCGCTGATCTGGCCGGGCGTATCCGAGGTGATGCGTTTGCCGATATTATTCACCGCGTAGCTTACAGCACCGATGGGAGCAGCTACCGCATCGTTCCTCAGTGCGTGGTTGCGCCGCGTGACGTGTGCGATGTGAGGGCGGTGGTGCAGTATGCGGCGCAGGAGGGCCTGGCCGTGGCGCCGCGTGGCGCCGGCAGTGGTCTGGCGGGCGAGTCGCTGTGCGCCGGGATCGTGCTCGATATGACGCGCTACATGAACCGGGTGCATGGCGTTTCCGATGACGGGGGTACGGTGACATGCGAGCCGGGCGTGGTGCTGGATGATCTGAATGCGTATCTGGCGCGATACGGGCGGAAGATCGGTCCCGATCCGTCGAGCGCGAATCGGGCGACGGTCGGCGGCTGTGTGGCGAACAACGCGACGGGGTCGCACTCGCTGCAATATGGCCATATGGGCGAATACGTCGAGTCGTTGGAGGTGGTGCTGGCCGATGGCGACGTGGTGGATCTGGAAAACGCCTTCGATGTGGAGGCGGCGGCGGGACAGAGGATGGAGCCGATGGCGCGGCAGTGCTGGTCGCTGCTGACGGGGAACCGGGAGGTGATCGAGAAGGCGCTGCCGGCGACGAAGCGCAATCGCAGCGGGTACAACATTGCGACGGTCTGTCGGGATGGGCAGATCGATCTGGCGCGGATGCTGGCCGGTTCGGAGGGGACGCTGGCGATCTTTTCTCGTATCACGCTGCGGACGGTGCCTCTGCCCAAGTCGAAGGGGCTGCTGCAACTGGAATTCGATTCGCTCGACGCCATGGCGCGGGCGGTTCCGGTGATTGTCAAGACGGGTCCGACGGCGTGCGAGCTGATGGAGGAGCGGCTGATCGACATGGCGTTCGATCAGCTTCCACAGTACCGTGACATTCTGCCGGCCGGGGCGGCGGCGGTGTTGCTGGTCGAGCACGTTGGTGACTCGGAGCAGGAGGTCCGGGAGAAGATCGTTGCGACGGATATGGCGGTGGGCAAGCGGGCGAAGGGGCGGACGATCGTGACTTCGCCTGCGGACCAGGCGCGGGTGTGGAAGTCGCGCAAGGACGCGGGGCCTCTGCTCTATCGGAAGCGGCGTCGCGAGCATCCGGCCGAGTTCATTGAGGATGTGAGCGTCGAGCATACGAAGTTGGCCGAGTACATCGCGGGTTTGCAGGCGATCGAGAAGAAGTACGACAACACGATGTCGTTCTTCGGGCACGCGGGGGACGGCGAGCTGCACGTGCGACCGTATCTGGATCTGGGCAATCCGAAGGACGTCGAGAAGATGCAGGCGATGGCGCAGGAGGTGTACACGCTGGCCTGGTCGCTGGGGGGCTCGATCAGTGGCGAGCACGCCGATGGATTACTGCGGGCGGGCTTCGTGCGGCAGCAGTATGGCGAGGCGTTCTATGAGCTACTGCTGCAGGTCAAGCGGATCTTCGATCCGACGGGGCTGATGAACCCGGGGAAGATCCTCAACGACGACCCGGATATCATGGTCAAGAACCTGCGGCGGAGCCATCACGTGCAACCGGAGCGGGCTCAGTCGGAGATGCTGTTTGGCGATCAGGAGCTTGCGTTTGAGCTGGAGCAGTGCTATGGGTGCGGGGTTTGCCTGAGCCGGGAGCCGTCGTTGCGTATGTGTCCGGTCTTTCGCGCGTTGGGTGAGGAGCTGGGTAGCTCGCGTGCGAAGGCGAATCTGCTGAACTACTGGGCGACGGGGCAGATGGAGGAGAAGGATTTCGAGTCGCCCGCGTTTCGTCAGTTCCTCGATCTGTGCGTCAACTGCAAGATGTGCGAGCAGCAGTGTCCTTCGGGTACGAAGGTCTCGACGATGATGGTGGCGGCGCGGGCTGAGTACGTCAAGCGCAAGGGGCTGCGCCGGACTGAGATGGCGCTGAGTCATAACCGGTATCTGAGTATGATGGGCAGCTTGTTTGCGCCGATCTCGAACGGGTTCATGCGATTGGCGCCTTTCAAGTGGGGCCTGGAGAAGGTGTTGGGGCTCGACAAGCGGCGGGGGATGCCGGCGTTTGGGCGCGGGTCGTTCCTGAAGAGCGGGAAGAAGTATCTGGCGGCGGCGGAGCCTCTTGCGGCACCGGTTGACAAGGTGGCCTACTTTGTCGACAGCTACGCCAACTACAACGACCACGCGCTGGGATTCGCCGTGTTGGATGTGCTGCGGCGCAACAAGGTCGAGGTTGTGCTGCCCAAGCAGCGACCGGCGCCGGTGCCGGCCATTGTCTATGGGGATGTCAAGACGGCGCGGCGGGATCTGGCGTACGATGTGAAGCACCTGGCTGAGGCGGTGCGTGCGGGGTGCAAGGTGGTTTGCTCGGAACCGAGCGCGGCGCTGTGTCTGCGTGAGGAGTTGCGTCACTACGTGGCGGGCGAGGATGCCGAGCTGGTTTCGCAGAACACGGTCGAGCTGATGAACTATCTGGCGACGCTGAAGCAACAGGGACAACTGGCGGCGGCGACGACACCGGTGGCGGAAGATTTCGTGTATCACCTGCCGTGCCATTTGTGTGCCGTGGGGTCGGAGACGGTGACGCTGCAGTTGCTTCAGGAGCACTTCGGGGTGAAGGTGGCGGACTTGCAGGCCGGGTGTTGTGGTTTGTCGGGCACGTTCGGTATGCAGAAGAAGAACTACGAGCTTTCCGATCAGATCTCCGAGAGCCTCAAGAGCGCTATCGTCTCGGCGTCGACGCAGGATGTCCTGACCGAGTGCGCCGCGTGCAAGATGCAGATCGAGCATATTGCCTCTACGACGGTTACGCATCCCATCAAGATCATCGCGCAAGCCTACGGTCTGTAAGCGAACCAACAGCGATACACCGAGACTCAAGTGCATTGTGCGCGGGTGATTAGAGGCTGAATCGCCGGGCTCTGTAAGCGTTGCTTTCGGACCATTGGTTCGATATAGTGGGCGTTCGAGTTGGCTGATCCAGCGCGTTGAGGATATGTGATGGGTGCCGAGGACAAGCTGAAAGAGGCGGTGCTGTGGGAGGCGGCAGGGGACGGTAAGGTTCGCTGCGGGCTCTGTGGCTTTCGGTGCGTTGTCGCGGAGGGGGAGGTAGGGCACTGCTGCGTGCGGAAGAACGTTGGGGGGACGCTGTATAGTCTGAACTACGACAAGGTTTGCGCGGCGAATCCGGACCCGATCGAGAAGAAGCCGCTGTTTCATTTTCAGCCGGGGACGCAGAGCTTCTCGATTGCGACGATGGGTTGCAATTTCCGGTGCGCGTTCTGTCAGAACTGGCAGATCAGCCAGGCGGCGCTGGAGAGTGGACGCATCGATGGGCAGGCGATCACGCCGGAGGAGATCGTTGGGGCTGCCGTTCGTCAGGGTTGTAAGAGCATCGCCTATACGTACACGGAGCCGACGGTTTTCATGGAGTTGTGCCGGGATTGTGGGGTCCTGGCGAAGGAGCGGGGGTTGGCCAATGTGTTCGTCAGCAATGGGTATATGACGCGGGAGGCGATCGATCTTGCGGCCGATTGGTTGGGTGGGATCAACGTCGATCTGAAGGCTTTCAGCGAGGACTACTACACGCGGTTGTGCAAGGCGCGGCTGCAACCGGTGTTGGATACGATCGCGTACATTGCCCGGGAAACCGATATTTGGCTTGAGGTCACTACGCTTCTGGTGCCGGGCGAGAACGACTGCGAGGACGAGCTGAAGCGACTGGCGGATTTCCTGGTCCGCGAAGCGGGGGCCGATGTCCCGTGGCATATCAGCCGGTTCCATCCGCAGTACAAGTACCTGGACTCGGAGGCGACACCGCGCGCGAGTCTGGAGCGGGCCGAGCGCATCGGGAAGGAAGCGGGGCTGCGCTACGTCTATCTGGGCAATGTGCCGGGCTCGCGGTCGGAGAGCACCTTTTGTTATTCGTGCGGCCGCGTGCTGATCGAGCGCAGCGGCTACCGAATCAATGCCAACTATGTTGAGAATTCACAATGCCCCGATTGCGGCACGACGATCGCGGGCGTCGAGCTTTGAGGTCCTATGAAGATTGTTGCAGACGCCAATATTCCTTTTGTCGAGAAGTGCCTTTCCTCCGTGGGTGACGTGGTCACGATGAGCGGTCGTGACATGATGCCGCAAGCCGTGGCGGATGCCGATGTGCTGCTGGTGCGGAGCATCACTCCGGTCAACGAACAGTTGCTCGCGGACAGCGCTGTTCGTTTCGTCGGTACGGCTACGATCGGTTTCGATCACGTCGATCTCGACTATCTGAACAGCCGTGGCATCGGTTTCGCCTCGGCGCCGGGCTCCAACGCGAATTCGGCGGCCGAGTACGTCATCGCGGCGCTGTTGGACGTCGGGCAGAGGCATGGCATCCAGCTCGAGGGCAAGTCCATCGGGGTCATTGGCGTGGGCAATGTGGGGGGGCGGGTTGCCAAGAAGTGCGAAGCGCTGGGCATGCGCGTGCTGCGCAATGATCCGCCATTGCAGCGGCAGACGGGCGGCCCGATGTACGTTCCGCTGAAGGCGTTGTACGACTGCGATTTCATCACGTTGCACACGCCGTTGACGCGAGAGGGGATCGACAAGACATATCATCTGGCAAGCGAGACGTTCTTCACGGCGCTGAAGCGGGGGGCGGTCTTCGTCAATGCGTCGCGCGGCGCCGTTGTCGATTCGGGGGCGCTCAAGGCCGCTATTGCGAAAGGCCGTCTCGGGCCCGTCGTGCTCGATGTCTGGGAGAACGAGCCGGATATCGACACCGGACTTCTGGAGATGGTTGACCTCAGCTCACCCCACATCGCGGGCTATTCTCTCGACGGGAAGATCGGTGGCATGATCATGATCTACCAGAGCCTGTGTGAGTACTTCGGCCTGGAGGCGAAATACGATGTCGCGGACTTTCTTCCCGCGCCGGCGGTGCCCAAGGTGGAACTGGCGGCCGGCAACGATAGCGACGAGGCGGCGCTGGCCAGGGCGGTGGCGAGCGTCTACCGCATCCAGGACGACGATGGCCGCTTGAGGCCGATTGCGAAGGAACCGCCTGAGAAGCGCAGGGCCTTCTTCGATGCGCTGCGGAAGAACTATCCCGTTCGGCGGGAGTTTCAGAACACCACGGCGGTCTTCGATGAACCGGGCGGCGCGGTGGTCCGCAAGCTACTGGGTATTGGGTTCCAGGCGAAAGGGCGGCTATGAGGACGGCTGCAGGCAACCTGGTGCAATGGTCGGGGGGACGGCTGGACTTCTCGGCCGGCTGTTTGATCATGGGCGTCCTGAATGTGACGCCCGATTCGTTCAGCGACGGGGGGCAGTTCCTGGACTCGGGCCAGGCGGTTGCTCACGGGCTGCAAATGGCGGCCGAAGGGGCAGCGGTCATCGACGTGGGTGGTGAGTCGACGCGGCCCGGTTCCGATCCCGTGCCGGCAGCGGAACAGATACAGCGGGTGTTTCCGGTGATCGAGGCGCTGGCTCAGCAGAGCGATGTTCCCATCAGCATTGACACGCACGATGTGGACGTGGCCCGCGCGGCGCTGGATGCGGGAGCGGTCATCATCAACGACATCACGGCCCTGGCTGACGACCACATGGCGACGCTGGCAAGCGAGCGTGGGGTGCCGGTGGTCCTCATGCACATGCAGGGCAGGCCCCGCACGATGCAGCAAGAGCCCAGCTATGACGACGTGGTCGGGGAGGTGTTGCACTTCCTGCTGGAACGGGCCCAGCGGGCCGAGTCGTTCAGCATTCCCAGCGAGCGCATCTTCATCGATCCGGGGATTGGTTTCGGCAAGACGGAGCAGCACAATCTCTCGCTGTTGCGCTACGTGGACCGATTCGTGGCGACCGGCTATCACGTTCTGGTGGGGGCCAGCCGCAAGCGCTTCATTGGGAGCATTACCGGGCGGCAGGAGGCCAGTGACCGGGCCTTTGGCACGGCCGCGACGGTGGCGCTGTGTGCGGCGGCGGGGGTGTCACTCGTTCGCGTTCACGATGTGGCGGCGATGCGCGACGTGGTGCGCGTGACTAACGCCATCCTTGACGCCTGAGAGAGCCTGCGCCTAGTCCGCGTCAAGAGTGGCCTTTAGCACATCGTTCGTGTTCTTGACGAAGGTGAACGTCAGTCCTCTCTTGGCTTCCTTGGGAATCTCGGGGACATCCTTCTTGTTTCGCGCCGGGAGGATGACCGTTGTGATCCCGGCCTGCTTGGCGGCCAGGACCTTTTCCTTCAATCCGCCAATGGGCAGGACGAGGCCGCGCAGCGTGATTTCCCCGGTCATGGCGATGTCCGGTTGCACGGGTTTCTTCAAGAGGAGGCTGACCAGCGAGGTGAACATGGCGACACCGGCGCTGGGGCCGTCCTTCGGGACGGCGCCGGCCGGGACATGGATGTGATAATCGAACTTGCCGAATTGCTCGTCGTCAATGTTCAGTCGCTTGGCGTTGGCCTTGACCACCGAGAAGGCGGCCTGGGCGCTTTCCTTCATGACGTCGCCGATCTGCCCGGTGAGCTGGAGCAGCCCCTTGCCGGGCATGGCGGCCGATTCGATGAACAGCAGCTCACCTCCGACCGGCGTGTAGGCCAGCCCTGTCGCCACGCCTGGAATGCCGGCGCGCATGGCCAGTTCCGATTCGTACTGGGCCGGGCCGAGGATGTCGGCCAGGTTCTTCCTGGCGATCGTGGCACGCCGCTTGACGGCCTTGGCGATGTCGGTGGCGACGGCCCGACAGACGGCGGCGATGTGCCGCTCGAGGTTTCGCACGCCCGCCTCGCGCGTGTAGCTGTGGATGATGGCGAGAATGGCCTCGTCCTTGATCGTCAGTTGCGTCTTCTTCAGGCCGTGCTCTTTGAGCTGCCTCGGCACGAGATAACGTTTCGCGATGCTGAGCTTCTCATTCTCCGTGTAGCCAGGCAGCTCGATCACTTCCATCCGGTCGAACAGGGCCGGCGGAATCGGCCCGGTGTGGTTGGCGGTGCCGATGAACATCACGGCCGAGAGGTCGAAGGGCTGGTCCAGGTAGTGGTCCGTGAAGGAGTTGTTCTGCTCCGGGTCAAGGACTTCGAGCAGGGCGCTGGCCGGGTCGCCTCGGAAATCGGCGCCGATCTTGTCCAACTCGTCCAACATGAACACGGGATTGCGACTCTGGCACTTGCGCAGTTCCTGGACAACGCGCCCGGGCAGAGCGCCGATATACGTGCGGCGATGTCCCCGGATGTCGGCTTCGTCGCGGATGCCGCCGAGCGAGATGCGGACGAACTTGCGTCCCATGGACCGGGCGATGGATTTGCCCAGCGAGGTCTTGCCCACACCGGGTGGCCCGATGAAGCAGAGGATGGGGCTCTTGCCCTTGGGGTTGAGCTTGCGCACGGCCAGGAATTCGAGAATACGCTTTTTGACCTTTTTGAGGTTATAGTGGTCGCGATTCAAGATGCGCTCGGCCTGGGCGATATCGAGTCGATCGTCCGTCTGGATCGACCAGGGCAACTCACAGACCCAGTCGAGGTAGGTGCGGATGACACTGTATTCGGGCGAGGCGGCCGGGATCTTGCTGAGGCGGTCCAGCTCGCGCAGCGCCTCGGCCTCGACCTCCTTGGGCATCTTGGCCTTGGCAATGTTCTCGCGGATTTCCAGGAGTTCTTCCGTCCGGACGTCCTGCTCGCCCAGTTCCGATTGAATGGCCTTGAGCTGCTCCTGGAGGAAATACTCCCGCTGGCTCTTGTCAACCGAGTCGCGGACGCGACCCTGAATCTTGTGGCTCAGTTCGAGCACCTCAAGCTGGTGCGCCAGGACGACGGAGATTTCCTTGAGGCGTTTGGCCGGGTTCAATTCCTCCAGCAACTTCTGCTTCTTGGCGATGTCCATATTGAGATTCGCGGCCAGGAAGTCGGCCAATGAGGACGGATCCTCGATGTTCTCCAGCAGGACGGAGGCCTCTTCCGGCACGCTGGGGCTCAGGGCGACGACGCGATTGGCGCTCTGTCGCACGCTGACCATCAGGGCCTGAAGCTGCTTGGTCATCTTGGTCCTGACGGTGAGCATCTTGACCTTTGCCTTGAGATAGGGCTTGGTTGCGACCGGCTTGACCACCCTGAAGCGGGTGATCCCATGGACGAAGATGTTGACGGATCCCTGGGGCATCTTGATGACCTTGAGCACCGAGGCGGCCGTGCCGACCCTGTAGAGCTGTCCGAAGCCCGGCCGGTCCGTATCGGGATTACGCTGCGTCAAGAGGCCGATGAGCGATTCGTTGGGTTCCGTGTTGGCCAGCAGGGCCTTGCTGCGCTCGCGGCCGATGGTCAGGGGGGTAACGGTCCCCGGATACGCCACCGTGTTACGAATCGGCAGAATGCCGATCACCTCGGGCAGCGTCGGGCCCAGATCCTCGTCAAGCGGTCCCGCATCGTCCTGCCCCGCGAGAAAGGACTCCACATCGGAATCCGCCTGGGGCGCCGCCTCACCGAGCCAGTCGTTGTTGTTCACGAAGAACACGTTATTGGTAAAGCTTGCCATCTGTCTGCTCGAGTCATTTCATGGTTTCGGTTGAACCCCACACCATAGCGACTGTGCTGCCAAAGTCAAGGACAGCCAATCGCTGTGGACACCTGGAGACCGCCCCCTGCGCCGGCAGGGCGGCTCGGGCGCCGCCTGAAGAACGCTATCGTCCGACTATACACCGAACGGTATGATTTTGTCAAAATTCTATGGAAAGACTGTCATTGGCTGGAGCGAGCTTGTCTCGCGCAAGGGCATCGCGGCCACCCTCGAGAGGATCGGTGGAACCGGTTCGAATGGGAGAAGATGCTGATCCCCTTGGAACCCTAGTCTTGATCCAAGTCCTTGGCAGGAACCGACAGGTGGCCCTCGGATCTCGGGCTACTTGATGCCGGCGTGGTAGTCCTGTAGAGACTTGACCTGCGGCTGGTGCTCCTTGATGGCGGCGATGCCCTTGGCGGTGGCTCGGGCGGCGGCGATGGTGGTGATGTACGGTACCTTGTAGCGGATCGCGGCCTTGCGGATGTACGAGTCGTCGGTCTTGCTGGCCTTGCCCATAGGTGTGTTGATCACAAGCTGGATGTCGCCATTCGTGACCAGGTCTGCAATGTGTGGGCGCCGTTCGTTGATTTTGTAGACGGTCTCGGCCTCGATCTTGTGTTTGGCCAGGAACTCGGCCGTGCCGAGTGTCGCTTTGAGCTGGAACCCAAGTTCGGCCAGGTGGCGGGCCACGTCGACGACCGCCTCCTTGTCCTTGTCGGCAATCGTCAGCAGAACCGATCCCTGCACAGGCAGGCGGCCCTGGGCGGCGTCCTGGGCCTTGTAGAAGGCCAGGCCGAACGAATCGGCCATGCCGAGCACCTCGCCGGTCGAGCGCATCTCCGGACCGAGCACGGGGTCGACCTCGGGGTAGAAGTAGAAGGGGAAGACGGATTCCTTGATCCCGAAGTGGGGGATGCTGCGGTGCTTGAGCTTGAGGTCCTTGAGCTTCTTGCCGAGCATCAGTTGCGTGGCGATACGCGCCATGGAGACGCCGCAGACTTTGCTTACCAGCGGGACGGTGCGACTGGCACGCGGGTTGGCTTCGAGGATGTAGACGATGTCGTTGCAGATCGCGTATTGAATGTTCATCAGGCCCACGACCTTTAGTTCGATAGCGATGCGGCGTGTGTACTCGCAGATGGTGTCGATGTGCTTTTGTGGGATTGTCGTCGGCGGGATGACGCAGGCCGAGTCGCCCGAGTGAATGCCGGCCAGTTCGATATGCTCCATGACGGCCGGGACGAAGGCGTCCGTTCCGTCGGCGATCGCGTCGGCCTCGGCCTCGATGGCGTTTTCCAGGAATTTGTCGATCAGGATCGGTCGTTCCGGTGACACATCGACGGCTGCCTTCATGTAACGCTTGAGCATGGTCTCGTCGTGGACGACCTCCATGGCCCGCCCGCCCAGTACGAACGACGGGCGCACCATGAGCGGGTAGCCGATCTGTTTGGCGATCTTGACCGCTTCGTCCAGGGTGCTGGCCATGCCGCTTTCCGGCTGCGGAATACCCAGCTTCTGCATCTTCTGACGGAAGCGGTCGCGGTCTTCAGCCAGCCCGATCGTGTCGGGGGTCGTGCCGACGATCTTCACGCCGGCCGCCTCCAGCTCGGCCGCGATATTCAGCGGGGTCTGGCCTCCAAACTGGCAGATGATGCCCTCGGGCTTCTCCTTCTCGTAGATGCTCAGCACGTCCTCGACCGTCAGCGGCTCGAAGTACAGCTTGTTCGACGTGTCGTAATCGGTCGAGACGGTCTCCGGATTGCAGTTGACCATGATCGATTCGATGCCTTCGTCGCGCAAAGCGAATGCGGCGTGGACACAGCAGTAGTCGAACTCGATGCCCTGTCCGATGCGGTTCGGGCCGCCCCCCAGGACCATGACCTTGCGGTTGGGCGAGACGTCGGTCGCGTCCGGTGCATTGTAAGTCGAGTAGTAGTACGCCGCGTCCTCGACGCCACTGACCGGCACCGGGTGCCAGCCCTCGGTAACGCCGAGCTTGCTGCGCTGCGTGCGAATGGCTGCCTCGTCAACACCGAGCAGGTAGGCCAGATAGCGGTCGGCGAAACCGTCTTTCTTGGCCTCGACCAGCAGCTTGTCGGGCAGGTCCTTGCCCTTGTACTGAAGGATCTTCTCCTCCCGCTCCACGAGTTCCTTCATCTGTTCGATGAACCAGGCCTTGATATACGTCGTCTTGTGCAAGGTCTCGACGGTAGCGCCTTTGCGCAAGGCCTCGTACATGATGAACTGTCGCTCGCTGGATGGCTCGGCCAGCAGGCGCATCAGGTCCTCGAGCGATTGCTGGTTGTAGTCCTTGGCAAAGCCGAGTCCGTGCCGGCCGTCCTCCCGCGAGCGAATGGCTTTCTGGAAGGCCTCTTTGTAGTTCTTGCCGATGCTCATGACTTCGCCGACGGCGCGCATCTGGGTGCCGAGTCTGTCTTCGAGTCCTTCGAACTTCTCGAAGGCCCAGCGCGAGAACTTCACCACCACATAGTCGCCCGAGGGGGTGTATTTTTCGAGGGTGCCCTCCCGCCAGTAGGGGATCTCGTCCATGGTCAAGCCGCCGGCCAGCAGGGAAGAGATCAGGGCGATGGGAAAACCGGTCGCCTTTGAGGCCAGGGCCGACGAGCGCGAGGTCCGCGGATTGATCTCGATAACCACCACGCGGTCCGTCTTCGGGTCGTGGGCGAACTGGACGTTGGTCCCGCCGATGACCTGGATGGCCTCGACGATATCGTAAGAGTACTTCTGCAAACGTTCCTGGAGCTCTTTGCTGATCGTGAGCATCGGAGCGGTGCAGTAGCTGTCACCGGTGTGGACGCCCATGGCATCGACGTTCTCGATGAAGCACACGGTGATCATCTGGTTCTTGCTGTCGCGCACGACCTCCAACTCCAGCTCTTCCCAGCCAAGTACGGATTCCTCCACGAGGATCTGCCCGACCAGGCTGGCGCTGAGCCCGCGCTCGACGAGCGCGTGAAACTCTTCCATGTTGTATGCGAACCCGCCCCCGGTGCCGCCCATGGTGTAGGCCGGGCGGATGACACAGGGCAGTCCGATTTCCTTGATGGCCTCTTCGGCCTCTTCTTTGTTGTTGGCGATGAGGCTGCGCGGCATTTCGATACCGAGCTTGGTCATAGTGTCTTTGAAGGCCTGGCGATCCTCCCCGCGCTTGATCGCGTCGATTTGGACGCCTATCACCTTGACGTCGTACTTCTCCAGCACGCCGGCGCGGGCCAGTTCCGAGCTGAGGTTGAGGCCCGATTGTCCGCCCAAGTTGGGCAGCAGGGCGTCCGGGCGCTCCTTCTCGATGATCTTCGTCATGCTTTCGAGGGTCAGCGGCTCGATGTACGTGACGTCCGCCGTTCCGGGATCGGTCATGATGGTGGCCGGGTTGGAGTTCGCGAGCACGATCTCGTAGCCCAACTGGCGCAGGGCCTTACACGCTTGCGTGCCGGAGTAGTCGAATTCGCAGGCTTGACCGATGACGATGGGACCGGAACCGATGATCATGACCTTCTTGATGTCTGCGCGCTTTGGCATTGGGTCGTCTCCTGAAATTGACAAACCTCCTATGGAGGCTGCTGGGTGCCAAACAGGTCGGGCGGGATTAGAGCAGATCAGCGCAGACGTGTCAATCGCCAAAGAGACAAAGGGTCCAGAACGCGGAATTGAGGGGTGCATCGGCGTGTGGCGTGGTGTGGGGAAACCGAAACATCACGGCCCCGGCACGGGTCGTATCCCGTGGTTCCGGGGCACTGATGTTCGTCGGCTGGCCAAACCCCTTTCGCCGAAGACAGCGTTCGCCATGCCAAGGTTGGCTACGGTGACGCTGTCTCCGGCGCGGGCGACGGCAGGGTCTCGCGCG
>Ga0272442_10004553_pt1 | contig 18922 bp, 21 predicted proteins | sample SSMForm2O_FD_200262 | JGI IMG/M metagenome (GOLD analysis project Ga0272442, IMG submission 200262) | Marine sediment archaeal communities from Little Sippewissett salt marsh, Falmouth, MA, United States - SSM-Form-2O | ecosystem: Environmental > Aquatic > Marine > Wetlands > Sediment ... | reverse complement strand
GTGTGCAATAACGTTACGAGAATTCAAGATAATCTGCAGTGTCACCACCCACTGCTAACAGATTCTGACAAAAAAGGCTGGTTTTATTTTAGATAATCTGGGGTTCAACACATGTTTCGAATGATGCAGTAACGATAGCAGAAGCTCTCGTGGTTGAAGGTCCCATACCGAATGAATTTGGAGAAGATGCGCTGCATATCGCGTTGTGCGCTGTCAATGGCATAGATTTTCTCGTTACATGGAATTGCAGGCATCTTGCCAATGCTTTTCACCGGCACCGAATTGAAGAAGTGGTTGAATCACGAGGCTACCGTTGCCCTGTGATCTGCACCCCGGAAGAGCTCTTGGAGGATTGATCATGTTCAAGGATCCTATTGTGGAAGAGGTCAGAGCTGTTAGAAAAAAGCATGCCGAACGTTTCAATTTCAATCTTCGCAAAATCGCTGAAGACTTGAGGGCAAAAGAACAGCAATCAGGCCGCAAAGTTGTCTCTTTTCCGCCCAAACCCTCAAGAAAAAAAGCTGCGGTCTGATTCCACAGCAAACCCAGCGAACTATCAAAAAAAATGAGTAATCGTAATTCTGGGGACGTAATATTTATCTTCCCGCTTTACCATAAGATTTACGGAACCACGGTCTGCTGACAGCGCTTTTATCCTGATTGACCTTACGCTTCAATTTCAGCCTCAGCAAATCAGTGATGTTCCGCTTCACTCTCTGGGCTGCTTTCCGGCTTTTGCAATACATCATGAAGATCTGGCTTGGTTTAAGACTTGCCAAGTAACTGACCTTATTTTACACTTGGCTCACTGTTAAGAACATGTGCCGCGCCCGGCACACATTGGGAGCTTGATCGCCCAACGGTGCCGATCAGTACCGTGATCGCATCAGAATAACTACCTTAGCCAAAGCTTGCACAGTGTAACACAAAGAGTTATAGTTGCTCTATGAAAAAACTATGCACGAAATGGTTCGCTAGGTGGGCGAAAAAATCAAATCTGAGCAACAACAGTCTCCTAGAAGCCATTGAAAACCTAGAAAATCGACTTTCAGCTATTGAGCTAGGCGGAAGCCTCTACAAAGTTCGCGTGAAGCGTGTAGGCAAAGGTAAAAGTACTGGATTCAGAACAATCGTCTTATACAAGAAAAAAGACAGAGCCATTTTTCTCTATGGATTTGGCAAGAACGAAAAATCGAATATCAATACAACAGAATTGCTATATTTCAAGAAATTTGGCAGTGACCTATTAGCGCTTGATCCTAAACAACTTGATGACTCCATAGAAAAACAAATCTTGTTTAACCTGGAGGTAACAGAATGAGAAATTCAATAAAAAAAGCTATCGGAGAAACCGTCCAGGATTTCATCAATACCGGCATTAAATCGTCTTTTACTGAAAAGGAACTCAATGCACTTGGTGTAAAAATCCCTGAGATTCAGCTCACAACTGACCAAATTAAAGAAATAAGAGAAAGCTTGAGTTTGAGTCAAACAGTATTTGCCAAATTATTAAATGTAAGCCCGTCTTCTATTCGACAATGGGAGCAAGGAAAACGACAGCCAACTGGTTCTACACGAGTTTTACTAGACTTATTAAAAAGGTCTCCACATATTCTTGACTACAGAATTAGTTCATAAAAAATATACAATTACAAAAACAGAGCAAGGGCATGCAGCGGAAAACAAGCAGTACATTTCTTCAAACAACCTTCTTGATGTTTTCGCCACTTTGCTTCGATCTACATTAGGTCATAAACATGCTTGTTTCTGATAATACCCACCGTTAAGCGCTCACTATAATATACAATAAGGGGGCCTTAGAAAATGAGAACTTTCGTTCAAAATCAAGGTGTAATATACATTTTATGGCAGGGTGGTAGATATTCCGAGGATACAATATAGAATATCTCGAATAGATCAGCATTTGAACGAAAAAGTAATTTTCCAAGCCACCTTAAGGATTAAATTGTGCATTTTGAATGGGATCCCGTAAAAGCAAAGAAAAATGTTCAAAAACACGGTGTGTCTTTTGACTAAGCGGTAACAGTGTTCTATGATCCGCTGTCGGCTACTTTTGATGACCCTGATCACTCGATCGGCGAATACCGCGGCATTACAATCGGTTTGTCCTCTCGCGCCCGACTGCTTGTAGCCTCTCATGCGGAGAGAGGAGGAAATCTACGAATCATCAACGCTCGGCCAGCAACCGCGCAAGAGAGGAAAAAACATGAAGGATAAACACCGAGAGAACCAGGATGAATTGCGCCCGGAGTACAATTTCGACTATTCAAAAGCTGACCGTGGAAAATATTACAAAAGGCTCATGGAATAAGGCTCAAACGAAGTAGTGCTTGAGCCGGATGTTGCCAAGGCTTTTCAGGACTCAGCATCAGTGAATAAAGCACTAAGGTCACTGCTGGATATAACCCGATCCACCAGTCGCTTAACAAGTCGCTCCAGCGGAACCGAAAAAAGTGCGGACCGCGGAGCTTACCGTTCGGCAAAATATAGAGATACAAAATAGATGACAGCATTCATGAGTGAGATTCGACAATCGACTGTGACAGCCCTTCTCGAGAAGATAAGGCATTATAAATAGGGAAAATACCTGCTACGAACGCGTCTCGAACATGTGAGAGCATTCCGTGGCCCAGCCGTCACCTCACAGATCCCCTATCCCTATACATTTCGATCTATCCTTACGCGTTTTAAAGATGGGCAACCATTTCTTCATATACGCTTCATACAATAAAAAAGGGTCTCGACGAACAAACCTCGAAACCCGTTGTTGCACTGGAGCCACCGAGCGGATTCGAACCGCTGGCCTGATGATTACGAATCAACTGCTCTACCAACTGAGCTACGGTGGCTCGGGATGTGACCAGGCCGACATATAGCAAAGATCATAAAACACTACAACCGCTAAGAGATGAGGCGGTTATACAATTTTTTCGGTACCGGTGAATCTCTGGTAAAATATCACCACTTCCCGTATAGTGCGGCCATGACTGGTGCGTTTTCCTTCAGGGCGTTGTGGCGTTTATTGGGCGGTGGTTTCGTCTTACATCGTGCCGCCATCTGTGTTACCCTCATAACTCTCTGTATCGCTGATATTGCCACCTCCTCCCAACAGCAGACACGCCATGAACCGCACACTGCCGGTTCGCGGCAGGGCTGCCTTTCCTGTCACCCGATATCTCCAGACACCCACCACCAGTTCGGCTGCACGCAGTGTCATGGCGGCAACCCCGATGCGGTTGATGGTGCCCTGGCCCATGTCGATCTCATCGCCAGACCGGCCCACCCCGATCATGCCGAGGCGGTCTGCGGTGGTTGTCACACCCGGGAAACGGCCATGGTCAAAGAAAACTCGCACTATACCCTGACCGGTCATATAACACTTGTCCGACGTGCCTTTGATCCGGCCGCCGATGAGATTGAGCTATCCGAACTGCGGGCCCACAACACCCCGCATGATTCCATGGAACTGGTGGATGATGCGCTCCGCCGTCGCTGTCTGCGCTGTCACGTCTATAACAATGGTGAAGCCTACCCCTTGGCCCGCCATGGAACCGGCTGCGCTGCCTGCCATCTGGGCTATGACGGAGAAAGATTTTCACATCGGTTCTCGGCGCCGGTGGATATGAGTCGCTGTCTGAGTTGTCATTATGCCAATCACGTCGGCTTTGACTATGTGGGACGTTTCGAGCGCGATTTTCATGATGAATATCGCGTTCCATACGATATCGATGTTCCTGAAAAGAGTGCGTACGGGGTCGGGTTCCAGCGATTGTCGGACGATCTGCATCATCAGGCCGGGCTGGTATGCATCGACTGCCACACCAAGCGCGAGGTTATGGGAAGCGGTTCGGGGCCTGAGTGCAGCAGCTGCCACGATGGTGACGGCCTGGCGCGGTCTCTGCCGGCCCGGGTCGAAAAGCTTAAAGATGGCTATCGCCTGCGCACCAGTACCGAAAATTCTGATGTGAATCTGGTGCTTATGGCCCACCCTGCCCATGAACGGTATAATGACACGGTTGCCTGCCAGGTCTGTCATGGGCAGTGGAGTTTCAACGATAATCAGACTCATCTGATGCGCATCGATCACGATTTTTTTGACGCGTTCGAGCGCATCGGCGCCGGCGGTTCCAGAGAAGTGGAAACACAATTGGGTACCCTTGCCGACGTCGATGGTGATTTTATTTCGCCGACCATGCGTGATCCGTTTACCGGCCAAGTGTACCGGGGAATGTGGCTGAAAGGATATTATGAACGGCGGTGGGAAGAACTGCCGCTTGCACCTGACGCCGGCGGTAAACTTCAGGTCGTTCGCCCTTTGCTCGATCTGTATATCAGCTGGGTGGACGGTGAGGAGCAGGTTCGATTTGACAACCTGGTACCGGATTTGGAAACATCACGCTATCTGCCCTACACCCCGCACACCACCGGCCATGCCGGCATGTTCTGGCAGGAACGATTGCGCTGGTTTGACCAGGGTGAGCAGGACAGTCTCGCACAATGATAGCGCAACACATGAACACATTATCAGTCATAACAGAGTTGACCCGACATTCATAATTAACTGGAATTACTGGATTCCCGCTTTCGCGGGAATGACGGTAGCAAGCAAATTCAAGGTTTTTACGGGTTAATCACTTATGGGAACATCGCAAAATGCCCTTTTCGTCCAATCGCATCGTTGCTTGAAAAATTTTATCATTGGAATATCAGTCATATGCCATCGGTGAAATTTTCTGCGCGCCTTGATCTTGAACCAAAATCCTCATTTTTCAAGGCTCCCATATCATCTGCGATCCGTCTGACACTTTTTTACGGAATTCTCTGTCTGCTGGTCGCCACATTTATCGGGGCCTGTTCGTCATCGCCTCCTCGAAGAACCGGCGACTATGAGGTGCCGACCCAGCGCCCCTACACTATAAAGAACAAAACATACTACCCCATCGTCTCGGCCGAGGGGTATCGGGAAAAAGGGATTGCCTCCTGGTACGGCACCTATTTTCACGGCCGCCCCACTGCCAACGGCGAGACTTACGATATGAACGACATGACCGCGGCGCACAAGACCCTGCCCATGGATACCATGGTCCTGGTGAAGAACCTGGAAAATGGACGGGAGACGGTGGTTCGCATCAATGACCGGGGGCCATTTATCCGGGGCAGAATCATCGATCTAAGTCGAGCCGCCGCCCGGGATATCGGAATGCTCACCAGCGGCATTGCCCGGGTGCAGGTGGTGGCCATCGATCCAAGAAGTCAAATAGTAGTCAGGCAAGCACAGGAGCGACAGGCTCCGGTGAGACAGGATTACTATTTCGTCCAGATTGCCAGTTTCACCAATCCGACCACCGCCCGTACCCTGCAGCAACGTTTTATCGATGCCGGCCATCATGCCGAAGTGCTGGCGCGGGGAACCAATACCAACCGCACCTATGATGTTCAGGTATATGTGGGAACCACCATGGAACAGGCCGATAAGGCCCGCCTGCTACTTGAAAAAAAGGGATACCACGGCGCCTTTGTGGTGCCCCGGACGAGTTGAGAGTATCGCTGCGCTACCTAAAGCGTCTCGACGTCCCTGTTTTTTTCAGAGACGATTCGCATCAGCCGAAAAAGCAGCGTATGATCCTTGCAGCCGGGTTCACTTTCAACCCCGGAATTGATATCCACCGCATAGGGCTGCACGGCATCGATGGCCGCCGCTATGTTGTCAGGGCCCAGGCCGCCGGCCAGGATCAGGGGCAGTGAAACCGGCAGCGAATCAATCAGCCCCCAGTCAAACGCTATCCCGGTGCCGCCGTCTTTGGCGGTGGTAAAGGTATCAAATAAGAGGGCCGAAACCACCTCATCATAGGCCGATACCTCACCCATGATCCCTTCTTCTCCAACCCGCATCGCCTTGTAGATCATCAGGTAGGGATGTCTGGTGCGCAGCTGCTCACAATAACTCGCCGGCTCATCACCGTGGAGTTGTACCCCGTTGAGCCCGCACCGGAGGATGAGTTGCTCGACCCGGGCAAGCTCTTCATTGACAAATACCCCGATGCGATCGACAAACGGCGGCAGACAATCGATGATATGGGTCGCCTGTGATGAGGTAACACAACGCGGACTGCGTGGTGCGAAAATAAAGCCAAGGCCATCCACCCCGGCCTCCACCCCGGCTCTGGCGTCTTCAAGCCGGGTAATGCCGCACAATTTAACCCTGGTTCGCATGGTCGAATGTACCGGCATTGCGCAGTGTTGCCAACAGAGCGCCGGGATCGGTTTGACGCATAAAACTCTCGCCGATCAGGGCCGCGGCCACGCCGCTGTCACGCAGAACAACGATATCGTCCGCCTTATTGAGGCCGGACTCCGATACCACCGGGATACTATCTGGAATAAGCTCTTTGAGCCGCAGGGTAGTGGAAATATCGACGCTGAAATCGCGCAGGTCGCGGTTGTTGACGCCGATAAGCTCAGCGCCGCCTCGCAACGCCTTGGTAAGCTCCTCCTCGTCATGCACCTCCACCAGCACATCGATTGCTTTAGTGCGGGCATATTCGATGTATTCTTCAATCTGTGCGGTGGAAAGTATGCCGGCAATCAGCAAGATGGCATCCGCGCCGAACGAGTCGGCCTCGTCGATCTGGATGGGATCGATGATAAAGTCCTTGCGCAAGACGGGAAGGCCAACCGCCCGGCGGACCTGAAGAAGATAATCGAGGCTGCCCTGAAAAAAGTCACGATCGGTCAGCACCGATATGCAGGTTGCGCCCCCTGCTTCATACATCCGCCCGATTGCCACCGGGTCGAAATCTTCCCGGATAACCCCTTTTGAGGGTGATGCCTTTTTCACCTCGGCAATGATCGATACGCCGGGATCAGCCAGCAGCGCACGCGTAAAGCCCCGGGGCGGGTCGATGGCCTGATCGCGACCGGCCATAATCGAGCTGGAGTCAGCTTTCAGGGCCGCCACCTCTTCTTTTTTCCGAGCGACAATCTGTTCAAGAATCTTCATGGTGCTCTGACTGACCGGTTACTTCGCACCGGCGGGTGCGCTTGTTTTGGAAAAATCGATCAACTGGATGAGCTTAGCCAGTGCCGCACCGGAATCGATGCAGGCGGCAGCTTTTTCAATTCCCTGTGCAATGGTGTCGCATACCCCGGCTGCCATCAATGCCGCGCCAGCGTTGAGCAGCACCATATCGCGCCGGGGTCCGCCTGCACCGGCCAGCACACCACGCACTATCTCCGCCGATTCAGCAGCGGTGGCGCCGCCTTGCAAATCGCCAAGGGTGGCACGGGTAAGGCCGAAATCTTCCGGCTCATGTGAATAGGTAGCAATGGCGCCATCTTGTACTTCGGCGATTAGGGTTGTACCGGTGGTGGTCAACTCATCGAGATTGCCCTCACCGTGCACCACCAATGCCCGCCTGGTTCCAAGATCGTTCAAAACCTGGGCCAGGGTGGTAACCAGATCACGGTCAAACACCCCCATCACCTGAACATTGGCCCCGGCCGGATTGGTGAGCGGCCCGAGAATGTTGAACATGGTGCGGATGCCGACCTCGCGGCGCGGGCCGATGGCATGTTTCATGGCGGGATGCAGGGCAGGGGCAAACAAAAAAGAGATTCCCACCGTCTGCAGACAATTGCTGGTCTGCTCAGATGTCATGGCAAGATTGACACCGGCCGCTTCCAGCACGTCGGCCGAGCCGCATGCGCTGGATACGGCCCGGTTGCCGTGCTTGGCTACCATAACACCGCAGCCGGCCACCACAAAGGCAGCGGTGGTGGAGACATTGAAGGTGCCGGAGCCGTCGCCGCCGGTGCCGCAGGTATCGACAATAACCGTGTCCTCAGCCGGGCTTAACCCAGGATCGATGGGGGTGACCTTTTCCCGCATCACCTGTACCGCACCGGTGATTTCAGCTACCGTTTCACCCTTCATGCGCAATCCGGTGAGAAAGGAACCGATCTGCGCATCAGTAGCGGCGCCGCTCATAATCTCATCCATGACCGCATACATTTGCGGGCGGGTTAAATCCGCCCCGCTTACCACGGTAGCGATTGCTGCTTTTATATCCATTGATTCGCTCATCGGTGTTACTTGCACAGGTTCGGGTAGTCTTCCCCCAGAAAATTCGCCAGCAGCGTCTTGCCTACCTCGGTCATGATCGATTCAGGATGAAACTGCACCCCTTCCACCAGCAATTCTCGATGCCGCACCCCCATCAGTTCGTTCTGGTCGGTGTGGGCGGTGGCCACTAAACAAGCGGGAATGGTCGGTTCGTGCACCACCAGGGAATGGTAACGCATGCCTTCAAAGGGATTCGGCAGGCCGGTAAATACCCCTTTGCCGTCGTGATGGATGGGGCTGGTTTTGCCGTGCATAATGCGCCCTGCCCGCACTACATCACCACCATAGGCGGCACCGATAGCCTGATGGCCGAGACAAACCCCGAGAATGGGAATTTTTCCGGCCAATTTTTGTATGGTTTCAACTGAAATACCAGCCTCGGCAGGAGTGCACGGGCCGGGTGAGATAATGATGCGCCGGGGCGACAGAGCAGCAAGCTCAGCCACCGAAATTGCATCGTTGCGATATACCACAATCTTCTCGTCAACACCGGTTTCACCAAAATGATCGGCAATGGTCTGCACCACGTTGTAGGTGAAAGAATCATAGTTATCGATGATGACAATCATGCTCAGCCCCCCGCCAGTTCCAGGGCCCGGTGCAGGGCCATCGATTTATTGACGGTTTCTTCATATTCGCGCCGTGGATCGGAATCGGCGACGATGCCGGCGCCTGCCTGCATCCACACATCATCGCCGCGAATGAAGATAGTCCTGATAGTAATGCAGAAGTCCATGTTACCGGAGAAACCAAAATAGCCCACCGCCCCGCCATAGGGCCCGCGCCGACACGGCTCGAGTTCTTCGATGATCTCCATGGCCCGAATCTTGGGAGCACCACTCAGGGTACCCGCCGGAAAACAGGCGGCCAGTACGTCGAACTGGTCATAATCAGGATCGATCAGTCCATGCACTCCACTGACAATATGCATCACGTGGCTGTAACGCTCGATGACCAGCAGATCACGAACCTCGACGCTGCCGCCGCGTGCCACCCGGCCGATGTCATTGCGGCCAAGATCCACCAGCATCAGGTGCTCTGAGCGCTCCTTGGGATCGGCCAGCAGCTCTTCTTCAAGCGCTCTATCTCGTTCCGGGGTCGCTCCACGCGGCCTGGTGCCGGCAATGGGGCGCACCTCGATGGATTCGTTTTCCTTGCGCACCAAAATCTCCGGCGATGAGCCGATCTGAACCAGATCGCCGCATTTGAGGTAAAACAGATAGGGGCTGGGGTTGGTATGCCGCAGGGCCCGATAGATGGTAAGCGGATCGGCGCCGATGGTGGCGCCGAAACGCTGGGAGAGCACCACCTGAAATATGTCACCGGCACGGATATACTCTTTGGCCCGCTCCACCATATCATGAAACTGGGGAGCACTCAGGTTGGAGGTTAATGAGATCTCTTCATGGCCGCCGTCAAGGTGCGCCTCTGCCAGTGGCGTCGGGGCGCGCAGTGCGGCAATCGCCTGCTCGATGCGGGCGACGGATTGGTTGTAACCTGCCTCCAGACTTGGCAGCCCGGCGGTATCGACCCAGTCAACAACGACCAGTTCCTGTTTGAGGCTGTCATGCACCAACACCATGCCCGGCACCATAAACCCCATATCAGGTGCATCTCCCGCCTCGTTCTGCGCCGGTAAATCCTCAAAAAAACGAACCATATCGTAGCCCAGATAGCCCACCATGCCACCGCAGAATCTGGGGAGTTCGGGGTCGTTAAAGGCGCGAAATTCACCTAAGATACGGCGCAACTCCTGGTAGGGATGGCCGTCATATTCGTCACTGACGCGGCCCTGGGGGGTCAGCCGGTTCACCGAAATCTTTCGATTATGGCTGCTGATGCTCAAAATGGGGTCAATGCCGATAAATGAATATCGCCCCCACTTCTCCCCTCCTTCCATGCTCTCAAATAAAAAGAATTCCTCCCGGCCGCCGATCAGCTTGCAAAACAGGGTCAACGGGGTGTCAAGATCGGCAATGATCCGCCGCCAGACCGGAATCAACCGCGCCGTCCCGGCACGCAACCGAAAGGTGGAAACATCAGGAGATGGTGACTGATCGATCATAGAGGACACAGGCAAATAAAAAAAGCCGCGGAATCAGCGAAGATTCGGCGGCTTTTGCATCTGATGCGCGAAGGTGCGCGGCAACAGATTTTCTAGGAGGACAACTCCAGGGTTTTAACCCGCTTGCTCAGCCGGGAAATCTTACGCGCCGCGGTTCGTTTATGGATCACGCCTTTTGAGGCGGTCTTGGCAATAATCGGTATGGCAACCTTCAAAGCGTTTTTGGCCTCGTCAACGGAGCCGGCCTCAACCGCCTCATCCAGACCGCGAATGGCGGTTTTCATTTTTGAACGAATTGCCCGGTTACGCAATCTCCGTTTCTGCTCCTGACTGGTTCGTTTTTCCGCTGATTTATGATTTGCCACGTATATCTCCTCTGGTGGTTTCAGTCTGTTTAACTCAAACGCGCAGTATATCTACCAAGACAGATAAGTCAAGAAAATCTTATCATATGGTGTTGCTGTCCTCTGCTTGTAAAATAGCCCACCACCTTGCTGAGCGGCAGCTCAGTGATGCTGGTGGCGCCGGGACGACCTTTTTCTAAGCTGAGGTTAAGAGGTGTATCCTTTCTTACTTGATGGTGTCGTAAAAACCCAATTACCAATCTTAACGGAGTTGACCCGACATTCATTATTAATTGAAATCACTGGATTCCCGCTGAAGCCTGCCCTTGAAGGGTGTAATCGAGGGCGGGAATGACGAAAGCAAGCAATTTTGAGGTTTTTACGAGTCCATCCTTACTTGTTTCTCTGTAGCGAATTTTTCCTTGTTCTGGGCTTTTGTTTTATCGGTGATCGCTTTTCCGAATTGTCCCGAGTCCCACGTTCGAAGTAGTTAAATGCAGTTCGTTTTCCTGCTTTTGTGTTGCCGGAAAGTTGTTTGGCTATGTCCATCCATATTGTTTTGCCGCCGGCAAGGCCACGAATGTCGATGACCAGATAATCAACTCCCATCGCTCCCAGCTCGCTGATATGGGGGATAAGGGAGAATGGCGTTTTTGATCTGGTAATATAGAGGCCGTCACGCCGTTCGACGCTCAGTTGTTCATTTCGTGGGCTGCGCACTGTTTTTCCGGAGGTAAGGGCTTTATCGGCAATACGGGCGGTGAACAGGGGCGGCGCACCGTATATCGTCATACCAATTGATTGTTGAGATTGTTGAACCGCCGCCCGGTTATACCTGCTGCGAGCCAGAGCGGTATAGCCGGCCATAAGCGTTGCCGACTCCTCTTGTCCCAATTCGATGCTTAATTGGCAGCCGTGCAGACCGAACGAAAAGGCTGATGCAAGGGCATGCTGATTCATAAGGTTGAGACTAAAGTCGCCGTACAGGCGTTCAGCGCTCTCGCCACAGAGTTCGATCTGGCCAAGGTGGGCGATCTGAAAAGCTCTGAAGCCGCTTTTGCGCAGCAATACAATCTGCTTTTTCAATCGTTCGCGCCCTTTATCAAAGAGCAGTGGCGGTAGAGCCCAGATAATGCCGCTCCGATTTCCCCGGGTCAATTGCTTGAGTTTTGCACTACCGGCAATGTTGTGGGCGGAGATGTCCACAAGATAGCGTCCGATGGCAAAGCCTGGACGATGCGGGATATGCTCTACCCTGTCTACCCGAAGCCAGATTTCTGGTTGCCTCCCTGCCCTTTTTCTAGGTGGCTGGGAGCGACCGGTACCCTCTGAGGGGATTGGCAGGTTCGGCATCAGCATTTTTTGCAGCTTCGATACTGTGCCGTCGATGTTGCCGTACCGGGCAATTTTGCTATCTCCCAGGCGGGGTAACTTCACCTCTTTTCTTTTGCCTATTTGGCCGCTGTCGGTTCGATAAAGCTCTACTTTTCCGGTTTTTCGGCTTGTTGCGATCTCAGCCGGCATCAGTATCGACACTGTTTCCCCTTTTTCAGCCGATGAAACCGATTCCTGATTGCGCACCATTTCCCGTAATCTAAAGCCGATACGCTCACCGCTTTTCTCAAGATGGATCCGCAGCCGATCGCCTACCGAGCAGGGTTGTTTCAGGGTCAGTTCTCCGTAACGCTTACCTTCTTTGGTCACGAATCTTGTGATGGATCCGAGATGGTGGCCGGTATTGCCGGAGTGGTGTACAGATAGAACCGCTGGTGGAGTTGGTGATGCAAAATATCCGGGTGAGCGGTTTCGGCCCATGGCCCTGTCCAGCAGACGAATCGCCTCAACTTCGGCCTGCCCGTAATCGCTCTCATCGGCATCGATCAACAGCCGATAGGCGCGAACCACGTTTTCCACATATGCCGCGGAGCGTAATCTGCCCTCGATCTTAAGGGCGGAAACGCCAAAACCCTTCAATGCCGGTACCACCCTGATCCCCTCCAGATCGTTCATGGAGAAGAAATAGCCGGATTTGGATGATTTTGCCTTGGCAGCTGTTTTAGCGCCATGGCTCACCATCTCGTAGCGCCGCCGGCAGGGCTGAACGCACTGCCCGCGCAGGGCGCTTTTACCACCATGATACGATGAAAAATAACAAAGCCCCGAAACGGAGTAACACATGGCCCCATGGATGAACACTTCCAGCTCGACATCGGCACGGCGGCTGATTTCACCGATCTCATCGAGGCTGAGCTCCCGGGCAAGTACCACCCTGCTGCAGCCAAGGCCGGCAAGCATCTTCACGTTGTCCAGATTATAGCCGCCCATCAGGGTGGAAGCGTGCAGGCGAAGATGAGGAAAATGGTGTCTGACGATGGCAAGAACGCCGAGATCCTGAACGATAAGCCCATCGGCGCCAAGCCGATCAATGGTTGCCAGCGCCTCAATCAGCAGCTTGGTTTCAGAAGCTCGAACCAGCCGGTTCAAGGCCAGGTAAACTGAACCGCCCCGGTCGTGGGCGGCCTGGATGATCGCATCGATCTGGGAAAAGCTCAGCTCGCGAGGGCTGTCGCGGGCACTGAGTGCGGGGACACCGAGATAAAACGCATCAGCGCCGGCGGCCGCGGCGGCACCAAAATGCTCAGGACTGCCCACCGGGGCCAGTAATTCCATACCCCGCCGAGGCGCTATGACTCGATTACCACCTGATCTGTCACCCCCTGTTCGCGCAACTGCACATGGATGCGCTCGTGCGCACGAACGGTGGTGGTCAGGCCGACATAATCAGGTTGAATAGGTAGCTGCCGATCGCCTCGATCAACCAGACACGCCAGTTGGACGGTGGCGGGACGGCCGTAATCCATCAGCGCGTCCATGGCGGCGCGTATGGTGCGGCCGGTGTATATTACATCGTCGACCAGTATCACGTTGGTATCGTCGATCGAAAAGTCGATGGTGGTGGTCCTCACCAGCGGATTCTGGGCAATCAGGCTCCAATCATCACGATACAGGGTGATATCCAGGGTGCCGGCATCAAGTAACACATCGAGCTGTCCACGCAACTCCTCGCGCAGTCTGTCGGCCAGAAACACCCCGCAGGTGTGGATACCGATAACGGCGCACCGTGCTAACTCATTGTTTTTTTCATGAATCTGCAGGGCAATTCTTCTGATTGCCAGGGAAATATCATCCCCACTCATTATGGTGCGCGTACTCATCTGCCAACCCGCTGCCAGAAAAAATCAACACCATACTCATCCACCAGGCTCAACGCCTCCGGGAAAGCCTGACATTCGGCGCTAAACACCTTTGCGGCGATGTCTTCGACGGTGTCGGTGAAATCAAGGGGCACGCATTTCTGCACGATGATCGGTCCCTGATCGTACTGGTCATCGGCGAAATGGACGGTGCAGCCGCTTACCGTGCAGCCTCGCCGCTTGACGGCGCGGTGGACATGGTTGCCGTAGAATCCATCCCCGCAGAAACTGGGGATCAGGGCGGGATGGATGTTGACCACTCGCCGGTGCAAAGATTGAGGGGGATTGTATAGTTTGAGATAGCCGGCCAGACAGATGATATCAACCTGGTAGTCGGCCAGAATCTCGTTGGTGGACTCGGAATCATTGGCGTGATAGGCAGGGTATCCGTAATTTCTCGCCTTGTCCAGGCCAAGGGCGTCGGCGACGTTGGCAATCACCACCTGGATATCAGCCGGCAGGGTGCCGGCTGTAATGTGATCGTGAAAATTATCCAGGGTTCTGCCGCTGCCGGAGAGAAGAACCGCGAGCTTCAGCATGAGTGGCGCCTCCTGTTGGGTGAAAGCCGATACCGATCAGATCTGGACTGTCTTGAGCCAGTTATAGATGGCCGCATCGTAGTGCGCGGTGAGGGCAAACACCTTTTTCGCCAGATAAAACCGTGTTGTAAACGTGGTGGTGCCCTTTTCCCGCAACTCGGCAAGCACCACCTGGTAATCGGCCGGATCGACGATGACGGTGACATCCTTACAGTTCTTCGCAGCCGCGCGCAGCATGGTCGGCCCACCTATATCGATGTTTTCGATAGCCGTGGCCACGGTGCACTCCGGTGTGGCAGTTGCCTGCTCAAAGGCGTACAGGTTCACCACCACCAGATCGATGGGGCCGATACCGCCCTGCTCACATTGCGTAATGTGATGCGGGTTTTCTCTTTGCATGAGAATGCCGCCGTGGATTTTCGGATGCAGGGTTTTCACCCGGCCGTCAAGAATCTCCGCAAACCCGGTATACTCGCCAACCTCGGTAACCGGCACCTGTGCCGTGCGAAGAGCGGCCGCGGTACCGCCGGTGGAGAGGATCTCGATGCCCAGGCGGCTGAGTTCACCGGCAAACTCGGCAATCCCTGTTTTGTCAGTACAACTGATCAATGCCCGGGTAATTAGTGAGCCCATTAACTAATACTCCTTTATTTTTCAGAGTTTCCCCTGGTAAATGCCCTTATTTTACGGCGATCCCGTTTGTTCGGCTTGGACTGTGGAGCCATCATAGACAGCTTCATGATCTTTTTCAACTCACGCTGCTCGGCCCGGTTCTTGACGCTTTGCTCAGACTCTTCATAAAGCAGTTGCGCCTCGACGGCTGGTCGCCGTTGCGATGAAACAGCGACGATGGTGATTTCAAACACTATCTCACCTTTAGAAACAGTAAGGGCATCTCCGACGCCAACCAGTCGGGCCGGTTTGACCCGTTCATCGTTGACGTGCACCCTGCCGCCCGTCACCGCCTGGGTTGCCAGCGATCTGGTCTTGAAAAAGCGTGCCGCCCAGAGCCACTTGTCCACACGTATTTTTGTTGCGGGCGCCGTCATGCCTGTTTAATGTCGAAAGGGTCCATAAACTCTTACAGGTAAACACGCACTCACCCAATGCAAACCGCCGGCATCAAAGACATCAAACTACCGATCAAGGTAATGCAGAAAGACGGCCATATTCAGGATACAGTGGCCACCATCTCACTGAGCGTCGAGCTGCCGGCTGCCATACTGCCGCGGCATGTCGATCAATTCGCGGAACTGCTCAATCGCCATATCGATAAAATTAGCGTTGCCGTTTTTCCCGAATTGCTGGCTGAGGTACAAACCCTGTACCAGGCGCAGAGCGCCCGTATCGATATGAGTTTTCCCTACTATCTGCAAAAGCATGCGCCGGTGAGCCGGACGCCGAGTTTAATGGAGTATTCGTGCTGTTTCAGCGGCTCCATCGGTGCCGATGAAGGCTTTATCCTCACCGTTGTAGTGCCGGTGATGACCCTGTGCCCCTGCTCCAAGGAGATCAGCGAGGCGGGCGCGCACAATCAGCGGGCGGAAGTCACCATGCAGGCACGCTTCAAGAAGATGATCTGGGTGGAGGACCTTATTGCCCTGATCGAAGAATGCGGGTCAGGCGAACTCTACGCTCTGCTCAAACGGCCCGATGAAAAATATATCACCGAAACCGCCTACAAAAATCCGATGTTCGTGGAAGATGTGGTCCGCAAGGTCTCCGAAAAGGCCCTGGCGCATCCGCACATCACCTGGTTTTCGGTGGGTGTGGAGAGCTTTGAATCAATCCACAACCACAGCGCCTACGCCTACGTTGACCGTAATGATATTCATGACGATGGATCAAATACGATGAAATCGTAAAGACCTTGAATTTACTTGCTAACGTCATTCCCGCGAAAGCGGGAATCCAGTGGTTTTAAATGATTATGGATTTAGATTCAACTTCACAATGACCGTAATTGTGATTTTTACGAACGCAACAAATATATTGTAAGCACCGGCCGCTGTGACCTCGAGATTTTCGCCATAATTTATTGCCGACTCTCCACGTCCGAAGGCAAATATCCTACCTTCAAACTATCTCACCCCGGATTCTTTCCCATCGGGAGGGTCGGTCTCCAGACCGACCTTTACACCGGTGATGCCCAACAAATCACTCTTGGCTTACCCCAAAACCCGAAAGGCCTCGGCCAACCGGTCGATCCCCGTGGCAATGGTTCCCTCGTCCACGCAGGAGAAATTTAAGCGAAAGCTATGACGGGGCGCATCGGTGGTGTAGAACGGCTCACCGGGAACAAATAGTGCCTTGTGGGCGAGGGCGTGCTCAAAGAACTGCATGGCCGTGAGCGGCGGCGGTAACTGTGCCCAGATAAACATACCGCCGTCCGGTCTGGTAAAACTGACATCGGCGGGAAAAGCTTGCTTCAGAGCAGCGATCATCGCATCGCATTGTCGCCCGTACACCGCACGGATGTTCTGGATATGGTCATCGATAGTGCTGTTTTTCAGGTAGTATGTAATGATCGCCTGGGTTAGGTTGCAGGTATGCAGATCGGTGGCCTGTTTGGCAATCAGAAGCTTATCCATAAGCGCTATCGGCGCCGCCACCCATCCCAGTCGAAATCCCGGCACCACTGTTTTTGAAAACGAGCCGAGCAGCAGTGTCCGATCCGGCAACAGATGGTAAAATGAGCCGATATCTTCACCCCGGAAACGCAACTCACCATATGGATCATCTTCCACCAGCAGGGTATCCGTATCTTTAATGAGTTCGGCAACAGCCAAGCGGTTGGCGGCTGGATAGGTGATCCCGGTGGGGTTCTGAAAATTGGGCACCATATACATCAGTTTGGGCGAACCGCGCTCCAGACAGTCTTGCAGCCCATCGATATCGAGACCGGCTTCGCTTACCCCAACCGGCAGAAATCGAGGCCGATACAAAGACAGGGCCTGGATGGCGCCAAGATAGCCGGGTTCTTCCATAATAACCTGATCACCATCGTTGAGGGTTATCTTGGCGATCAGATCGAGGGCCTGCTGGCTGCCTGAAGTAATGAGTATCTGCTCAGCGGAAATATCGATGCCGTGGCGAAGTCGATATCTGTCAGCGATCCAGCCGCGCAGTTCAATCAACCCCTCGGAATTGCTGTACTGCAATACTGTACGCCCCTGCTCTTTAAAGACGTGCTCGCTTGCCTCGTGCAGCTCGTCTACCGGAAAAAGGGCGCGATTGGGCAGACCGCCGGCAAATGAAATGATATCGGGGTCGATTGCCGCCTTTAGTATCTCCCTGATGAAGGAACGGGGAACATCCTGCATGCGGTCTGAAAAAAGTGTGCTCATAGCCTAGGCATCTCCCCTTTCCGAGCCTAATTGAGTGCTCAGTTCCTGTTTTTTTATGGCCGCCAGAATCATCCGGTACAATTCCCGATAATAGCGATTGTTACGTGAGCGCCCATACTGGTGGGCCAGACTGCGTATCTCTTTTTCATCAAGATCACCGTAGCTGTTCGTAAGCTGGGAAAGAGTCTCGCTTGGCCACGACATCTCCCACTGCTCATCATGCTGCTCAGCCCACTCTCTGGTCACCAGTGCCTCGTTGATGATTTCATCGCGGAGTCGCTTGGCGTGGTGCTCCCATTGCGTTTGCCGCAGCCTCGACCCCTGATATCTGGCCAACTCGGTAAGCAGTGTCGCAACATCTTCCTGCTGAAGCATTTTTGCCAGATACTTTATATTTCGTTTGCGTGCCTCTTTTTTTAGACCGCGACACTGACGAATTTCCTGGCAGAACTCCTCGCTTATACTCAAAACCTTCAGATGCTGATCGCTCAGCGCCAATAACTCTTCTACTAATGAAAAGAGCCGTTTGTGGCGTCTTTTCAGCTCAGATCTGCTCAATGATTGAGGTGATGCCATTGTTTCCCCGCTGGCGGATTATTGTGCCGCGTTGTCGATTCGAATCAGCGACGCAGCAAACTGTGCGGGCGGTGCAAGGCCGAGCAGCCGGGTAATGGTGGCTGCCACGTTGGCCAGGCCGGGATTGGTTACATCGCTCATCTTCAGACCCTGTCTTGAACTGAAATCTTGAATAATAAATGGCACCGGATTTTTGGTGTGGGCGACCATCGGCGTGCGAACGGAGTTTTTTTCGGTAAACATGCAGTCGGCATTGCCATGATCCGCGGTTATTATCGCGATACCGCCTGCTTTTTTCACGGCATGCAGCAGCCTGCCCAGACAGATGTCCACCGTCTCCACGGCAATGAGAATTGCCGGGATATTGCCGGTGTGCCCCACCATATCGCCATTGGCATAATTGAGGCGGACAAAGTTGTAGTTTCCCGAGGCGATCGCGCTGACGGCGTGATCGGTAATTTCCGCCGCCTTCATCCAGGGACGCAGATCAAAAACGATTTTATCGGAGCCTATTTCCATATAGGTCTCGAGGCTCTTATCGACATAGCCCGACTTGTTGCCGTTCCAGAAATACGTGACGTGGCCGAACTTCTGGGTTTCGGAAATTGCGAAACTCCTGATCTTATTCGCACACAAGTAGTCGCTGAGGGTGTG
>Ga0272442_10004551_pt1 | contig 18927 bp, 15 predicted proteins | sample SSMForm2O_FD_200262 | JGI IMG/M metagenome (GOLD analysis project Ga0272442, IMG submission 200262) | Marine sediment archaeal communities from Little Sippewissett salt marsh, Falmouth, MA, United States - SSM-Form-2O | ecosystem: Environmental > Aquatic > Marine > Wetlands > Sediment ... | reverse complement strand
ATATACGTGGCCATGGAGCGGACTCCTAATGACTCCGATGCTATTGGAATAATTTCCATTACTATCAAAATACCTCAATTAAATTAGCCAACTATCATCATTCATATTTAAAAGATTTCATTTTTTATTAAGAATTAAGGTTTTTTCCTTGGTTTTTAACCAATACGTTAATTTACTGAGTGTTGCATGCGAGATGAGGATAACAGCTCATGTATAAAACGATACCACCAATTGCAACGAGTCAGGAAATCATTGATCGTGCATTTTTCCGAGCTCGAAAAAAAACAATTCAAGATCCGAAAAAATATTTTCGAAAGAAAAAAACTTATATTGCTAGAACTGAATCGTTTACAGATACATTAATAAGTATCCTTGATTCCTACATTAAGCAATTTCCTTCTTTAGATCAACTACCTCAATTTTATCAGGAATTAATTCATAACTCATTGAACTTAGATTCAGTAAGACATTCACTCGGTGCGATTCAATGGGCAAAGGATACCTGTAATAATATTGCAATATCTCAAATCAAATCATTACGTCGATCAACTGATTTAGAATATATTCATAAGAAACAACGGGAAATTCATGGAAGATGTACAAGTATCATTAATCAAATCGATGATAATTTACAAGTAATTAGGGACGCTAGAGATTTTATTGTGAAACTTCCTGATGTCCAGGATACTCCTACAATCGTCATCGCAGGGTACCCTAATGTCGGAAAATCTTCGTTGTTATCCTGTTTATCTCGAGCTAAACCTCATATCGCGCAATATCCGTTTACTACTAGATCCATTCATGTTGGACACATGAAACAAAAAAAAGATTTTTTTACAGAACAATTTCAACTTATCGATACACCTGGTTTATTAGAGGAACCAATTGAAAAAAGAAACGATATAGAAAAAGTTGCTATTCTGGCTTTAACTCATCTTGCCGATGTTGTATTATTTCTCATTGATCCCTCTGAAAGCTGTGGATATACCATTGATCAACAAAATCAATTACTTTCTCACTTGCAAAAAGAATTTTCCACAGCAGAATTCATCGTTGTATATAATAAAAGTGATCTTTATCCATCTAAGGATAATAGGCTATCGATTTCATGTATAACTCATGATGGAATAGAAGAGCTCCAATCACTTCTTTTTTCATATTACCCCCGAGATTAAAAGAAATAAAGGGGAGAAAAGATTGATTACAGTGATCTATTTTTTTTATTTCCCCTGTATTTTTTAATCACTAATCCAGAAATTGCAAAGAGTATTACAGTTACTATCAATACGGTAACTAATTCCATAATTGGAAATAATGTAACATAAACGGATTCGATTGATGTCGTCGTACTCATTCCTTGCGCAGTTACTATTTCAACATAGAACTGATAATATCCTTCTCCATCATCAGGACTAAAATCCCATTCATATGGAGTAGAATTCAATGATTTGCCATATCTTGTCCAATTCGCAGTAGTGTTATCATCATCTCCAGTAAAACGATACCACAAAATCATTGATGTGACACTTGCGTTCTGGGTATTTACTCGTATTAAGAAGCTATTATCCCATTGCCATGTGTTAAAATCTTTAGTATCAAGGGTGAACTCAGTTACATCTTCAATGTTTTTTCTTACTCTAAACGCACTACTTGTTGATGAGGTTACAAAAGTGTTACCTAACGCATCGATAACTCTAAAGTAAATATATGATATTTCATCTTCCACCATATCATTAAATTGCGATTCAGTAATGGTCCACTCGGGGATTTCCTTATCATCATCTGTAGTCATTATGAGTGTCCAATTGTTTATGCCTTCTGAATTCAATCGATAATAGATTCTATCAAGTTTATAGTCATCTTCAAAGGTTATTTGATTAAATGTTGGAGGACTGCTATCATTTGTTATTTCTAAGATAGAATTTGTAAATGACACCGTTGGAGGGTTTGGATCATAGGTAAAAAACACATCCCCATCATCTGGAAATGATTCTTTATTTGTGGCATTATCTGTTGCAATGGAACAGATCTCGTATTCTCCCCCAGCATTAGAGTTAATTGTGAATTCCCAAGAACAAGTTGAAGATGAACAAGCAGAATCAAATTCGGTCCATTGTGTTGTTCCCTTTTTTCGATAATATAACGAAATCGTTTTGATGCCACTTGTGTATTCATCATCTTCATCGGGATCTTCTGCAGTGGCATTTATCAGAATGAATGATGCATTGCTAAACTGTGGAATATCTATACTGTTGGAAATACTTGATTCAGGTGGGGTATGATCGTAATAGAGATCAATCCAGTCTGTTCTGTTATCATTAGCATACACATCTTCAATATAAAACCAAATGGATTCAAGGCTAGTGATGTCATCTGCAATAGTTGATTTAGAAATGTCAGCAGTTATGGTCACTTTAGATGTTGTTCCCTGACTGCCTGAGCAATCAGCATCTGAAGTGAACGTGTCTCCATCGTTATACTTAATCGTATATTTGGCAGAAGAAACATTAATTCCAGTTACGTTTCCATTACTTCCACCATCTTTTGCTTGTATGGTACATGTTGGCGTCATGGTAGATATATATGCGGGATCGGGAGTGAATGAATCAAGATAAAATAATGGAGGTTCATTATCCGGGACTCCTTGTATGGTGTACCAATCAGAATGAATAGTTTCATTTTGAGTATTATTAACAGAAAATTTTATTTTATGGAATAAATCAATTTCCTCGATAAAATCGATATAGCTCATATTTGCAGTTATGGTTTCCTTATTTTTGGTTTTATTTTCACCAGTCATATTTGCTGGTAACCAATCTGTTTCAAAAGTACCTTCAGTTTCATTTGAATATTCAAGTTTGAATTTTGCGGAGGTATTGATAAGACCAATATCATCATTCCTTACTTTTACTGTAAATATTGGTGGATCGGACATATCTTTATTAAAATTTGAAAATACCGTTTCTCCTGGAGGAGTTGGAGGTGCATCTTTAAAAGAAACTTTCCAGGAATCAAGAGTTACTATTTCCTTTGCATTTGCATGAAACTCAGCTTTTAATCGTATTGTAGAAACATCCTCGAGTGAATCATCGTTAAGGAGCTCGTAATCCTCGATATCATCAACTAAGATTTTATAATTATTATCTAAAATACTGTAGGTTATATCCCCTGAATTTGTATCATCATCTACTTCAAAACGATTCCAATATAAATCATCATTTGGTAGTATAATAGGTGTCGAAATCAGTTCTCCAGTTATCTGTTGATCATCACTAATTTGCTGTTCTCCACGACAATAAAGATAGCCACCCTCATCACAATAATAAACAAACCCATCCACAATGATCGGTGAAGAATAAATCGGATTAATCGAATCAGTCCTCTTCTTCCAAGCTTCTTCCAAGGTGACAATATTTATCACTCTAAAATATCCATCAGGCGTTCCAATATATAACAGCCCATCAGCATACGCAGGAGATGATTTTACAACCATCGATGATACTCCTTTATTGTAAATTTTAACAGATTTAACAATAGAACCATCATCCGCATCGATTTTATACAAAATTCCATCTGGAGATGCTACATAAACATAACCGCCAACTACGATAGGATTACTGACTGCAGCATTTTCATAGATCTCTGGAATTAAATCACCAATAGTAGTATTCCATTTTATAGAACCGTCATCTAAATCAACGGCCATAACTTGCGAATACGCAGTTACTAAGGATTGACTTAATTTCTTTGAGACGACATAAACTGTATCATCTACAATCACCGGTGAAGCATATCCAATTGGACCAACATTTTCACCCCAAATTTTCGTACCATCTAAAGTATATGCAAGCAAGCTATCCCCATTGAATTTTTCACATCCTACTACAATGGTATCATCAACAACAGCTGGACTTGAAAAACTTCCTGCAGGAAGATCAACGCTCCATTCGTAACTCCCACCATCAGTTAAGCAGATAAGTTTGTTATTACCCGTGGATAAATTTAAAAAATCGAAAACATCTGTTAAAAGTGAACTATCCCCATTCCAAGATGTCAAATAAATCATATTATCTTTGAGTACTGGTGAAGAATCAAAACAGATGCCTAAATCATCAGGATCAACTGAGTCATATGAAAACGTCCATTCTTGTGTTTGAAGATCATTTGCATTTAATCCAAATACTTGATTAATGATTTCTCCCCCATCAGTAGAAGAACCTGTTGCAACAACAATTGTATTCTTAGTTGTTGCAAGTGGAGAATTTTTTATGTCAAAACCTAAAACACCCGAAGCATCAAATTTCGCATTATACGGAGATCCGTCTTCATATTGCGCATCATACGCATATATTTGAGCGGATTCATAGTCTGCAATGTAAATATTGCCATCATTAACGATTGGATTTTTATTATTTCCTCCTACTTGCTCATCACTTTCCCAACAGAGTGAATAATGTGTACCTGGCCCTAATCCCGGTGATGATCGGGTATTTTGCGCATTATGCCCAAACATTGGCCAATCATACACTGTTGTAACAAGATGGGCTTTCCCATCAGATATTCGTATATTTTGTAATTTAGATTCTTCTACTCGTAAATCAGAGCTAAATAAATCCTGCCAATGCTCATCTGTTCTTTGCCAACTTAAACCCCACTCGTATAATTCTGGAGAAAATGATAGATCAGTTGTTTCTAAGGTAACATTCACAGTCAAATTAGTCGAAATAGGAACATCTGATAAATCTATTAGTTTATTTGAGAGGCCATTACTATTTCCACTAATATTATGATTGCTAATCAAATCATATGTCCCATCATCATAATCAAAGAACTGAAAAGAAATACTCGTCCCTGTTTTTTCATATCCAGACCACTGAAATCGTTCCCATCTTGTGATATTTTCTGGAATTATTGGAGAAAAGCGTGCACCCCCTTCTGTTGCATATCCACTTCCCTTAACTTTAATGTTAATAAAATTGGTTTGTATATAACATTCTAAACCTATTTCAGGTACAACTACTACACATAAATCAATAAATCCATCGTCATCAAGAGGAAGACTTTCATTTTCATAAAAGAGTTGAATATCGGTATCATTTGTTATTCTATTATCTATTTCTTGCCATATTCCAAATGCACCATAAACTGGCTTCCAAACAAATAATTTTACAAGTTTATGATTATGAGCACTTCCTTTCCATAAAATTTCAAATGAAGAAATCGTATCAATATCCTGAGTTATTTTAAAACGGAAATGATGGAATTGTTGTTTAAGTGTTGGATCTTCTCTTCCATCCCTAGGATACTCATATGTATCATCTTCCGACATAGCCCAATAATTAGTTCCTGTAACAATAGTATTTTCAAATGCACTGAGTAATACCTTTGGTAATAAGGGAGAAAACCAAAATATTTCACCCCAACTTGCTTCATCTAGAGAGGTCTCATCCCAATCAATAAAATTATAATTACCATATTGAGAACCAGATGGATCTAAGGTAAGTTTATTACCCGAATCGGATAATTTACAGCCACCAAAATACCGTTCAACATCTCCAAATGTGGACGTATAATAAACACCATCCTCATCATTCATACCTTCATCAAATGCAAAGGTATTTGCAGTCACTGGTTGTATTAACATAATAAAAGTACTAGATAATAATAGTACAACAATGAAAAAGGTTGTCTTTTCCTGCCAAAATTTCTTGGAGAGAATCATGTATTTCTCACCTATGATAATTACCACCTCGATTTATATAGTTATTCTTTATATAATTTTTGGGGTTAAAATAGCAATTAAAAAGCATATATACTGATTTATTCATGTAATTCCCATCCATTTTACAAATATCTTAATCACGATATTTGTCATCTTCTACATTCCATCCACGTTAATGTATGGTATCCATTATTAATAAATATAATTGCTTTTGTAAAATGAAATCATAATTAAAAAAAACCATTACAAAATCAAAATCTGAATATCCATCACATTAGTCCCCGTAGGTTCTGTAATAATAGTATCTTGTAATTTGTTAAAAAATGTAAAGGAATCATTATTATTTAGGTAAAAATCAATGTCCAAATCGTTTTGTATGGCTCTTTTCAAAGTAAAACCATCCGCAATTGCACCAGCAGCTGGACTCATCCCATCAATACCATCAGTTCCAAAAGAACAAAATACAGCTGTTGTTTCATCTAATTCCTTAATAACAGAAAGGACCAATTCTTGATTTCTTCCTCCTCTCCCATTTCCTTTTAGGGTAACTGTGGGTTCACCCCCACTGATGAAAATATTTACATTTTGGTCCCTATGTAATCTCATTGCTTTTTCTAATAATTTGGGACCAATCTTTCGAGCTTCACCAGTCATTTGAGTAGTAAGTATTAAGGGGTAAAATCCAAGCTTTTTAGCACGAGAAAATGCGGTTTCACAGGCTAGTGAATTATTTGCTATTATTTGATTAGTTACATGAGTAAAAACAGGATCATCAGGAAAAGGCGTTTCTGGCAATAATCCATTCTTTCCCTGTTCAATAACCTTTCGAGTTGCATCTGGAATTTCATCCCATAAATTATATTGAAGTAAGATCGAATGCGCATCTGTAAAGTTGGTCGTATCTCCAACAGTTGGACCTGAAGCAATGAATTCTAATGGGTCTCCTACAACATCACTAACAATGAGTGAAATCACTTGACAAGGGAGTGATTGAATCAATTGTCCACCTTTTACCGTAGATACATGTTTTCGAATTGTATTAATCTCTTGAATTGTGGCTCCAGAGGCAAGTAGTAATTTTGTTGTTTTTTGTAAGTCAGATAGTGAAATTCTTGGTGATGCAAGTAACGCTGATCCCCCTCCCGAGATAAGAATGATTACTAAATCGTCAGGTTCACAATTCGTTAAAAGTTGATGAGCTTTTTTCGCACCATCGATACTCTGTTCATTTGGGAGCGGATGTCCACCCACAATGGTTTCAACGTGAGGATGATGTATAAAACCTTTTGGATCATTTGTAATGACAATACCTTTCGTTATAGGAATGTGATCACATACCGCTTGGGTCATACCAACACTTCCTTTTCCAAATGCAACCACAAAAATATTGTTAAAACGAGATGTCTCAATGGTTTTATTTTGAATGTAAAATGTTGAATTCTTTATATGGGAACTTACTGCATTATATGGGTCTATTGATTTTAATACGTCAGATAACAACGTTAACAATAGTCTTCTTTTTTTCTTAATTTCTTCCGTTACACCGTTAGAAATGAGTTGCTCTTTGCCTGCAAAACACATAACAATGACTCATGAAAAAAGTATTATAAGTTATTTTCCAAACATCATAAAACAGAATGGAGCAAATCAACCCATCGTATCTTCCAAAAGAATTTACAGAAATGAACACGTGTTCTAATCTGATATAAATATTATCAAATGTCCATCTTGTTGTGTTCATTATAAAAGAAAATGATTTAACAACCGTTATGTAAAATATTTTACTAAATAAAAACCACTAGAAATCTTAAGTAGTTTTTTCTGTTTATCATCTAATTGTGTAACCTCATTTAATTTAATTTTAATATTATCTAATAACTCAACTATTTGCTCTTGTTTTTCTTTGGTATAAGGTTGCTTCCCTAATTCTTTAAATTCCTTTTCTAACTTTTGATATTCTTTCTTAAGTTCATTTGTTTTCTGAATATCTTCTCTTATGATTACATTCCAATCTTTCACTTCATCAACCAACATATTACATTGTGATCAAGGTTATTTAAACATATGTTATTAACCTAAAAATTCCATAATTATACATTATAAACAAGGGTAAAAATACACCCTATAAAGCCTATCCTTGCCTTAATCCTATAGATTACCCCTCATTGTAATGTAAAGATTGTATGATGTGGTGGTGAATGTGAGTCGTTTAGTGTTCAGGGGATGGTTTTGTTAAGGTATCTGGTTCGAAAGTGTTGTTCTATCCGAAGGATGGAAAAAGAAAATCGTATATCACTAGATGGAATCGGTTGGAATCAAAAACAGCGAATATCAATACTAAAAAATATTTGGATGATGTGGTTGAACTTATCAAGAAATTTCAGTAACATTAATTTTTCATTCTTCTTTTTTTAATAAAAATAACCTCCACCCCCAATGAAGTGAAAGAGTCAAGGAGTTATCTAGTGGTGATAAATTTGTACAAAAACCAATTTCCAGATAAGATTAATGTATAGTTATTCTTGGTATAAAACCGTTGTTTAAAATAAATTGGTTAAGTTGGGAATAGAATTTATTTTCCAAATTGTAATTGTTTCATCAGATTCTTTCTCATTTTTCGGTTACTTGAAAACCCCTTCATCATTCTTTTTGTCATATTATAATATTTGATAAGTTCTTTTACATCTTTATTTTCAACACCTGCTCCTCTAGCAATTCTTTTTACACGAGAAGATCTAATAATCTGAGGATTTTCCATTTCTTCATTAGTCATTGAATCCATAATGATTCGGAATCGTTGTAACCGATCCTGAGTATCATCCATATCTACGTTTTTCATTTTTCCTGCAAATCCCCCTGGAAGTAATTCTGAAATCTTATTTAATGGTCCCATTCCAGATAGCATATCCATTTGATCATACATGTCGTGAAGGGTGAATTTACCAGACATCATTCTACGCGCAGTTGTTTCAGCATCTTTCCCTTTCATGCTTTCTTCTGCTTTTTCAAGTAAGGTTTTTATATCACCCATACCAAGTAATCGGGAGATGAATCGCGAAGGATCGAATCGTTCAAAATCACTTGCATGCTCTCCGGTTCCAATAAAAACAATTGGAGCATCAACTTCCGCCGCTGCACTAAGCGCTCCTCCCCCTTTTGCAGTACCATCAAGTTTGGTAAGAATAATACCAGTTATGTTTACTGCATCGTTGAATGCTTTTGCTTGAGAACCCGCTTGTTGACCTACTGCTGCATCTATTACAAGTAGTTTTTCATCTGGTTTGGTTGCATGGAAAATATCTTTCATTTCTTGGATAAGATCTTCTTCAAGTTTATGACGACCGGAAGTATCAACAATGATGACATCAGCACTTCGTTTGAATTTTTCAACACCATTTTTCACCACTTTTACTGCGTTTTTCTCGTGTTTATCACCATAAAATGGTACATCTACTTGTGCAGCAATTTGTTTCAATTGATCATAGGCTGCAGGTCTGTGTACATCACCAGCAATAACAGATGGACGAAGTCCTTTCTTTTTAAAATATTGAGCTAATTTTCCCGCTGAAGTGGTTTTCCCTTGACCATATAGACCCGTAAGCATTATTATTTGTTTTTTAACCGGAAGTTCCCGTGCATCACCTAAAATTGTTACCAATTCATCATAGACTATCCTGATAACATGTTCTCGCCCACTCATTCCAGCAGGTGGCTTTTCATCAAGTGCTCTTTTCTCTATTTTTTTTGAAAGATTCAATACTAATTTAACATTAACATCTGATTGTAATAAGGCACGTTGAATGTCTCTCACTACCTCTTTAATGAGTTTTTTATCAACGGTAACTGCAGTTGCAATTTTTTCAATTGTTCCTTTTAATGATTTGCCCAGATCGTCTAGTACCATAATTCTTTCGCGTGAAGACATGTAAGTAACCCTTTAAAAAAGGTATCGGTCACATGAACGAATTATTAATCTTGATTGAATCACCCTATTATTTCCACAAAATATTTGAAATTAATATTATAATTGATTTATTCATAAATTTGTTATAATTAATTTCGCAAATTAATAATTACCAATTTATCACCCATTACTTCTTATATTTTCAAAAAGTATTTAGTCATGAATTATATTCATTTTGGATTGCAAGTAGGGTCCAATTTTTTATATTAGGGGGATCTCATTGAATGAATGTACTTAACAAAGATACTCTACATAACCTAAAAATAGTTGCAGTTGATATCAGAAAACATATTATAGAAATGCTTTTTCGAGCAGAATCAGGTCATCCCGGTGGATCGCTATCAGCTGTAGATGCATTAGTAACCTTGTATTATACCTCAATGAACCATAATCCAAAAAAACCAAAAGATCCCAATCGTGATCGGTTTATTTTAAGTAAAGGTCATGCTGCCCCTGCATTATATGCTATTCTTGCAGAACAAGGATATTTTTCTTTGAAAGAATTAAACCGATTACGTCAGATCAACTGTATGCTCCAAGGACACCCTGTTTGTTTATATACTCCTGGAATTGAAGCATCAACTGGGTCTTTAGGCCATGGCCTTTCCATTGCTAACGGTGTAGCACTTGCAGGACGGTTAGATCAAAAAGAGTATCATGTCTATGTCATGCTTGGAGATGGAGAAACAAATGAAGGTCAAATCTGGGAGGCGGCCGCTGCTGCATCACATTATCATTTAGGAAATCTTACAGCGATGATAGATCGGAATTTTTTACAAATCGATGGGAATACTGAAGACGTTCTACAGCTTGAAAATGTTGTAGATCGATGGGAATCCTTTGGATGGCATGTATTAGAAATCGATGGCCATAATATCTCTGAAATATATGAGGCATTACAAGAAGCTAAAGCAATTACAAACAAACCATCAATGATAGTGTTAAATACAGTGAAGGGAAAAGGTGTTTCATTTATGGAAAACAATGTCGATTTTCATGGTGTTCCACCAAATGAGATGGAATATAAGATGGCCATGGAAGAACTGGATTTACTAAAAGAAAAATTGGGGGGATCTTCATGAATAAAAAAAAGGAAATGAAGAATCCTCGTAATGCATACGGAGAAACTTTAATAAAACTAGGGAAAAAAAATAAAGATATTGTGGTTCTTGATTCAGATTTATCAAAATCGACTAAGACAATCATGTTTGCAAAAGAATTTCCAGATCGTTTTTTTGATATGGGTATCGCAGAAGCGAATATGATTTCAACTGCTGCAGGTCTAGCGTCCTGTGGTAAGATTCCTTTTGCTAGTACGTTTGCCGTTTTTGCTACAGGAAGAGTGTACGATCAGATTCGAATGGATCTAGCATATTCTCAATCGAATGTAAAGATTTTTGCAACACATGGTGGAATCAGTGTTGGCAAAGACGGAGCGAGCCATCAGATGATAGAGGATTTAGCCTTAATGCGCGTGTTACCAAATATGACTGTGCTTGCACCAAGTGATGCCACGCAGACTGCTAAGATCGTTGAGTTAATGGCTGAGTATGTTGGACCAATGTATGCGCGTGTAGGCCGAGCTGATGCTCCAATTTTGTATGAAGATGCGTATATGGAAACTCTTGAAATTGGAAAGGGAATGTTAGTTGAAGAAGGTGATGATGTAAGTATTCTTGCTTGTGGGACTATGGTTGATTCTGCTCTTGATGCTCAACGATTACTAAAAAAGAAACGGATTTCAGCTCGAGTTATTGATATGCATACGATTAAACCACTTGATGAAAACGTTGTCTTAAAATGTGCTAAGGAAACGGGACGCATTATTACCCTTGAAGAACATTCAGTAATCGGTGGTCTTGGTGCAGCAGTTGCTGAAACCCTTGCGGAACGTGTGAAAAAACCATTTAAGTTTCATCGAATGGGAATTAAGGATCGATTCTGTGAAAGTGGTAATCCCTCTGATCTCTTGAAAAAATATGATTTGGATGCAAAGGCTGTTGTCAAATTTGCAGAACAATTATTAAAAAATTAACGAGTGATGACCACGGTGAGTACATCTTCATCAGCAAGTTGATGGTCTAATCCTATTTTTTGGCCAGGATACTTGCTTGACGCACCCCATACTTGTGCATATCTGAATTTTTCTTTGAAATCTCTATGAATTTGTTTACAGACGGTTTCAACGGTATCTCCTTTTTTGAGTATCATTGGTTCAGAGTAATCAGGTTTTTTCCCTTGAGGTTTCATGTATATTTTTATCAATTGAAGGTGGTCATAAATTCCTTTTTTGAGTTGATTTAGACCAATTTGTTGTTTAGCAGATATTACGAAAACCGCCCATTGCTGGTTCCTTAATTGTTCTTTTGCCTTATCAAGTTGTTTTTTTGATGCAGTATCTGCTTTATTGATCACCGTGATTGCTGGTAAATAGATTCGATTTTCCATGAATGCATCGATGTATCTATTCTCTGTGATATTTTCTCTAATGATGATGTCTGCGTTGGTGACGTATTCTGAGGCGATTGAATAGAGAGTTTTTTTACTGACAAAGGTTTGTTTTATGGGAGTATGAATGGTAATCCCGCCTTGTTTCGTGGATGTGATAATAACCTGAGGTTTATCTTCATTAATTCGGATGCCTGCATGATGTAACTCTTGATTCATTTGTACAAGTCGAGCAATGGTATCTTTGGTATCCATCATGAACACGATAAGATCGACATTTCTTACCGCGGCAATAACCTCTTTTCCCCTCCCTTTTCCTTTAGCTGCTCCGGTAATAAGTCCTGGAAGATCTAAAATCTGAATGTTTGCCCCACCATATTTTAACATTCCTGGAATGACATCAAGAGTAGTAAATTCATAGTTTCCTACTTCACTATCCGCTCTTGTTAAATTATTTAAAAGAGTACTTTTCCCAATACTAGGGTAACCAATCAGACCAACAGTGGCATCCCCTGTTTTTTTAACAGAAAATCCTTTGCCTTTTCCCCCACCACCTTGTCTTTTTTCGATTTGTTCTCTGAGCTTAGCTATTTTTGCTTTGAGTTTTCCGATATGATGTTCTGTTGCCTTGTTTTTTTGCGTATTGAAGATTTCATCTTCGATGTCTTTGATCTGCTTTTCTAGTGATTGGGCGTCCATAGGATGAAAAAAGGAAATGTTGGATGTGGTTAATAAAACCGCTGATTAGAAAGATTAAACAATATGGGTTCCCGTTTCCCCCTGTAATGCCTCCCATGCATGGTCAACATCAGAGATGATAACTCTTTCTCCACCCCATTCTAAAAATCGTATGGCAGCAAGGATTTTTGGACCCATGCTGCCAGGTGGGAATTCATTATTCTTATAATATTGTTTGATTTCTTTTAAAGTGGTCTTTTTAAGTTTATGTTGGTGATCAGTGTTGAATCCAAGATAGACATGTTCTACATTAGTAAGAATGAGCATGGTCTTTGCTTCAATTGCTTCAGCAAGTTTTTCACTAGCTAAATCCTTATCCACAACTGCTTCAACCCCATCCAGCCCCCAATCTTTTTTATGAATAACTGGCATACCACCTCCACCAGCAGCAATGACGGTGATATTTTGTTCAAGCATTTGTTTAATAACAGGTCCTTCAATTATTTTTAATGGATCGGGTGAGGGAACAACTATTCGATATCCTTTTGGTAGTTTTGTAACTCGGTAACCATCAGTTTTGAGTTGATCAATGTGATCTTCTGTGTAATACGGCCCAATTGGTTTAGTCGGATTTGAAAATGAAGGATCTTTTTCATCCACAAGAACTTGAGTAATAATCGTTGCAACATGATTAGTAATACCTTCTTTTACCATAGCATTTTTCAGACATTGTTGAATCATATAACCAATAAGTCCTTCACTTTCCGCCACACATACTCCAAGGGGCATAGGTGGAATAGAATCTCTTGTTGCGTTATTTTGAAGAAGTATTGCTCCAACCTGCGGACCATTTCCATGAGTAATTACTGGCGTCCACCCCTGTTGAATCATAGCTACTATCGATGTGGCGATTTGTCTAGTATTTGCAAATTGTTCATGTATAGTACCAATTTGGTTTTTTTTAATTAGCGCATTTCCACCTAGAGCAATAATAATCTTTTTTCCCATAATTTTTCAAGCCTTGAATACGTTTTATTATAAAAAGGATTTACATTATGTTTATGTTTTCATATTCAATATTTTAAATTCTAAAGATGAGGTAATAATCTCAACAAAGTATATTTTAAGATTTTTTTATGAAACCAATTTATCAATTATTATTTAATTAGAGAAAATTTTATAAATCATAGTAGTATTTAGTTAATTAGGGAGAATAATATATGAGGAAGAAATTACTGACAGTTATTGTTATCTGCTTATTTTTAGGGGTATCTGTACCATTAAGTATTGGAAAGAATGAAAAAATAATTGATGGATCAGTAAATACTCTTGACAATCAATCAAATGATGGAATGTGGATTCTCGGAACTTATGGCAATTATGCTTTAGAACCACCAGGTTCAGGAAATCATTATCTTTATGCATATACGCCCAATTATGGTGAAGAAGCAAGTTATTTCACACCACCTTTTAATTTAAGTGGTTTAACAATGGTAAACCTAACATTTGCCTACAGCTATTCAGGTTTTTTAGGCGAGGCTTATTTATGTACTTATTCAGGAGGTATGAATTCAAATGACATGGAAGAGGTATTAATTTACTGGTCTCCAGATGGAGATGATGGCCAACCTGGGTCTATCATTAGAACAGAATGGATTGATCCCTCAACCTATGATCATCCAGAAGATGTGTATATTGAATTTTGGTATATTGGTGGTTTTTGGCTAGATTACCCTGAATTTGCTATTGACGATATAACTATACCAGAAATCGGTTATTTTGAGAGCTTTGAAGTACCATACACCGGTACTCTCTCAGGATGTGTTTCAGACATTTTTATGAACCCATTGGAGGGCGTTCATGTCAATGTGAGTTTTCATAATACATACGAAGAGGATTACACCAATGACACAGGAGATTATCAGGTTACTAATATTCCCCTTTGTTGGTGTTATAAGAATGTCACGGTATCTAAGGAGGGGTATGAGACTGAATGGGTATTAATGCCTATTTATGAAAATTCAACGTGTGATTTCATCCTGATGCCAAAGAACATGGTTCTCTGTACTAATTTATCCGTAGGATGGAATTTTATCTCTCTCCCATTTAATCACTCCCTTGATAAAACAAGTTTCATCATCAACTATGATGGGCAATACTATAATTGGACGCAGTCAACAACCAATCTTAATCCAAAAAAATCATCGTTACTTAATACATTTATTTTTGGCTGGAATAGAAGTCTACAAACCTACTCATTTGAACAATATTTGCATCCAGGATATGGATACTGGTTGTATGCTTATGAACCTTGTAAACTCTGGAATCACTATGATCAAACTTACCCAGACAATTATATCACAAATCTTGAAGTTGGATGGAATATTTTCAGCATCCCCTATAATCAATCAATAAGTAATACAAATATACTTGTCGATAATGTTCCTTGGTATAACGCTGTTGCTAATGATTGGATTAGTGGTTACGTTTTTGGTTGGAATAAAATAGGGCAATTATATGTGTTTTCAGATACATTTGAACCCGGAAAAGCGTATTGGTTATATGCCTATCAAGATTGTGTATTATACAATAATTGATTGTTCATTATCAAAAAAAATCCATTTTTCTTTTAGGATAAATATCCCGGTTTAGAATGATTTATGAATACTGATTATGAAATTTTGAACAAAAAAAATAATAATTTGTAAGTTGTTGGCTGTGTAATGGATTTTTCAATGGAACGAAAAAGACTTGTTGAAGATTTGAAACGACAAGGCTATGTTCATTCAAAATCAGTAGAGAAAGCTCTATTATCTATTTCTCGTGAACATTTTGTTCCTGAGAATAAAAAACAAGTTGCGTATATTGATCGTCCGCTTGATATTTGGAACAATCAAACGATCTCAGCTCCACATATGGTTGCTATTATGACTGAAGCAATGAATCTAATCTTAGGACAACGTGTTTTAGAGATTGGAACAGGTTCAGGTTATCATGCTGCAGTAGTATCAAAGATGATTGGTAACAACGGACATCTCTATTCCATTGAGCGTTTTGAAAAACTTGCAGAAAGAGCAAGACAGCATCTACAAGAAGAAGGAATTGATAATGTGACAGTAATTGTTGGTGATGGATCATTGGGTTTAGAAGAACATGCCCCTTATGATTGTATCTATGTTACTTGTTCTGCCCCAACAATACCCCCTCCCTTAAAAGATCAAATTAGAATTGGAGGAAGAATAGTTATACCAGTTGGACGCGTAGTTGGGGAACTTTTAATATTAATGAGAACAAAAAATGGATTTCAAAAAAAATCATATGGTGGATGTGCTTTTGTTCCATTAATAGGAAAATATGGATTTGAATATTAGAATGACTATTTAAAGAAGGTATTTTCACATTTATTAATTTTTTTTATTTATAAAAATAATGTTATATTTACTAAAAAGGCAACTATTTTAAATTAAAAACATATTTATTTTTGAGGGATGAGAGAAACCGTGATGGAACCGTAAGGGGTAATTTTGGAATGGATTTTTTACCCAATCCCAAAGTCCCAAAATTCATTCACTTTCCGCTCTTTACCAATTCCATCTTTATTTCATCCCACATTTTATTAAAGATTAACTCCTTAATAATTAGAAGTTTAGACTGTACTTATCATTTTTGTTTTATTTTAAAATTAATTATAAACATAAAGATAATTCTAGAGAAAGGATTATCACATGGTGCATCAACAATTTTTTATCCATGTCTCCTTTTGTCAAATTACTCTCATATAAACAATAATTCATTCACGTATTGTTTTAACTTTGTAGCATCGAGTACATTTATATCGTTGTTCAAATGTTCCTGTACCAACATTACGTGCTCCACCAAGTTTTGTCCATTTATGCAATCCAAACTTGCATTTTAAATTCATATCATGCACCAATTTTATTTATCTTATTAAAAATTTCGTAATCGCCCATTTTCTGAATTAGATTATTCTATATTGGATTATTAAATTAAGTATGTTCCTTTATTTAAATATATTATGTTTTTTCATCAAATATTAACAATTAATCAATAATTTTTACAAAAAATATTTAAATATTAAGATTCTTTTGAAAAATGAGGCAGAAAGAATGAAAAAAAGTATACAATTTTGTATAAGTATTCTATTAATAATTTCCTTTGTTTCAATCGCATCTGCTCATGTCCCATATATTGAAAGGAAAGATTATTCGGAAGGAAATCCGTTTTATGTATGGAAACTCATAGAAAAATCAAAAGCATTTTATGCATGGTTAGAAAATGATGGGAAACAAACTGGAAACGATATTGATGTATTCATGTTTAAAGTAAAAAATAAACCAATTAATATTTACGTTGAACTTATCGTTCCAGTAGCAGAAGAGTATTATGCGAATTTTGTTCCGTGGTATGCTTTAATAGGTCCGGGACTTCCAGAAATAAACAGTGAACTACCATTTATCGTTCCAGAAGGGCATGGTGGAATTATTATGGAAAATGTTGAACCTGGTTCGGAAAGAGAGATTTTTTATGAACCGTTTGGTGGAAAATCATACTACAAAGGCCCAATACTAGATGAAAATATCAGTGAACCCGGAACTTATTATTTGTATTGTTGGGATCCTTACGAATCTGGTGGAGATTATGTGTTGGTAATCGGTAAAGGAGAATTCTTTGGTCCTATCGATATCATTAGAGGCATTATTAATACAATCATTATTAGAAGAGATGGTGAACTACATATTCCTCCATCAATTCATTAATTATTGTATCAAAAAAAGGTTATTAATAAGGTAATTACAATATGAATAAATAAAAAATTAGGATGAAAAACTAGCTGTTATCCATCCAGAAGTTCTTCCAATTCCTACGACATATCCTCTCCAATTTCCATGATATTCATCAAGCTCTTCATCATATTCATTGAATCTTCCAAATATGTTTATGATATTATTTCGTACAGATGTTTGAATGATGAAATGGTTTCTAGAAATAAACCCTTGAAATCGAGAGGACCTATCTGAATCAACTGGACTTATAGATCCAGCTAATACATGTCTTCCCCGGAAATCTCTAAAAATACCTTCTAATTCTAATTCTGCCACATCTTCCCTTATACCAATTTCTGCTTGAAATGAGCCTCTAGGAACAGTTGTTTTTTCTATCACAATGGAGGTCTGCATACTAATTGCAACACTAGAAAATAACAAGACTGAACATATTGCCAACATCATCATTTTTTTATTCATATATCTCACATTTAAAAAAGGATGTAATCATATATTATCTTTTTCCCAATTTTAATCCAAATTCAATTTCTTTTTACATATTAATGTTGATTATGAAAAATAAGAAGAACAATGATAGCTTTTCACTTTACTGGAAAGTGCAATTCTTAAAATCAATTGGTTTACCGATTTCTTTTATTAACTTACTACATACAATTATTAACAATTTATTCATCAATATTTTTTGATTAATTAGCATGTTAAATGAATTAATACGATTATCAAATATTACCGTTGGATTACTTATGATCCTTCTATCTATTACACTAAAAAATGGTTCAATTAAAATGAATCATTGGTATGGATTTCGAATATCTAAATCATTTGAATCTGACGAACTAGGGTATAAAATCAATGAATATGGTGCTAAACGGTTTATGATGTGGTCAATTCCATTATTTATCGTGGTAATTATATCCTTTGTAATTCTATTTGATAATAATTTTTGGTTGATTCTATTTTTTTCTTTTTTTCCGATGATTGTGAAATAAGGACCCCGTCCTTATGATCCTTTCCGCCTTCACTTCCTCGGCAAGCCCTCACTTCTTTCGGTCATGCCGCATCCCCGCTCGGCGGGAAAAACAAGTCAAGTTTTTGTTGTGCCTCGTTAACCACATCAACAATATGGTGTCGCTGCTGATCACGAATATACTGACTTGATTCTTCTAAGTTCTTTCTACCCGTAGACTCATGGTGCTCGTATCCACTCCAAAAGCTGCCACGAGGATACCTCTTACGGAAACCAGGATGACTTTCAAACATATGTTTTGCACTCCACGACTTCAACATAACTTGTGCATCTTGGATAGAAT
>Ga0272442_10004550_pt1 | contig 18928 bp, 10 predicted proteins | sample SSMForm2O_FD_200262 | JGI IMG/M metagenome (GOLD analysis project Ga0272442, IMG submission 200262) | Marine sediment archaeal communities from Little Sippewissett salt marsh, Falmouth, MA, United States - SSM-Form-2O | ecosystem: Environmental > Aquatic > Marine > Wetlands > Sediment ... | reverse complement strand
CCGTCTTGAGGCCCTCGACGATACCGGTCTGGTAGCCATCGACCGCCTCGTGCGTCAGCGTCCCGTCCTCATCGCGAAAACGCAGCGAAAGCGTCACGCTCTTCTGGTCGGGGGCGATGCCTTTGCCCCGGTAGATGCCAACAAAACGAATGTCCTCCAGTTCGGCCGGCGCGTTGCCCTTGACCGTCTCGGCAATGGCCGCCCACTGCACCTGGCCCGAGACGAGCAGCGACAGGTCGCGCTCGATCGCCGGGAAGCGCGGGATGGGCCTGATCTTGACCGACTCGCCCTTGAGCCCCATTAAGGCGTCGAAGCATAGCTCGGCCCCACAGGGAACCACCTCTTTGAAGTCGAACGCTGCCCGGACGGCCTCGGAGAATACGCCGGCATGGCCGATCACCGTTCCATTGACGGTCACCTGGGCCCCGGCTTCGGCCCAGGCCAGGTCGGTGGGAACGAACGCCACGTCCGCGTGCCGGTCAATACTCTTGATGAGCCCTTCGGCCGCCCCGCGCAGGTCGCGCAGATCGCCATCACAGACCAGAGCCAGCTTCGTCGCCTCGGCCGGCAAGGCGGTCTCCGCATCCGAGGGCGCAAACGTGTCGGCAATCTCGTAGACGCGGCACGGCAGATTCTTGGCGTTGACGTTCGTCTTCAGAACGCTCAACAGCGAACCCAGTACAGTCTGTCGCAACAAATTGGCGTTCTTTCGCGATACGTCTTTGACGCCCAGGTGGCCGGCCTGATTGCCATCGCCGAACAACTCAGCCGTGGCCTGGTCGATAAACGTCACCGTCGCCGTTTCGTAGAAGCCGCAGCCATTGAGGAAGGCCCCCATCGACTGCGCCGCTTTCTGCCGCGGGTCGGCCGCGACCGCCTCGATCTCGATGCGCTTGCGTGTGGGGACCTTGCCGTAGCCATGCACGCGGGCCACCTCCTCGATCAGGTCCACCTCGCGGTAGATATCGCTGCGCCATGTCGGCACGGTACACTGGACGGTATCGTCGGACAGGTGCGGTTCAAAGCTCAGAGACGAGAGAATCTTCAGCACGGTATCGGTCGGCACGTCAATGCCGAGCAGCTTGCTGAGGCGCGAAAGCCGCATGGTCACATGAGCGACCTCGGGCTTGCCAGGATACGCATCCACCACGCCTCTGGCGACTTGCCCCCCTGCCACCTGACAGATCAGTTGCGCGGTGCGCTGCGAGGCCCAGTCGATCCGCTCGATGTCCACGTAGCGTTCGAAGCGGAAGGCCGCCTCGGAAGGCAGCACGAGCCCTCGCGAGGTCGTTCGTGTGCAGACGGGATCGAAGTAGGCGTCTTCCAGGAGAACGGTCGTCGTGGCGTCGCTGACTTCGGTCTCCAATCCCCCCATCACGCCGGCCACGGCCACGGGCCGCCTGGCGTCGGCGATCACGAGCATCTCCGGTTTCAGGTCGCATTGCGAGCCGTCGATGCTGACGATGCGCTCGCCCGGCGCGGCTCGACGCACGATGATCTTGCCCCCTTCCAGCGTGGCGTTGTCGAAGGCGTGCGGAGGCTGGCCCGTCTCCATCATCGCGTAGTTCGTCGCGTCCACCACGTTGTTGACGCTGCGCAGGCCAATGGCTTCGAGGCGTTTGACCATCCAGTCCGGCGTCGGACCGATCTTGACTCCTTCGATGATGCGGGCCGTGTAGCGACCGCAGAGGTCGGGCTCATGGATCTCCACCTGCACGAGATCGCGGGCTTCCCTGTCCGATTCGGGCAGGTCGATCTGCGGGAGCTTCAGTTCCTTGCCCGTCGCAGCCGCCAGTTCCCGGGCGACGCCGATGTAGCTGAGGCAGTCCCCCCGGTTGCTCGTCACCTCAACGTCAAGCACAACATCGTCCGCCAACCGGTCGATGCCCTCGCAGGGGAAGCCCAGATCGCTGAGAATCTCGGCAATCGCCTCGGCCTCAAGGCCCGTCTCGATGTAGTCGTTCAACCAGTCCAACGAAATCTTCATGTTCCGAATTCCTACCAAACCTTGGTGTTGGCTGCGTAGCTTACCGCCCGCGTGCCCCTATGTCAACCATGGCCACCATCTCGGGCCTGCCCCGATACTTGCCAGAAGGGGCGTCGTACGGTACTCTGGCTTAGGCGTGACGGCCAATCCGAGGCGATTTGCGCCAAATCAGAAACTAACCTCAACCATCTGACTACAGGAGTGATACCATGAAGACGCGTACGATTCTCATCGCTATCGTTGTGTGCCTGGGCATGTGCTTCATCGCCGGGGTGGCCTGGGCGGCCGGCGAAAAGGCCCAGTTTTCGCGGTCGACGATCGACCTGGGCATGGTCGTCAGCGACGTCGAAGCGGCGGCGAAGTTCTACACCGAGGCGATCGGCTTCACGGAGGTGCAAGGCTTCGACGTTTCGGCCGAACTGGCCGGGGATTCCGGGCTGACCGACTACAAGGCCTTCAAAGTACGTGTCTTCGTTCTGGCCGAGGAAGCGACGGCTACGCGTCTGAAGATCATGGAGATGCCAGGCGCCAACTCCAAGAAAGTGGACCACCAGTTCATCAGTTCCAGTCTGGGCTACAGCTACCTAACGCTTATGGTCTCGGATATGGGCGCGGCCGTGGAGCGTGCGAAGAAGGCGGGTGTCCAGCCCGTCAAGGAGCCCTATAGGCTAGGTGGCAACAACTACCTGACACTGGTCAAGGACCCGGACGGCAACATCATCGAGTTCGTCGGTCCGATGAAGTGACGGGTGTGTGCGGCTGGTACGATCGCACAGGGGAGAGAGAGAGCGTATGAACGATTTCAAACGATTTGAGCAGCTTGTCCAATCCGGCGGCTATTGCATCTCTATCGTGACGCTTGAGGAGCGGTATGCCCTGGAGATCGTGCGGAAGACGGCCGACAAGCTCGATCGCGACATGTGGGTCTGGTCGGTGGCCGAGGGGGTGCGGGATGGTCTGATCGATGGCAGCCCGGCCATTGCCGATACCGACGCGCCAGCGGCCGGACTGGCCAATATGTCGCAGGCCAAGCCGGGCTCGCTGTGCGTGACGCTGGACCTGGCCGAGCACCTGCGCGGCGGCAAAGCGCTGCGCGTTCTGAGGGACCTCGTCGATAGTTTCCACAAGACCGGTATCGCCATGATCATGATCGACAGCACGGACAAGGTGCCCGAGGTCGTGCGCGCCTACGCCAGGCCGTTCGAGCTGTCTTTCCCCGACGAGAAGGAACTGCGGCAAATCATCCGCGCCACGCTCCTGCAACTGCGGCGCAAGAAGCCGATCGAGATCGGTATCACCCAGAAGGGATTGGACACGATCGTGCGCAACCTGCGCGGGCTGACGCGACGGCAGGCGGCGCGCGTCATCAGCGACGCCGTGGCGGCCGACCAGCGTTTCGGCGACGGCGATATCAACGTCATCATCGCCAACAAACGCCGCATGGTCCAGCAAGGCGACCTGCTCGAATACGTGCAGACGCCCCTGGACCTGAGCGAGATCGGCGGCATGGCGTGCCTGAAGGAATGGCTCAAGCAGCGAAAAGACGTCTTCAGCGAGGAGGCGCGCGAGTTCGGCCTGACTCCGCCCAAGGGCGTCCTGATGCTGGGCGTGCAAGGCGCCGGAAAGAGCCTTTGCGCCAAGGCCATCGCCACCGCCTGGCAGCAGCCGCTGCTGAGGCTCGATCCAAGCACGCTCTATAACAGCTTCATCGGCGAATCGGAAGCCAATCTGCGGCGGGCCCTGCTCCAGACCGAGGCGATGGCGCCGGTGATCCTGTGGATCGACGAGATCGAGAAGGCCTTCGCCTCCGCGGCCAGTCGCAGCGCCGATGGCGGGCTCTCCCAGCGCATGTTCGGCACCCTGCTGACGTGGCTCCAGGAACACCAAGCTCCGGTCTTTGTCGTCGCCACGGCCAACGATATCGAGGCACTGCCTCCCGAATTGCTGCGCAAGGGTCGATTCGACGAGATCTTCTTCGTCGATCTGCCGATCCCCGACGTGCGCAAAGAGATATTCAGCATTCATTTGAACAAGCGGGGCCGGGAACCGGAGAAGTTCGATCTCGATACGCTGGCCGGCGCGTCGGACAGCTATAGTGGCTCAGAGATCGAGCAGGCGGTCGTCTCGGCGTTGCACACCGCGTACGCCGACAAGGCGGAACTGGATACGGACCGCATCGTAGCGGCTCTGGAGGCATCGCCACCACTTTCAGCAACCATGGCCGAGAAGGTCCAGGCGCTGCGCTTCTGGGCGAAGGGGCGCTGCGTCTCAGCCGATTGACCGAAAGCCGCGCGAGATGCCTGGCACAAGTAGGATTGAGAGGAACGTTGGATGGGAGATTGTGCACAACTCGAACAGCTCATCAAGGGGGGCTATTCCTGTATCTCTATCGTCACGCACGAAGAGCAGTATGCCCTGCAGATTGCCTGCACGGCGGCTGTAAACCTGGACCGCCCTCTGTGGGTCTGGTCTATGGGAACGGGCGTGCGCGTCGGCACGATCAGCGGCTGCCACCCCGTGGCCGACACGGAGGTAGCGGCAACCGGCCTGCGGAACCTGATGGAGACGGAACCCGGTTCCATTTGCGTGACCCTGGATGTGGGCGAGCACGCCAAAGGGCTGGCCCTGCGCATGTTGCGCGATCTTATCATTCGTGTTGAGAAGGCGGGCAGCACGCTGGTTATGATCGACTGCACTGACAAGCTGCCCGAAGTCGTCAAGGCCCACGCCCGCTCGTTCGATTTGTCGTTTCCTCAGAAGCCGGAGTTGGAGCGGATCGTCCGGCAGACGCTCCAGCGGTGCCACCGCGAGAGACCGATCGAAGTGGCCGTGACGCGAAAGGGCCTGGAGACCATCGTGCGAAACCTGCGCGGCCTGACCCGGCGGCAGGCCGAACGCGTCATCATGGACACGGTCTGTGACGACAGGCGTTTCGACGACGAGGACATCAACGTCGTCATCGCCAGCAAGCGCCAGATGATCCAGCGTGGCGAACTGCTGCAATACATCCAGACGCCGGAGAACCTCAAGGGCATAGGCGGCATGCGCCGGCTGAAGCGCTGGCTGCGCACGCGGAGCATGGCCTTTGACGCAAAGGCCGAAGCATTCGGACTGCGGGCGCCACGCGGCGTCCTCATGCTCGGGGTCCAGGGCGCAGGTAAGAGCCTCTGCGCCAAGGCCATCGCCACCGCCTGGGGCCAGCCTCTGCTGCGGCTCGATCCCGGATCGCTCTACAACAGCTTCATCGGTGAGTCCGAGGCCAATCTGCGCCGGGCCCTGCACCAGACCGAAGCCATGGCCCCGGTGATCCTGTGGATCGATGAAATCGAGAAAGGTTTCGCCTCGGCCGCCAGCCAGAGCACCGACGGCGGGCTGTCCAAGCGACTCTTCGGCACCCTTCTAACGTGGATGCAGGAACACGAGGCGCCCGTCTTCGTCATCGCCACGGCCAACGATATCGAGGCCCTGCCTCCGGAACTGCTGCGCAAGGGTCGGTTCGATGAGATCTTCTTCGTCGATCTGCCTAACGCCGCCGTCCGCAAGCAGATCCTTGCGATCCACCTGAAGAAGCGCGGCCGTAATCCCAAACGATTCGACCTGGCTCACCTGGCCAGGATCTCGGAAGGCTACAGTGGCTCGGAGATCGAGGAAGCCATCATGGCGGCGCTGCACGAAGCCTACGGCGCCAAAGCCGATCTTGACACCGAACGGGTCGCCGCGGCGTTGCAGACCTCGCCCCCCCTTTCCGTAACGATGGCCGAGAAAGTCGACGCGCTGCGCGAGTGGTCCAAGGGCCGTTGCGTCCCGGCCGATTGACGGCCCCCCCGGCCAGAGCACGCCGCGAACCGGAGGCCGTGCCCAACTCCCGAGGGATTTGGACTTTCCATGGGCAGGGGTTTTCCTATAATGGGCCAGCGTGATGGATCTCCATCGACTGAAGGGATTGCCGAAATGAACAAACGCCTGTTATGGCTGCTCATCGCCGTTGGGCTGGCCGCCCTGCTGCCGGCCGGCTGCGTGGAACGAAAGCTGACGATCAACACCGAGCCGCAAGGGGCCCTGGTCCTGCTCAACGACGAGCAGATCGGCACCTCGCCCGTGACCGTGAGCTTCAATTGGTATGGGGACTACTCGATCCGCGCCCGCAAGGAAGGATTCGAGACGCTGGAGACCCACCGCGATCTGCCGGCCCCCTGGTACGATCACTTCCCCTTCGACTTCTTCGCCCAGGTCGTCTACCCAGGCCGGATCGTGGACAACTACGAGTGGACCTTCAACCTGGCTCCCAGGACAGACCCCACCCGCGAAGAACTCATCCAAAAAGGCGACGCCATCCGCAAGCAAATGAATTGACGCGTGGTAGACAGACCCTGGCTATACCCAGTTGTCGCGGTACCAGTCGATGGCCTTTAGCAGACCCTCGCGGAACAGGACGACCGGCTCGAAGTCGATTAGCTCTTTCGCCGCGGTGATATCCGCCAGCGAATGCTTCACATCACCGGCCCGCGCCGGCGCGTAGATGGGCTTCACGTCTTTGCCCAGGGTCTCGTTGATCATGGCGATGATGGCATTGACGGTGATCTTCTCCCCGCACGCCACGTTGATGACCTCGCCGTTCGTTTTCTCGGCCCGGGCGGCCCGGAGGTTGGCCTCGACGACATTGTCGATGTAGGTGAAGTCGCGGGTCTGCTCGCCATCGCCATAGACGGTAGGCGATTCGTCCTTCAGGATGGCGGTAACGAAGGCGGGAATCGCTGCTGCGTACTGACTGGTCGGGTCCTGCTGCGGGCCGAACACATTGAAGTACCGCAGCGAGACCGTCTGAAGACCGAAGACCTTGGAGAACACCGAGCAGTAGTACTCGCCCACGAGCTTGCCGACCGCGTAAGGCGATAGCGGACTGGTGGGCATGGTTTCGACCTTGGGCAGCGTCGGCGTATCGCCATAGGCCGATGAACTGGCGGCGTAAACGAAGCGCTTGACGCCGGCGTCGCGGGCCGCAAGCAGCAGCATGAAGGTGGCATCGACGCAATGCTGATGCGTCAGAGCGGGATCGTCGACGCTGCGCGGCACTGACGGCACCGCCCCTTCGTGCAGGACGAAATCGATGTCCTTGACAACCGAACGGGCCACATCCTCGCTACCCATGTCGCCCTCGACGAACTCGATCTTGTCGATGATCTCGTCGAGATTGCTCCGCTTGCCCGTGAGCAGATTGTCCACGACGCGAACGAAACACCCCTCGGCCACTAGCCGCTTGCAGATACTCGAGCCGATGAAACCGGCGCCGCCCGTTACCAGGAACTTCTCCATGCTTGCAGTCCTCTTCGCCAAAAACAAGATCGCTAAAGAAAAGAGGTCTCATTCTACGGTGCGATCCGCACAAAGGAAACCCCTATGCCAACTTCGTGTCACGCTCGGCCATCGAGCCGAGCCCCCGTCAAGCGGAACTGGCCGCCAACTGTGGTTTGAGATACCGGCGATACGCCTTGTACTGCTGGCGGAAATACCCGCCCTTGATCGCCTCGGCCCCGAACAGCACGCCTCCGATCACCCGCGCCTCCACGTCGCGCAACTCGAAAAGCGTCCGCTGCGCCGCCCCGCGTTTCGTGCTGGCCGCGTTGAATACCAGCAGCGTCGCGTCCACGAGCTTGGCCAACACCTTGACGTCACTGACCAGCAGCACCGGCGGGCTGTCCACAACCACCCGATCGTAGTCGCGCGCGACAGCTTCGAGCACCTCCTTCATGCGATAGCTGGCGAGCAGCTCGGCGGGACTGGCCGTGGGCGGCCCGGCGTAGATCAGATCCAGACCGTGGATGTTGCTCGAACAGATCGCCTCCTCGATGTCACACTGACCCGTCAGAAGACTTGTCAGACCCTCGCGAGACGACGGCCCCTGCTTCTCAGAGCCGGACAACGGGAATGCCACATGCAGATGCGGCTGTCGCAGGTTCGCATCAATCAGCAGCACCTTCTCATGCTTGGCCGCAAACGCCGCCGCCAGGTTACAGGCCAGCGCCGTCTTCCCATCACCGGCACTGCCACTGCCCACCAGCAGCGTCTTGCACGCGGTCTCCCCGGACAGATCCAGATTCGTCCGGCAACGCCGATACGATTCGCCCAGCAGCGAGTACGGCGCCTCAGCGACAACGTGGCACGGGTCAATATCGTCGACCGCACGGTCTTCGTGTGCGTGCGGGATGACACCCAGCAAAGGCACTCGCAAAAACCGTCTCACATCGCTCGGTGTCCGCACCAAATCGTTGAGCGTCTCGGCCAGAAACGCCAACGCCAGGCCGCACATCAACCCCATCATCGTCCCGCCCGGACCCCACAACGCGATGTGCCGCGAGATCACCATCTTCAGCGGGTCCGGCGCCTGGCCCAGAATCTGAACCTTGGGGGTACGCGGATCGTCCAGCATGATTCGCAGCTTCTCGATCTGCACCTTGATCTGGTTGAGCATCTCCGTCCGCTCGTCGCGCGACTTGGTGTACTGCTCGTATCGCGACCGTGCCTCGTCCAGGTCTTTTTGTTTGCCCAGTGCCTCATCCCGGAGCTGCTGTAGGGCGACCCGCCGCTCCTCCAGAACACGCAGCGAATCTCGCGCATTGTAGAGGTTGGCGCGGCGCGTCTGTTCGGCAATCGCCATCCGGCGCTGTTGCCTGGCTCGCTCGATTTCGTCAATGGATTCCTGCGTCTGCCGCACCACGCGGTGGCTGGCGCCGAACTTCGTCAGGCGGCCCGAGAGCTGCCCTTCCAGCAACGCCAACTGCTGCGTCAGCGCGATCATCACCGGGTCCCCTTCGATGGCATGCTCGACCTGGTCGGTGATGGGCCCTTCAGCCAAGATCTTGAGGTTCTCGATATCGGCTCGCAGTTGCTTGATCGCCAGCGACAGCTCGTTTTCCTGCAATTCGAGATCATTGAGTTGCAGTGTGACGGTATGCTGAAAGTACCGGCCTTCCGGCCTTTCCAGATCGGCAAGCTTGCTCTCCTGGCGCAGCCGTTGCATCGCGCGCTCGCTGTCGGCGATCTGTCGCTCCACCTCGCTCTGGCGGCTCGTCAATTCGACGAGTTTCGAATTGACATCGGCGCGCTGCGTTTGCCCGTGCTGGCTGACGAACAGGCGCGCCATCTCGTTGATGATCAGCGCCGCCTCGCTGGGACTGCCGCATGTCATGGAAACGATGATATGCTCGGCCTCACGATGCGGGAAGGCGGTAAGGTTGCGATCCAGATAGGCAACCGCATCGCGCGCGTCGCCACGCACCGTCTCCGTGAACCATTTCGTCTGCCGCACCTTGTCACTGCGCAACAGTTCCTGCAGACTGCTCTGTCGCTTCATGAGATTCGCCAGCGAGACCCGGTGGCCGTACTGGATGTTCTGCTGCACCTGCGTCGCCACGATGTCCATTGGGTCGCTTTCGACGGGAGGCAGAACTTTGAGGATCGTCTCGGCCTGATACAGCGGTTTGAAACGCCGCATCAAATACCAGCCGGCGGTGCCCAGCGCGCCGCCAAGGACCGTCATGAACAGGATCAGCCAGAGATGACGGCGCAGCATGCCCAGGACTTCCTTCGGCGTCAAGGCAAGCGCCGAGCCAGTCGCTGCTGCCGATGGGCTGGGCCTCCTGCCACGAGCCGTCGGATTTCCCTTGGCCATATCACGCTCCGATCCGCGCCCGTCACAGCCTTAGCCGGCGGACGTACTACCCACTACGTATAAGGTGATCACCCTTGCTCCAGTCGCTGGACCGCCAAACGAATGCGCTCCTTGGCCACGTCGGACAGGCTGCTGCGCCCCACATCCAACGCGCGACGATAGGCCGCCAAGGCGCTCTCCTTCTCGCCCAGGGCCTCTTTGATCATGCCCAGATGCTCGTATACTTCGCCCGACGCCGTCCCGGTCGCCGCGTACTGCTGGATCGCAGCCGCGATCGCCTGGGCCGCCTCCGCATGCTTGCGGTTCTTACATAGAACATAGGCGTATGTGTCCAGATAGATGGCGTTGTCCGGATCGCCGGCCAGCGCCTTCTCAGCATACTGCTGGGCCTCCGCCAGCTTCTGATCGCTCTGCGCGAGCATATACGCCAGGTTATTCGACACACTGGTATTCGTCGGCATTTTGTCCGCCAGACTTTCGTAGACCGCCACGGCCCCATCCAGATACCGTTTATCGGAGGTCTTCTTGTGCGCCAAAGTCAGCAGATGGGCCTTCTTAAGAAGGTACGCCTGCCCCTCCTCCGTCTCAGCCCCGCTCAGAGCAATGCACTTGTCGATATAATCGGCAGCACCGTCATAGTCGTCTTGAGCCTGTGCCAAACGGAACATGGCCACGTTCGCCGCCAGAGAGTTCGGATCGCTCGCCAATTTCGCGCGACAGTAGTCCGCAACCTCATCGGCGCCGAGGAGGTGATTCGTGCGCAGCAAGATGTCGACCGCCAGCGCGTCGTTGTCCCAGGCCTTGTCGATCGCCTGCCGACCATAGTCACCGGCCGCCTCGGTTTCGCCAAGCTTCATCTTCGCTTCGGCCATGCGATAGAGAACAACCGCCGCGTACTCGGTCTCCACGTACCGGCCCCCTTCGTCGATGACCTTCTCCAGCTTTTCCGGATGCCACGCGGCGCCGCCGGCCTCGCGGTCTCCGGCGCTGCGAACCAGGGCACGCAGGTAGCCGTCGAGAGCGGCGCCGTATCGCACGTTGTCGCCGCGGTCGGCATTTGCCTGCGCCTGCGCGAGCCCGTAAGCCTTTTCGTAGAGGCCGAGCCCCTCGTCGTATTGTTGTCGTTCGATCGCAAAGTTCCCTGCCCGCGTCAGCCAGCCCACGCTGTCGGGCAACTGCGCCAAGGTATCGGTGTAGAACGCTTCGAGCGCTTCGTGCCGTCCGAGTCGCCGATAGATGCGTTCCAGAAGCGTTCGCGCTTCCATCGGCGCATCAGCCTCCTTGACCAGGCCGGCCAGTTCGTCGATCGCTTCGTCGTCGCGGCCAGCCCAGACGCAGGCATTGGCCAGGGCGATCGTCGTCATCGGGTCGTCCCGGAGTAGACGACTCTTGCGAAAATCAAGTATCGCCCCATCGCTGTCGCCCATCAGCAGATTGATCTCACCGCGTAGCCGCCAGGTCCCTGCATCCTCCTGATTCCTCTCCAGGTTCCGATTCGTCAGCATCAGCGCCTGCTTCAAATCTCCCTGCCGTTTGGCCAGCAGCGCTTCCATGAGGAGAATCTTAGGCTCTGTGGGATGCCGTTCCCGAAAGCTCTGCAGCTTGAGTTCCGCCTCCCGGACCAGACCCACTTCGAGATACGCCCGGATCTGACCCAGACGATTGATGACCGTGTCCTGCGAGGCCAGCAACTCCTGCGAATACCGCTTGACGCTCTCCTTGTCAGCGGTCGCCTCGCCGACCACGATGAGCCCTTTCAAAGCGTCATTGCGGCTGTTTGAGTCGCTGTAGAGCTGCTCCAGCAACTTCCGTGCCTCGTCGTACTGGCCCGCGCGGTAGTGGTGTCGCCACAGAAGCCGGCCGTCGTTCGACTCGGCGAGCAACTGCTGGGCCTTATCCGGCCGGTCGGTCACGCGATAGTACTCGGCGTAGCTTTCGAGCATGAACTCATTGCTCGCGTCCATCTGCCGGGCTGCCTCGAAGGCGCCCTCGGCCGTGCTGAAGTGGGCCTGCTTCTTCGCCGGGTCTGTTTCCTCAGCGCCGATGCGGGTCGCCAGCCGACCCAGCATGACGGCGTTGTTGAAACTCGGCGCGTTGACCTGGATCGTCTTGCGAATGGCCAGCGCCGTCAGGGGTTCGCTCTCGGACACCACATCCGCGTACGCACTGAGTACCTGCATATCCCGTGGATTCAACTGGAGCGCCCGCTCCAGCGCGAGCCGCGTTTCCTGCCGCAATTGCGCCGAGGCATCACTGCCGAGGCGCTGGATACTCATCAGCAAGGCGTTGGCCAGCGCTTTAGCGACCAGGGGATCGACAGGATTCAACTCGGCCGCTCTGCGTGTGTCCGAAACGGAGGCATGTTCATTTCCAAGGGCCGCGTGAATGTTGCCGCGCAGCATGTAGCCGTAGGAGAAAACCGGTCGAAGTGTGAGACACTCGTCGAGATGAGGCAGCGCCTCCTTGTACTGTCCCTTGGCCAGCGCCAGGCGTCCGGCGTAGAGGTGTCCCTGGCAGTCGTCCAGGTCGTCACTCGTGGCAATCTGAACGATCTCCTCGGCCAATGACCAATCCTGGAGATGCCGCGCAATGTCAAGGAGTTGGCTGGCGGCCACACGCCGCGGACCGACCGACCCGGCCTGGAGATAGGCGGGCCTCGCCTCAGACGCCGGCGAAGCGGCCGCTTCGAGAACCTGCCGCCACTGGCCGATAGCCTCATCGAACTGGCGTTCCTGCTGATAGAAGAACGCCAGTTCCGTCGCCCGCGTGATCGGGTCGGGAAGACTCCTCACAGCCGCTACGTGAATCTCTTCGCGGCGCGACGCCGGACAGGCCGCCGGGTCAGGCTCCGACAGAAAACGCTCGTAGAACAGCGCCGACATCGCGTGCGGCAACCGCTTGAGAAACAGCGCCGAAACCTTCCGGGCCCTCTCCACGTCACCCTGAGCCACCAGCGCCTCCAGCAATTGGCGAACGTGGTCCTCATCCACCTCGGCCGTGTCCATCTGCAACAGCCGCTCTGCCAGAAACGCCTGGCGCCGCCGCCAGTCGTGCAGTTCAGCCGTCATCGCGGCAATCGCGTCCTCGTTGGCGCCGGTGCCCGCATCGACGGAGTTGGCGTCCGCCTGCGACGCCACGATCGATTGCTTTCGTCGGATGGCGTTTTGTAACTGAGCGGCCTTGGCCGCCACGAGACGGATGCGAAGCTCAAGCGTGCGTGGGGCGGCCGCCTCCAACTTGACGATGGCCTCCTCCGCCTCGCTCATATGGCCTTCGCCAATGAGTGCCTTGATGCGCAGCGTCCGGCTGCGGTCGTTGGACTCGAATCGCTCTTCATAGGTGTTGACCGCGCTGAGAGCAACATCGGACGAACGCAACGTAAGCAGAGCATCGGCGTAATCCAACAGCGCTGTCGGCTTGGCACTGGCAATACCGGCGTTCAACGCCGTGCCCAGGAACTCAACGACAGCGCCGGTCTCCGTCGTCGGCTCGAAGACGCGCGCCAACATGTACGCGAGATACGCGTCTCTCTGCTCGGGCACATTGGAAGCCTTGATCTTCTCGTAGGCAGCGAACAAGCGCCGAACGGCCTCGCCCTTGCGCCCAGCGGCCAGATCGAGCATCCCTTGCCATTTCACAACCTGCGGATTGTCCCCACTGCCCTGGATCTGCTCGATCTCGTGGACGACCTCACCCGCTTTGCTCAGGATCGCTTCGTGGTCGTCGGCCGACGGGTCGGACGCCTGCGTCTGCTCGACGTACATCATCGCCAGCAGCGTGCAGAGCGAGTATCGAACGGTCTCCCTGGCGATGTGCATCGGGCCGGGTTTGTCCCGCGCGCCGGGCAATTCCAGCGCCGCCTCGGCCAGCGCCACCGCCTTGTGCAAGTCCGCCTCATTGGCATATAGCGAGAACCGGCGATAGTATAGCCCGGCCGCCATCCGGGCATATCGCACGCTCGTCGGATCGAGGGCGCACGCTTTCTCGGCCGCGTCAACGGCACGGTCAAGCTTCTCAGCGGCCGTCTCCGAACGCAGATGGGCCGCGTAGGCCGAGTAGAACTCCGCCGCCGCCGCAAAGGCCCCCGGATGGGACGCGAACGTGGCCAGCAGATCCTCATACTCCGCCTCGAGGGCAACCATCGTCTCACGCACACTCTCAATCCCACGACGCCGCGCCTCGGAAAGCCGGTGCACCATGAGATTGACACGCGAATCAGGGACATCGCCGGCTGCCTTAACCGCTTCGGTAAGGATCTCCTCGGCATGCCGCACCGCCTCATCGCGAGAGTCCAGGTTCCCCCGCAACTCGGCGCTTCGGCCCTCGGCCAGAAGGGCCTGCGCCAGATAGCGATAGCTCGCCGCACTCTGCGGGTCCTGCTCTCGGGCCATCTGCAAATCCTCCTTCGCCTCAGCCAGCAACTGATCCGGACTCGTCGCGGCGCCCATCGTCGCCAACTCCAGGGCCGCCCGTCCTCGGACCAGGTAAAGATAAGCGCCAAGAAGCTCAACGCCGCCGTCCCAACCCGTCGGCTCGTCCGCTCCGAACGAGGGCTCCCATTGCGCCTTCGCCTGCTTGAGAAAAACCGTGTTCCGGGTGACCTCGATCAGCTTGGTCACCTGCGTTGAAACGTCCTTCCAATAGGTACTGCTGTTCGGTCCCGCACCCTCAAGGCTGTCGGCCATGATATAGCAGTACTTCAATCGACCCAGCCCGGCCTTGAGGCTCTCCGGATCAGCCGTGAGGATTTGATCCCAGCACGCCAGCACGCGACGCCAGTCGTTGATCGCCTGGAAGACGTCCGCCAGCTTGAAGTACAGAGCCACACGGTCCTTCGGCGACTGGGTCAGACTCAGCGCCTGAAGGTAGTTCTCCCGTGCCGACCCGTAATCCTTGACCGACCACGCCGTATCGCCATCGGCGATGAACTGAGATGGGTCCCTGCTCAACCGCAGAATGACCACGAGGGCCCCCGCGGCCAGTATCACAAAGGTCGCCGATCCGAGCAGCGCAACCTTCTTGTTCAGACGTCTCCTTGCCATCAATTACCCCTTGTCTTCCGCTTCGCTGAAACCCAAGTCGCTCATTGAGTCGAATCCTTCTTCTGACGCGATGTGTCTTTGATCTGAGCCGGCGCGCCATCGGGCCAGTGGTCCCGCTCCAACAAGGGCAAAACCACCGCCAGCAATCTCTCCCCGGCCGCCACGGCCTCGGCCTTCGTCGCCGTGCCATGAGTCTGGTTGAAGACCAGCTCGACCTTACAGAAGTACGCATGCTGACTGAGAATGTTTCTGTTTAACGCCATGCGGGCCCGATCCCGATTGCCCGCGTATTCTCCGTTGACACGGAACAGGTACAAAACGCCGAACCGACGCGCGTCGAGCGAGACCGTCGTCCCCGACGCCTCGAAAGCCAGATACCGCCCCGGAATCTCCCGCATCCGCTGGCCCTGGCCGACCTGCAACCGGACGTCCTCCGTCCCCTGTCGCTGGTATCCGCCCCCGGCATAGCACTCCTCCGGCACGTGCGGCACCCGGTCCGGCTGCTCGTAGTACGTCACAAACAGCATCACACGCCGCACAGCACTATCGATCCCGCGGGCCGGGTCCTCCAACACCCACTGAATGTAGTCGTTCGTGCCGAGCGAATCGAGAACCTCGGCATTGTCAATGGTCTGTTTCGCCACCACCCTGTAAGGTGCCAGTGCCGCCTCATCCAACAGATCCAAAGACCGCTTCAAAGGCAGTGGTTTCTTCTCCAGGTAGAGCCCCAGCCGCCTCCCGGCCAACGACATCCCACCGCCGACAAGCGCCAACACGCCGGCGCAAATCAGAAACGCCGGCTGCAAATACCCCGCTTTGTCCCCGCGCGCATGGCTCATGGGATCGCACGCCTCCGCACAACCACATCGGCGCCCGCACGCTTGTCCTCAACGAACAGACTCGACATGAACCACGCCAGCAAACCGTACAGGCCAAAGGCCAAAGGCAACATCGCCATCCCCAGCGCGTCATGATAAACGCCCTGCGCGTACTTCGGGCCGGCCAACACGTAGATAAACCCCGTGACCGTCACCCGCACGATGTTACAGGAGATCGCAATCGGCACCGTGCTGAGCAAGAGAACGACCCGTTGCCACATGGGACGCTCGTGCAGATAAGCCATCGCCACGCCCAGCGCCACAAACGCCATCAGCAGCCGCATCCCGCTGCACGCCTCTGCAACATCCAACGGCGGTTCCAACCGCTCGCCCCGGTACACGATATCGATGACCACGCCATGGGCATTGGCCGCCAGATCGTCAACCATGTTCAGGATCACCGCCGCCACCGCCGCCGCGAGCTTCCGCATCGGCATCGTCAGCGCCACGTAGTAGCGCCGGGGCAACGGCACCGCAAAGATCAGGAAGGCAATAGGCAGCCACGTCTGCCTCACTAACCGCCAGCCGCCCAGAAACAGTACAACCGCCCCCACAGCCACAATCAACGACAGCGGTCGGAAATACGCATACCCGGACGGACTCACCACATTGAACACGTAGAACGCCAGCGTCCCCAGCAGAACAACGAGCCCCACATACGCCGGACGCGTCTGTCCCGCCTCCAGCCGCCGCGGCCGCCGACCGCCCAACAATTCGGCCAACGGATCACGCACATGACTCAAACCAACAATGGCATCCCGCCGCTGGTTGATGAAATACAGACTGAACAACGGAATGAGAAAACCATGAGACCAGCTCGCGTCGGTCACCCAAAGACGAACCACCCGCCGGATCTCACTGCGGAAGACAAGACACAGCAGCCCCCCGATCACAGCCATCCTGACATAGCGGTGCACGCCAAGCTCCCCCCAGGTTCTCTGAGTCGGCTTGGACGAGCAAGAATCTGGATCTAAGCACGAGATCGTCGTCACTGGAGTCGTCCGCGTCCACTAGAAGAACGATTTACCGTACGTGGCATCCGAGTAAGCGAAGTTGCGGTCATACACAAAGCCAAAGCCATACGCCGCCCGGAACGCATTGCGCAAAACCGCACGCCACCGCGACGTGGGATGCGTGCCCACGTTGATCAGGTCGTTCGGCTTGATGAAGAAATCAGGCTGCTCCCCGCTGGCGATCTTGTCCAGATCAACCATAACGATCTCTTCCCGGTTCTCGCCAATGCGTCGTATCACCTCGCAATGCTTCGGATAAGCCAGTGGCCCCAACCCCCCGGCCGCCGCAATCGCCATCTTCAGTGTCATGGGCCGGCCTGTCAGGCCGATGAAGCCGCCCCGATTGACGTTCCCGGTAATGCAAAACTCGCCGATGATATCGACCGGCACGTACACGGTATCGGAGGGCTTGATAACGATGTTATAGCGAGGATCGCCCGCCAGCAGCTTGTCGGCCGGAATCTTCATCAAACGCGTCTGCACCGCCTCGGCCCACTCGGCCTCCATGGGCAGCATCCCCTTGCCCGTCGACGGTCGCCTCTTCCCGCGCTCGCCATCAACCGGCGGCTCGGTCGCGCCTCGGTCCCGCTCGACCGCAATCCACTGACCGTTGCGCTCGACCCATTCCAGTTCGACCTCCCTGACAGACGCCGCACGTGTCCCCACGCCGCGTTCGGTCACGCCGGGCAACGGCCCGTCTTCGCGCCCATCCTTGCCCACGGGAATCCACTCGCCGTTGCGCGAGATCCATTCGAGCCCCTCGTCGGCACGCCGTCCGCCTCTCGGTGCCGTCACCGTCCGCTCGCGCTCGGCCGACGCGTCTATCGCCGCGCCGCTCTCAACGGATATCTCGACCCACCGGTTGTTCCGAAAGACCCATTCCGTCCGCGCGCCGGAACCTGACGGCGACGCCTCCCAGTCCTCGCCCGCCGCATCACGCATGACACTGGGCGAAACCATAATCTCCTCCTGGCTCGCCTTCTTCTCCAGCTTCTTCTCCGGCACCAATATCCGAAACCCGCCAGGCACAGTGGCCCCGCCGTCTTCCGGGACAGACGCGCCACCTCCCCTGATAATCCGCTCCCTGACCGGCAACTGCTTCCTCGGCGGAACGATCGTCTCAAGCTCCTCGCGCTCGCGTTCGTACGGCTCAGCCGGCTCCATAGGCTCGGGAATCTCTCGCGGAGGCAACCTGTTGAGACCATCGCCCGCGTCCGGCTCCTCCGGTCTCAACGTCCTGCCCGGTCCCTCAGGCTCGATCAGACGCAGCTCCCCCGCCTCGCTCGCCCCCCCAGGCGCCGATTCGTCTCCGACGTCGCCCGCGCCCACCTCGCGACCCCGCGAGACATACACGTAACTGACATTGAACTGCATCGGCCCCCCAGCCGTCGCCAGCGCGTCAGTCAAACGGAAGTCGTGACGCGGGATGGGATATCGCCCGGGCTGCGGCACGCCGTTGCCCAGAATCGAATACGTCCGCTGTTGCGATTGCAGCAGAGTCACAGTAACCGAAGGATCCTTCAGAATCGCCGGCGAGAGAATCCGCCTGACCTCCTCCTCCAACTGCGTCTCCGTCAGCCCCGCCGCTTGCACCACCCCCACCTCGGGGATCGATACCTTGCCCGACTCCGAGACGACGTAGTCGTTGACCATCGTCATGCCTTCCTGGAACAGCTCGAAGATCGAGATGCGCACGAGGTCACCCGACCGCAGCGCGTGGTCGTTCTTGACCGCGACGATGTCCCTCGGCTCCGGCGGCGCCGCATTCCCCCAAGCCACCGGCGTCTCTTCCGCAACACCCAGCGAATCCAGAATCACATTCACCGCCGGCACCGGACGAAACCGCCCGATCTGCGTCGGGTCCAGCAGCTTGTTGCTACACCCGGCAGACCCCAGGCCCACGCCGATGATCAGCGCAAACAAGCTGGCTGGCCGAATGCTTTTCATGGTGCCGCCACTCCCGATGCGTCCCGCCAACTTCAGGCTCGAGCGCAGATTACATCAAAGCACACCCACGGTGCGCTACGTTGGGATTTATCGGTTCACGCCCCGGCCCGCTTAACTCTTTTGCCCCCCTCAAGACTCAATTATGCGGCGAAAACCGACCCCGCGCGCCCCACCCGTGACACCCCGGGACACGCGACCCATAATCCCCCCGCTCTCAGTACAGGTGGCGGCCCGCCCCATGCCCCCTCACCATCCGAATCATCAACCACAAATCATCATCCATCAGTTCACACAGGTTTCCCTTGCCTGGCCCCACCCCGCATGCCACAATGTCCTCCCGGAAACGCACCCCTGACGAAACCACAACGAATTGACTGTCGCTGCTGCTGCGC
>Ga0272442_10004549_pt1 | contig 18934 bp, 17 predicted proteins | sample SSMForm2O_FD_200262 | JGI IMG/M metagenome (GOLD analysis project Ga0272442, IMG submission 200262) | Marine sediment archaeal communities from Little Sippewissett salt marsh, Falmouth, MA, United States - SSM-Form-2O | ecosystem: Environmental > Aquatic > Marine > Wetlands > Sediment ... | reverse complement strand
GATTTCATTTTTGAAGGACTTCCGGTTGAAAAAATTTTATATGAGTTTTTGAATAATAAATTTTATGGGGTCAAAATTTCCATTGAAGAGCCTGCACATTTAATTCGAATGAAGCGAAACCTTATTAATAAGTTCGGATTGCCAGAAGGGCATGAAGAGTTTGGCGGAGAGAAACATTTCAGTCTTCGCTGGCATGGGCAAATAACCAATATGCGATTTGATAATTTTGCCCCCGAACAATTACAGATTGCTTCAAGCAAGATCGGGAAGGAATGGGAGCAACAAGTCGGTAAGAAAGAAAAAACTCGCGCTGATTTTCTTAACCAGCAATTGAACTTTCTTGAGTCTGAAACCGATTTGGTGAGCATTAACAATGAGCTCAAAAAGGTTTTTTCCGAATATATTGATGTGGTTTCCATAAAAATAATAGATTCGCAGGAATTTGAGCTGGAGGGAAAGACTTTGTCGGCACGAAATCTCTTCCAATTTATTAGTCGCCTGGAGAGCACAAGCTATTTTTGCCGATTAGAGACGGATAAAGCCCAAGCCATAAAAGAGGATGGACAAGACTGGGCATATTTTAAAGTACGTGGTTTTATAAAACTGCCTTAAAATATATTTCATCAATTGTCAAATAGGTTTTACCTGGTTCAGCACTTCTGAGATTATAAGGATTTTTATAAATTTAGATAAATGACTCAAAGGATAATTAAAATATTTATTTGGGCCGGGATAGTTTTTTGTTTCTATATTCTTCTGGTTGTTACCAAACCAGGGGGGACAATGTATCTTACCGAAGTGAATCCTCAAAAGAAGATTTTATTGGGTTGGTTAAATAAAAGAGACCCAGGGTTGTTTAAGAGATGTAAAGTTTTTTTTGATGAAAATATGGGTATGCAGGATGTGCCGATGAAGCAAGAAGGGGATTATTCATTAATGACTGCTGTTCTATGTGCTAATGACACAAGATTTTGGATTAATAATAAAACAAAACAAGTGGAATGTTACATAAGCTATTGTGGGCAGCATATTGGCAACAAGTATTGTGGTGATGACATTGCCACTAGATTATGTGAGCAATGATTGTTTATAGAGTGTTTGCATCATTCAACATGTTCTAAACCGATCCAATTTACCTAAGCAATTGGTAGGTAAGGGGTATCGAAGGAAATCTTACCCTTCGTGACTTATTTAGTTGCGAAGGTTTTTTGTTTAGGATAGAATGGGGGAAATGGAGTAAGGGTGAAAGGTGAATTAACAAAAAAGTCGTGTATAAATTCTTGATTAAATGATAAGGGTTTCTGATTACATTTTTAGATATCTGGCCGATTACGGTATCCGCCATGTCTTTCTTGTCGTCGGCGGTGGGGCGATGCATTTAAACGACGCCCTGAAAAAGGAAAAACGTATCCGATATATTTGCACCCTGCATGAACAGGGGGCGGCCATTGCGGCCGAAGGTTATGCCCGGGCCTCAGGCGAACTGGCGGTCGTGAGCGTTACGTCCGGGCCGGGCGGGACGAATGCCCTGACAGGAGTCCTCGGCCAGTGGCTTGATTCCGTACCGGTGTTATATTTATCGGGCCAGGTTAAATTTGAAACCACTTTGGCTTCGATGTCTGAACTCAGTCTGCGTCAGCTGGGCGATCAGGAGATCAACATTGTGGACATCGTCAAGCCGATTACGAAATATGCAAAGATGATTACAGACCCGCAAAGCGTCCCGGAGGAATTGCGGAAGGCCATCCGTCGGGCTACCTCCGGCAGGCCGGGTCCGGTGTGGTTAGACATCCCTTTGAATGTCCAGAGCGCATTGATTGAGAAACCCAGCTTTGCTATGGATGACATCCAAGAGGTTTCACCACAGGTAAGCGAGGAGCACCTGGCGCAAGTTGTCAGCTTGCTTAAGAACGCCCATAGGCCTGTTTGTGTCGCCGGACATGGGATAAGAATTTCTAAGACCCAGGGTTTGCTTTCGGAATTGGTCAATTCATTGGGCATTCCGGTTTTGACAACATTCAATGGATTCGATTTGATGGCTTCGGATACAGATTGCTTTATCGGCAGGATCGGGACGCTGGGAAACCGGGCTGGGAATTTTGCGTTGCAGAACGCGGATTTGGTTATTTTTCTGGGTACCAGAAACAATATCCGGCAGGTCAGCTATAACTGGTCTTCGTTCGCGCGACATGCCCATAAGATCATCGTTGATATTGATGAGGCGGAGTTGCGGAAAAAGACGGTCCGGGGGGACCTGTTGATCCAGGCGGACATAAAGGATTTTCTTATAAAATTACTCAAGGCGATGCCCGCTGGCTTAAAGATTGATAAAAAGTGGCAGGATTGGTGTTGCCAACGGAAGAAAAAATATCCGGTTGTGCTGGATGAATACAAAACCCCTCATAAACACGGGATTCATCCGTATCATTTTATTGAAGAATTGACGTCTGCATTGGATAATCAGGCTATTGTTGTTTCCGGAAACGGCACAGCCTGCGTCGGGCTGTTTCAGGCGGGGATTGTCAAGCCCGGACAGCGTTTCTTTTGGAATTCGGGATGCGCTTCCATGGGGTATGGCCTGCCGGCAGCGATCGGTGCGGCATTGGCTGCCGGCCGGGAGGTCATATGCCTGACCGGTGACGGCAGCCTGCAGATGAACCTTCAGGAACTCCAGACCGTGAAAAACCAGCGGTTGCCTTTAAAAATATTTATTTTAAATAACCGGGGGTATCGCTCGATCGAGCTGACTCAGATGAGTTTCTTTGACGGGGATTTCATCGGCTGCAACCAGGAATCGGGAGTGTCTTTCCCCGAAAGCTCAAAGCTGGCTGAGGTGTATGGATTGCCGTATCACCGTATCGATTCCGCCGCAAACATGACGCAAGGGATTCGGGAAGTGTTATCCTGCGACGGGGCTGTTTTGGCCGAGGTCATGTTACATAAAGATTATGTTTTTGCGCCCAAGGTCTCGTCGCAAAGAAAGGCCGACGGCAGCATGGTCTCCCAGCCGCTTGAAAACCTATATCCGTTTCTCGATGGGGATGAGTTTCTTTCGAATATGCTGGTTCGTGATAAAAAAGATACTTGATACAAGCAAAATCAAATTATTCGGAGAATAAAAAAGACAGGCGGAAAAGTTAACACGCTGTGGATCCCTTGCGGAGGCCAGGATGTCTTTTTTTCCTTAGGGTGTTAAGGGCGCTGGAAATTTTACACGATCGTTTAAGATCTCGGGAGGAATTCAATGAACGTATTAGAATATGAAATGATAACGCTGTTAAAGAAACTCAAAGAAGAATTCGGTGTTGTAAAAATCAAGGCGGAATACGAGAACGAAGGAAGCCGTCAAGTCGAATTGATGCGCTTGAAGGACGTTGCGGATGCGGCCGGATTACCGTTGATCTTGAAAATCGGCGGGGTGGAAGCGGTAACGGATATTTATGAGGCCCTGTCGATCGGCGCCAAGGGGATTATCGCCCCGATGGCGGAAACAGCCTTCGCGGTCGGTAAATTTCTCAACGCCATCAATACCTTTATTCCGGAAGACAACCAAAAAGACATTGAATTCACGATCAATATCGAGACGATCACGGCCTACCGTCATATTGACGAGATTTTCAGTCTCAAGGATATCGGACTATTGAAAAGCATTACCATCGGCCGGGTTGATTTCACCGGTTCTTTAGGCGCGGACAGGGGGTTTGCCAACAGCGATGAGATGCTTCAATACTGTATCGAGATTTTTCGCAAAGCAAAAGATAAAGGACTGCAGGCAACCCTCGGCGGCGCTATATCAACGGATTCCATTGCCTTTATTAAAAAGTTGGTCAGCCAAGGCCTGCTGGACAGGTTTGAGACGAGAAAATTGGTTTACGATAAAAGCGCCTTGGCCCATATTACCGAAGGGCTCTTGAAGGGCATCCAATTCGAACTGCTTTGGCTGAAGAGCAAGCGGCGTTATTATCACCGCGTCAGGGACGAAGATGAAAAAAGGATAACCATGCTGGAAGAAAGGGTCAAGGGCAAGGCCGCATGAGATCTTCCCGTTGCCGTTTATGCGCGGGCGCGCTGTTCCCCGAGTCGATCTTGAAACTCAACGGGATACCGAAGGCCGCGCAATATTTCCCGCGCGAAGAGGAATTTGCGCAGGACCAGGGCATCGTGCTGAGCATATGTCAATGCTCTGTGTGCGGATTGGTCCAACTTGACAGCGCGCCGGTGGACTATTTCCGGGAGGTTATCACGGCCGCGTCGTTTTCCGAGAAGACCCGGGCAACTCGCCTGAGCCAGATGCGCGCATTCGTCGAGCGCTGCGGATTGGAAGGCAAAAAGATCCTGGACATCGGCAGCGGCAAAGGCCATATGCTCGATGTCCTTAAGGAGGTTGGGTGCCGTGCCTTTGGCCTGGAGGCGTCGGCGGAATCCGTCGATCAGGCGCGGTCCGTAGGACGGGAAATGATCAAGGGTTATATCGAGGATATAGAAACCCTGGACAATGAACCGTTCGACGGTTTTATTTCCCTCAATTACCTCGAACATCTGCCGGCTCCCGGAGCGGTCATTCAAAAGATTTACCAGCATACGACTCCGGAAGCGGTGGGATATGTGACGGTTCCCAGTTTGGATTTTTTGCTGCGGACGCGGTGTTTTTACGAGTTCGTCGCCGACCATCTTTCGTATTTTACCTCCCAGACCTTAACGCATGCCTTTGAAAGAAATGGATTTGAGGTCTTGGAATGCACAGCCATCAATGAGGACAATGATATCGCGGCGATCGTGAAAAAGAAAACTGCCTTGGATATCTCGGGGGACTATCGCGAGGTCGAGGAACTGGTTCAAGATCTCCGCCGGATTATCGACGATTACCGCGCCCGGGGCAAAAAAGTTGCGGTTTGGGGCGCGGGGCATAGAACGCTGGCCCTACTGGCCCTGACCAAGCGCGATGACATTCGGTATGTGGTTGATTCCGCCAAATTCAAGCAGGGGAGGTTCACGCCGGTTTTGCATTTGCGGATCGTTGCGCCCGAATATCTCAAAAAAGAGAAAGTGGATTTGGTCCTGGTAATGGTCCCGGGACTTTATCCGGATGAAGTGGTGAAGACGCTCGCGCAGATGGATGTCGGTGCCGATATCGCCGTGCTGCGCGGCAACAAGATCAAATTTCCATAAAAACCCTATATCCCTTAACGATCATGAAAGCTAAAATTCAAGCCCGAGTTTATTCTTCTAAAAAAACACAACTCGAGAACGTCATCCCTCTGTCCACTCCCTTTTCCGTCCATATCGATCCTTGCAGTCTGTGTAATTTAAAATGTCGGTTTTGTTTTCAGTCCGACGAAAAGCTCATCAAGGAGAAAAAGCTGAAACGCGGCTTTATGGATATGCGTCTTTTTAAAAAGATTGCCGATGACCTCACGGCCTTTGATAAGAAAATGCGGAAGGTGAAGCTTGGCTTGCACGGGGAGCCGACCATGCATCGCCAGCTACCCGAGATGATCCGTTATTTAAAATCGAAAAATATCACGGAGATTATCGAGTTGTTCACCAACGGGACCCTGTTGAATCCCGTTTTGAATAAGGCAATGATCGACGCCGGACTCAACCGGATTAATATTTCCGTCGAAGGGCTGACCAGCGAGCAATATCAGGAGATGACAGGCGTGGCTGTCAACATGCAAGATTTTGTTGGCAATGTCAAAAATCTCTACGATGTCCGCAAAGACTGCCGGATCTATGTGAAGGTTGTCGATGATAACTTCAGCCCCCAGGAGAAGCAAAAGTTCTTTGATACATTCGGCGATATCTGCGATGAAATTTTTGTGGAAAATATGGTCCCGCAATGGGCGGAGGCGAATAAGTTTAACCTCGGTGTTACGGGGATGTACGGGCAGAAGATCACCAAATACAAACATGTCTGCCCCTTTTTGTTCATGTATATGCACTTTAATTTTGACGGTACCGTGAGCGGGTGCACGCTCGATTGGCCCAAAGAGGTGCTGATCGGGGATGCCACAAAGGAAAGCGCTTTGGAGATATGGGAAGGGGACCGGCTGCGGGATCTGCAGATAGCGCATCTGGAAAAAAAGCGCCATTTGATCCCTTTTTGCGATAAATGCCTCGCCCCGATGGTCTGCTGCCTGGAGGATCTCGATGATCACACCGAGATGCTGTTACAAAAGATCAGAAAGAAGCCTTGAGAGGTATTGTTCGAGATGAAAATACTTATTACCGGGTCAACTGGATTCATCGGCAGGAACCTCAAAGAGTATTTCCAGGAAAGATACGACGATCTTCATTGCCCCAAACGCCTGGATCTTAATTTGTTGGATGCCCAGGCGGTTTATGACTACATAATCCCTAAACATTTTGATGTGGTGATTCATTGTGCGGTCACCCTCGCTTCCGTCGAGCAGAACCTGAAGATGTACTTCAATGTGGAGCGCTGCGCATCCTCATTCGGGAAGATGATTTGTTTGGGTTCGGGCGCGGAATACGACATGCGGTATTATGTCCCGAAAATGAAGGAAGAATATTTCGGTGCCCATGTGCCCGCGGAGATTTACGGGTTCTCGAAATACGTCATCGCCAAAGATATCGAAAGCCGGCACCGCAACCTCTTTAACCTTCGCGGGTTCGGGATTTACGGCAAATACGAAGATTATACGCACCGCTTTATTTCGAATAACATCTGCCGGGTCTTGTCCGGCTGCGACATTTCCATCCGCCGCAACATGGTCTTTGATTACGTTTACGTTAAGGATTTGGCCCGGATCGTGGAGATGTTCGTGCAGAAGGCCCCGGCCGAGCGCAGTTATAATATTTGCAACAGAAATCCTTTGGACCTGCTCACGTACGCGAAGATCATCCAGAAGGTCGACGGCCGGGATGTCCCCATCGTTATCAAAGCGGAAGGGAATAATCCGGAATATTCCGGCGATAACACGCGTTTTACCCGTGAATTCGGGGAATTTTCTTTTACGCCTGCCGAAGAGGCCGTAAAAGAATTATATCAATGGTACAAAGAATCCAGCGGCATCGCTTTTGATCCGGCACTATTCGCATAAATGAAGACCGATATTCTAAAAGCCCTCGGCACCCGCCCTGTCTTGGTATGGGGCGCGCGCATGACCGGTGTGGGTTTCGCGCGTTTCGCCCGAAAACACGGTTTAAAGGTCGTTGGCTTTGTCGACTCGGATCCTTCCTTTACCGGCAAAACCATAAGCGGCCTTGAGATCCGCCAGCCGGAGGCGGCCCCCGATTACAAGGCGCGCCATAAGGATTTGGTAATCCTGATTGCGGTTTCGCTCAAGGAAGATGAGATCGTTCGTACATTGGAGCAGATGGGGTTTACGCAAAAGGAGTATGTCAAATATAACGATTTTTGCAGATATTTCTTCACGATCGACGTGGCCGGTGTGTGTAACCTGAAATGCCCTTCCTGCGGCCACAGTATGCAGGGCATCAAGAATCCCAAAGGCTTCATGCCTTTGAGTGACTTTAAGCAGATAACGGAAAAAATGCTCCGGGAAGCGGATTTGGTCAGCCACATCAATCTCTACAGCTGGGGAGAACCTTTTCTGCACCCCCAACTGGATCTGATTATTCAGCACACGCACTCTTTGGGCATTGCCACCGCGGTCTCGTCCAGTCTCTCGATCCCCTCCTCGGACCAGATCGAAAAGATCGTTAAATCGTCGCCGGATTATCTCAAGGTCGCCTTATCCGGCTATTATCCCGAGGTATACAGTACCACGCATACCGGCGGCGATATCAATCTGGTCAAATCGAATATGTATAAACTCAGATACCTCATGGATAAATACAAACCCACGACAATCGTGGAAGTGATTTATCATCTTTATAAAAACAATGTCGGCAGGGATTTGGCGAAGATGAAAGAATTATGCGATGAGCTGGGATTTATTTTTGCCAGCTGCTTTGCGAATGTCACGCCGATCGAACGGTTGATCGACTATTGCGAGGGGAGACCCGACGAGCAGACCCGGGAGCTCTCTTCCCTGCTTTTGGTGGGGATCGACAAGGCCCTTGAGATCACAAAACCTTACCGGAATCTTCCTTGCCGGTTTCTTACAAACCAGGTGAACATTAATTGGGACCGATCGGTCCCGCTGTGCTGTGTCTGTTACGATTATACGCGCTCGAATGTCGCGGACGATTATTTGAAAGAACCGTTGGAAGCCATACTTAAGAAAAGGGAGCATCACCCTTTATGCAAGCAGTGTCTGCGGTTTGGTTTCCCGCCGTACCTGATTGAAGTGAACCGCAAGGAATGGGAAAAGGAGGCCGCCCGTCAAGGCGCTAAGGGGGGATACCGATGAAGCTCATCAGCATTGTCTCGCAATGTTATAACGAGGAGGGGAATGTCCGGGAGATCTATGCGAAAGTCAAGGAGATTATGGGGGCGTTCCCAGGATATCGTTACGAATATATTTTTATCGATAACCATTCCCAGGACCAGACCCCTGCGATCTTACGCGAAATGGCCAGAAACGATCGTAACGTCAAGGTAATCCTGAATACGCGGAATTTCGGGCAGATCCGTTCGCCGATCCATGCGATGTTGCAGGCGAAGGGAGATGCGGTGATCAGCATCGTTTCCGACCTCCAGGAACCCCCGTCGATGATCGCTGACTTTATCAAAAAGTGGGAAGAAGGATATAAGCTCGTTGTGGGCGTGAAGAACCAGAGTGAAGAGTCGCCGCTTGTGTATGTGTTACGCAGTTTATATTATCATTTCGTCGAGCGTTTATCCGATATCAAGTTGGCCAATAACATTACCGGTTTCGGATTATATGACCGGGAGGTGATCGAGTTGTTGCGTAAGATCGACGATCCGTACCCATATTTGCGGGGGCTGATTTGCGATCTGGGTTATGAGCGCGCCGAAATTCCCTATACCCAACCCAAACGCAAACGCGGAAGGACAAAGAATAATTTTTTCACACTGTATGATTACGCTATGCTCGGGATCACCAATCATTCCAAGATCCCTTTGCGGCTGGCTGCCATGCTTGGATTTATCCTTTCCGTCCTGAATCTGTTGGCGGCCTTAGGTTATTTTGTCTATAAGCTGTTGTTTTGGGAAAGGTTCTCTTTGGGTCTGGCCCCGGTTGTGATCGGTCTGTTTTTCTTCGCCTCCGTCCAGCTGTTTTTTTTAGGGGTCATCGGGGAATATATCGGATCGATTTACACCCACATCAAGAAACGGCCTTTGGTCGTTGAAAAGGAAAGAATCAATTTCGATTGATGGGGAAAAAGGGGAATACGGCAGTCCCCCACCCCCAACAAGACAGCGTAGAGATTTTTGGATTTTATTTGCCCTTCGTGACTTATTGGGTTGCGGAGGGTTTTTGTTTGGGATACAATGAAAAAACAGGAGGGGGGCATGCAAAACATTTTTAAGAATGTATTGGTGAGAGAAACAGTCATTTTTGCAATTGTATTTTTAGTTGTCATTGCCATTCCTTCTTCCGGTATCGAAGGGGCGATAACAATCGGGGATATCCTGCCTGGTATGATAATCGTCGGGTATTGCGCCTATCTTGTGATGAGAATGGATTGTTGGGGCGGGCTTAGTCTTAAGGCAAGGATACTGCGAGAAATGCTAATAATGTTTCTGATTATATTTTTTGGATTTTTTTTGTGGAATACAGGCAAAAGAGAAGGGCTCCAATATGAATTGAGAGAATGTCGGCGTCAAGGCAAGTATCATCGCCTGGAACATCCCTATCCTTTTGAGACTGCTGAAGTGTTGGATAAAGTATGTCGATTTAATGTGGACTATAAAACACATCCAGGTTTTTTGAGGATGGTTTTGCTTGGGAAATTGACTATGAAATATGGTTATATCATTTATCTGCCCCTTCCGCTCGCTATTTGGGGAATAAGAAAACTGAAGAAACAGTCGCCAAGCCACAGTTAATTTCTATTTAATTGTTTCGAAAATCATTGATGAACCGACCCCGCCCTGAATCATTAACGTTGCTTAAATACCTATGGCAGGACGCGATGGGGCCTTCCAATCTTGGCAACCTTCGTGACTTAATTAGTTGCGCTGGATTCCTGTTTGGGATAAAATATTCGCAAAGCGCAAAGAAAGAATTATTGATTTTGAAAAAGGAGGTAGTATGAAATCCCGTCAAAAAACAGTCCTGTGTTTTATTATTTCAATGGCTTTCTTATTTTCCGGATGCGCGACTGTTCAAGATGTTTTTCATATTCGTTCCGGAGGGGTTGCAGTCAAGACCGATGATGGATATATGCAAGTGGTTTTTAGCGACAGGGATAAAAGCAGAATCAGAAACTATTATTATGCAAGCAAGAGGCGGCACAAAGGCTTGCCTCCCGGCTTGGCTAAGAAAGATAAACTGCCCCCCGGATTACAAAAACGTATCGATGCGGGTGCCCCCTTGCCGCCGGGATTGCGGGGCCGGGGTCTGCCGGATGAATTAGAAGGGATTTTATCACCTCTTCCTAAAGGTTATATTCGTCTGAAAGTGGGAGGTGACGTCGTGATTATGGATCAAAAAACAAGAGTTGTCGTTGATATGGTTCGGGATATTGAGTAGTTATAAGAAATCCGGCCTAAGAAAAGTTCTAAAACCGGTGATGAACCCGCCCTGGCTCTAGCCCCCATCGGAATCATTGAAGTTATAATATTACCCTTGACACGACGGTATGGGGGCTTGACAACTTCTAAATTACCCGGATAGCATGAAAAGTTTACTATACCTTTTAATTATATTATTTTCAACCACACCTGTTTGGGCGGGTACGATAAAACTCAAATCAGGCAAGGTCATCGAAGGCGGTGATGTCGTCGAGAAGACGGATAAACATATTAAGGTTTATTTCCAGGGCATTGAAATGACTTTCTACGCCGATGAGATTGAAAGCATAGAGGGATATGAACAGGCTGACGACGTTAGTGCGGATATGAAGACTTATGATAATCCTGAATTGGGAATCTCAATCCATTATCCTGAGGATTGGCGGGCTACAACCCAAAGCCGGGTTCCTTTTTTTACGCCTCTCGAAGATGGCTATCCGGTCGCGAATTTGGTTTCGGTTATGTTCGGCTCCCCCACCATGGAACTTCTGAAAAAGGATTATGATTTTAAAGGGCCGGACGAAGCGTTAGATGCCCTTGTCGATTCATATTCGCGACTTGAAAAGACCGATTTTTCAGCGGGGTTTGAGCTATTAGATAGAGGGAAAACAATGATAGATAATCAACCGGCAGGTTATATCATATACATATTAAATAAGCAAAATATAAATAAGAAAGAATATGTATTTCTAAAAGGCAAGAACGTTTATTCGATTCAATATGTTGCTGAAACCCAGAATTTTGCTCAATATCTTTCGGCGGCCGATGCGATTATGAAATCCGTTAAGATATGGGATTAGATTATTTCTTTCAGCATCGGCGCAACATTCCCCGACATCCTGTCGTGTTTTCATGTCCACCCCATTTATTTTAGGAAATAGTAAAAGATTGGCTAGACTGGCAGCCAATAATTATTTGTCAAAAATCATAAAATCGATATAATAGGCGATATCTGCAGTGAGAAGCATTGATATTATTTAGAACGATTTTAAAATTTTTTAACAGCCGGTTTTCCAGCGCGCCCCAATGGCGCGTAAGGCGATCTGAGCCGCCCGGAAAAGAAAGGAAAGTTTTATGAAAACAGTCAATGAGGTTACCGTCAATGCTGCCTTGGCCCAGGAATTAGGTCTGACGTCCGAGGAGTTCGAAACCATAAAAAAATTGCTCGGCCGGACTCCCAATGTGACAGAATTGGGGGTTTTTTCCGCCATGTGGTCCGAGCATTGCAGTTACAAAAATTCGAGAAGGCTGTTTCGCCTGTTCCCGACCAAGGGGAAACAGGTGTTAGTCGGGGCGGGTGAGGAGAATTCCGGAATCGTCGATATCGGTGATGGATTAGGCGTTGCCTTTAAGATCGAATCCCACAATCATCCTTCTGCCGTCGAACCGTTTGAAGCCTCAGCCACTGGTATCGGCGGATGTGTGCGGGATATATTCACCATTGGCGCGCGGCCGATTGCTGTCTTGGGCGCATTGCGCTTCGGAAATTTGGAGAACGAGCGGGTGAAATATTTATTTAAGGAAGTTTTCAGGGGATTAGCGCATTATGCGAATGTGGCCGAGGTCAGTGCGGTAGGCGGGGATGCCTATTTTGATGAGAGTTATGAAGGTAATCCGTTGGTGAATGCCTTTGTTATCGGTGTGGTCAGACATGAAAATATCGTCCGCGGCGTGGCCGCCGGGGTGGGGAATCCCGTGTATTATATCGGCGGCGGCACGGGCCGGGACGGCGTCGGCGGAGCGAGTTTTGCTTCGAAGGAAATAACCGAAGAAACGGATTCGACCAAAGGTGCCGTCGCCATAGGCGATCCCGAGCTCGGCAAGAGATTGCGCAAGGCATGCCTTGAGTTGATCGAAAAGAAGCTGGTCGTTGGAATGCAGGATATGGGAGCTGCCGGCCTGACGTGTTCTTCGTGCGAGACAGCCTCACGCAGTAAGACGGGGATTGAGATCGATGTGGCACTCATCCCCCAAAGGGAAAAAGGGATGAGCCCGTATGAAATTCTTTTGTCAGAATCCCAAGAAAGGATGCTGAGTATTTTAAAAGCCGAAAGCGAAGCAGAGGCCTTGGCCATATTGCGTAAGTGGGATATTGATGCGGTGAAGATCGGCAAGGTGACGGATGATGGAATGATGCGGGTAAAAGAGAACGGCGTTGTTGAATGCGAGATTCCGGTTGAGTCCTTAACAAAGCAGGCGCCGCTTTATGAGCGCGAGAGCCGGGAGCCCGCTTATCTTAAAGAGGCGCAAAGCCTGTCGCTAGAGTCTCTGCATGAGCCGGATGATTATAATAAAGTGCTCCTGCAACTGCTGGATTATCCTACGATTGCCACAAAAGAATCTGCCTATAAAAGGTTTACGTACGTGGACAAGACGGAAGTGCTGGTTGGCGCAGGCTCGGATGCTGCGGTTATTAAAATCAAAGGAACGAAAAAGGCCTTGGCCATCAGCGTTGATTGCAATGGCCGGTTCTGTTACCTTAATCCCCATAACGGCGCCATGATGGCCGTTGCTGAGGCAGCCAGGAATATTACCTGTGCAGGAGGAAGGCCGTTAGCCATTACGGATGGATTAAATTTCGGAAATCCTATGAAACCCGAAAACTATTGGCAATTTCAAAAGTGCATTGAAGGGCTTGCTGAAGCCTGCCGGGTTTTGGACACACCGATTATAAGCGGTAACGTCAGTTTTTATAATGAAAATCCTAAGGGGGCGGTTGATCCAACTCCTATGGTAGGGATGGTTGGCTTAATCGAAGATGCCGAGCAGTGCGTCACCCAGGAGTTCAAGAATGAAAATGATGTCATTATTCTTTTGGGGGATAATCCAGGCAGCCTTGCAGGCAGTGAATATCTATATCAGATACATCATTTGAAGAAAGGGGATCCTCAAATAGATATGGGAAGAGAGAAGGCTGTTCAGGCGGCCTGCCTAGAGATGATTCAATCCGGGATTATCCATAGTGCCCACGATTGCTCCGAAGGCGGATTAGCGGTATGTTTGGCTGAATCGTGTCTGACCAATGCAGACAGTATGCTGGGAGCTAGCATAGGTGTAGATGACTTAAAAAAAGATAATATCCGCTTGGACGACCTCTTATTTGGTGAGGCGCCTTCCCGGATTGTGGTTTCGGTCAATCCCACTAACTTGAGCACCCTAGAGACCATAGCGGACAAACACGCGATTCCTTATTATCAACTTGGCAAGGTGCAGGGCTCGCAATTCATCATCAGTTGCGGCAACCGGGAAATCATCAACCTTCCCGTTGCAACACTCAGCGATACTTGGCGGAATGCTGTTGCGGGCAGAACAAAGGAATGAAGATAATCGGAGAGCCGCACTTTTCTCGCTAAGTCTTTGTCTTTGTTAATGATTGCTAAGGAGCGTTAGTAAATAATAGCGGAAGCCCTGAAGGTATTTTGCCTTCAGGGCTTTTTTGTGTGTTTGTATGCACAAGGTTAGCGGGATTGATATTGGACCTGGAGCGGATGTTGTTCCTTATTTAAATATTTTTATTTCTAACTATAGATGGCACAAAAAGTTTAAATCGACAAAAATAAGGCTTTGTGATAGCATGAATTTCTTACTAGGATTAAGGCGTAATCAGGGATTGCCCTTTAACCGGCAGGCGCCTGGTTAAAGCCAAGACGAAAATTACAAAAGGAGGATGGCATGGAGGAAGTACTGGATAAGCTTTACGGCTACATCACGCAGTACGGATTGAGTTTCTTAGCAGCCGTACTTATTTTTATTATAGGGAAATGGCTGGCGCGCATTTTATCCAATGTTGTCGAAAAGCTGATGGTCAAAGCCAATGTGGAAAAAACGCTGGCTTCCTTTACCAAGAATATCACGTATGTCGCTTTGATGGTCTTTGTCGTTATTGCCGCATTGGGTAAATTAGGTGTCCAGACGACATCATTGATAGCGGTGATCGGCGCCGCAGGCTTGGCTGTTGGCTTAGCTTTGCAGGGATCATTGTCAAATTTCGCAGCCGGCGTTTTACTTGTTATTTTTAAACCGTTTAAGGTCGGCGATTTTATCGAAGCGGCCGGTACCGTAGGGACAGTTAAGGACATCCAGATATTCTGTACCGTTTTGGACCATTTTGATAACAGGCGCATTGTTGTCCCTAATGCAAAAATTACGGCTGATAATATTACCAATTTCAGCGCGATCGAGAAAAGAAGGGTCGATCTGGTTTTCGGCATTTCATATAGCGATGATATTAAGACGGCTAAACAGGCTTTGGAAAAGGTTGTTTCCTCTGACTCGCGTATATTAAAAGAACCCAAGACCGTCATCGCGGTTTCGGAATTGGGAGACAGCAGTGTTAATCTGGTCTGCCGCCCCTGGGTGAAGCCGCAGGACTACTGGGATGTAACCTTTGATACCCTGGAGAACGGGAAATTCGAGCTAGAGAAGAACGGGATCACGATTCCCTTCCCGCAGCACGATGTTCATTTATTTAAGGAAAAAGATTAGTATGACCAAACGATGATTCAAGTGAAAGGAGACGGCTATGAAGGCTTTATTAGGTCTTGTCGTTTTGGTGCTGGATATCATCGCCATTGTCGATGTAGTTAAGAGCTCGATGGACACGGGGAAAAAGGCGCTTTGGATTATTCTTATCCTGGTTTTGCCGATTATCGGTATGGCACTTTATTTCCTGATCGGCAAGAAGAAGTAGCTTTTTAAACACGATAGGTTTTATTCCGTATATCATTGCGAACGGAGCCGAAGGCGAAGAGAAGCAATTTTTTAACGCATTCAAAACGTTTAGGGTTGTTTCATCATCCCTATTCCGTGGGGCTTCACCGCAATGTTGCAATTCGTCTTGATTTATACGGCGCGCTGCCATGAGATTCGGCAGATAGACCTAAATGGTTTCTTGGAAGGAGGGACTCTGCGATGAAAAATGATTGGCGGACAGCAAAAGTCATTGTGATGGCCGGGATGATCCTATGTGGTTTTGGGAGCGCTGCCCGCCCGGCGTGGGCGGGCGATCTGCTGGAAGGCTGGACCGGCGATATCTTTGTGGGTTATAACAAGACCAGCGGAAACACGGAAAAGGCCTCAGGCAGCTTAACTGCCCAGGCCGTTAAGGAGTTTGAAAAATCGCAGTTTACCCTTAAAAGCAATATCTTTTATTCCGAGTCAGACAAGAAAATGGACGGCCAAAAATGGGACGCCTTAGCCAAATATTCTTATGATTTCGGAGCAGAAGATCGGTGGTTTAATCTTTACCAAGTCCTGGTCGATCACGACTATTTCGCGGATATTGATTACCGGGTGACGCCCAGCGGGGGCGTGGGTTATCATCTTTACCGGACCGAAGACTGGACCTGGGATGCGGATGTCGGGCTCGGTTACCGGATTACGCGCCACCGGATTAATGAGGCTGCCGATGATGAGGTCCTGACGGCCCTGGTCCATACTTTTATGAAAAAGAAGGTTCTTGAAAACGCCTTTGTATCGGAAGACTTAACTGTCTATCCGGGATTAGAAGCCGACGCCGGGGTTCTTTTGAGATCCGAGTCGATCTTTACCAATCCCCTCAGCGAGAACCTGAATCTGGAGTTAAAGTATATTGTTGATTATAATTCCGAACCGGCGGCAGATAAGAAAAAGACCGATACGCAGTTCGTCGCGGGCATCAAATACACATTTTAAAATTTTTTGTCAGAGGCATCGGCAGTAATGGTTTTTTTTATTGTGGTATTACTCGCCCAAAAATCAGGACTCGTCTTTTATTCTATGCGAGATTGTTTTATTTGGTGAAGCGGATATGCTTAAAAAGATTTTTAGCATTATAGCCAAATTGATAGCCGGACTTTTCTTATTCTACCTCCTTCTTGGTCTTATTCTACTCCCGCTTATCTCGCTTTGGGTCATCCCCTGGCAGGGGAGTCAATTACTTAAAACGCCGGTTAAAGTCCGCTCCGTCTTTTTTAATCCTTTTTTATTAAGATTGACAGTTAACGGCTTTGAAATTCTTGATCAACTCAACCAGCCGGTTGTGGGTTTTGACCGGTTTGTGGCGGATATGAGTTTTACTAAACTTTTCAAGAAGATATACAGGATTGAATCGGTTGATCTGGAAGGACTTCAAATCAATTCCGCCCTTTTGCCTGACGGTCGTGTTAATCTGTTGGATATCGTTCCTCAGGCCCCGCCGTTAAAACCGGATTCGCAGGGTACCCCGCCAACAGATGCCGCCCAGTCCGCTTCAGCGCCTTCCGTACTGCAGCCCAAGGAGCCGCCCGATTCTCAACCGTTACCCGTGGTCATAGTCGATAAAATCACCTTGCGTCAAGGATCGGTTCGTTTTGATGATCAAACCATCCGGCCGAATTTTACGACAACCCTCAGTGATATGGAATCAGAGATCACGGATTTTTCCACCGAGGCGGACTCGCAAACCAAGGTTTCTTTCCGGGCGAAATTAGACCAGGCGGGAAGCATATCGCTTGAAGCCGCGATCAAACCTATGCTGCAGCCCCCGGCATTAGAAACGAGTTTTCATCTTAACGACTATGCCTTGCAAGTCTTGACGCCTTATGTCGGTAAATACACGGGGCGGAGCCTGAAAGACGGCGAACTGAATATGAAAATGGATTACCGTATCGGTGACAACCAACTGACAGCGAGTCATAAATTGCTTATTCAGCATTTTGAATTCGGTCCGAAAGTCGAAAGTAAGGATGCCTTATCGCTGCCTTTTGGGTTGGCGGTCGCTCTTCTGGAAGACCCGCAGGGGAAGATTAGCATTTCTTTACCGGTTACGGGGGATATGAGTGATCCCAAGTTTGAATATTTTCATTTGATCGGACAGGTGGTTAAGAATTTCTTTCTTAAGCTGGTAACCAAACCGTTTTCGATATTAGCTTCTATCGTTGCTGGCACAGAAGCCGGCACAGAAGAACTTGGCTATGTGCGTTTTCTTCCGGGAAGAACTGATTTGCCTGATGAGGAGAAAAACAAATTGAGCACCCTGATTAAAGGCCTTCAGGAACGCCCCAAACTGCAGCTTGAAATTAACGGGAGCTTTGACCCCGAAGTCGATTGGAAGGCCATCCAGAAGGATATCTTTATCAAGGATTATGAAGCGTTGCGCAAGGAATCCAACCGTTCGGAAGGAGAAGTATACCAACTTTTGTATCAGCGCCGCTTCGGGATCCGGGCCCTCTGGGATCTGGCAAAAGAATATAAAAAGGGGATCGGCGATTATGAGGATGCCAAACTGAGTCAGGAGATCAAGCGCCAGCTGATCGAGAACGCACCGCCCGACCAGGAGGCCTTGAGCGCCCTGGCCCAGGCCCGGGCCCAATTGGCACATGACTTTTTTATTGCTTCCGGTTTTGATGTTCGGCGTTTGAGTGTGGGCCAAGTTCGCTCGGTTCAAAGCAGCATGGGCTACGTGCCGATGGAATTTACCTTGACGGTTTTCGATAGCGAAGGTTAATTGTTTCTTTCATTTCATGAATACTGCCATTTGGACGTTCAGGCAGTTACATCTCACCCAACGGTCTAAGAGAATTAGGTTGGAATCAGGATATCAAGGGAGATAAACCCTGATGATCATTGATCATCGGGGTTCTTAATAATGCTTGACAAATCGAATCTTAAGAGTAAGGTTTAGATGAAAATGAAAACCATTTGCATTTACAATGAGATCTTGTCGTAAAACCGGGGAGGTGTCATATGCCGCGAGGAGATGGAACAGGCCCATGGGGGCAAGGACAAGGCCGGGGTGCCGGGGGAGGCCGTCCGGGTCCAGGAGGAGATTGTGTTTGCCCGAGTTGCGGGGCGAGGGTATCTCATCAACAGGGAGTTCCCTGCAATTCAATCAACTGCCCGAAATGCGGCAATAAGATGATAAGAGGATAAGCACGCATTGGCAGGCGGAAAATATCGCGGATTTTTTTATTCCTACATTTTTTCGAAACGCAACCTACCGGCTTTCGCTGGGATGAAGGGAATTGATGACGACGGGATTTGTAAAAGGTAAAAAATGAAGCTGATCAGAAGCATAATCCTATCCGCCGTCTTTTTATTCCCTCTGCCATGTCTGGCGCATGAGGTTGCCGTAACCGTCACCTACAATAACGTCCCTGAAGAAACAGGATTGACCACGGATTGGGGGATGTCCTGTTTGATTGAAGGCATGGAAAAGGTTATCCTTTTCGACACTGGGGGTGACAGTTCCGTATTGCTCGCTAATATGAAAAAGCTCGGCATTGATCCCGCGCGGATTGAAGCTGTTGTGTTATCCCATATCCACCATGATCATATCGGCGGCAT
>Ga0272442_10004548_pt1 | contig 18935 bp, 15 predicted proteins | sample SSMForm2O_FD_200262 | JGI IMG/M metagenome (GOLD analysis project Ga0272442, IMG submission 200262) | Marine sediment archaeal communities from Little Sippewissett salt marsh, Falmouth, MA, United States - SSM-Form-2O | ecosystem: Environmental > Aquatic > Marine > Wetlands > Sediment ... | reverse complement strand
TTCTATGTATACATACTTATTATAGATGTATCATGCAATTAATTCTACTAAGTGAATTTGTCTCACTTCACCCCGAATTCAGAGTTAACAATAAAAACAGAGGTATATATCCTAAATCTATATGGTAATTCTTGTGCCCATGATGATTACCATGAACAGACATAAAGAAGGAATTTCCACCTCGGTGATAGTCATAGGTACTATATGCAACCACTCCATATGGGTTATCAAATTCCCTGATAAATAAATCTATTTCTTGCGGAGTAGGTTTTAATGATTCCATTTCATTATACAATTCCTGAATAATTCTTTGTATTCTACTCATTTCATCGTTTTTTTAGATTCTTATTCATTTGGGGGAGCAGAATCAGGCACATTTCTTTCCTCTCATATACCCTTCCTCTTTTAATCCTTCATAGAGTTTGCCCAAGGTATTGTAGTCTTCAAACTGATGCCTGAGAACCATTTCATTTGAGATGAAAGTGTTGAAATGATGCAGAACTTTGCCCCTTTCAATGAAGGACTCTTTGTACCCTAATCCTACGCCTTCATGAAACCTCCCAAAGATCTGTTTCTTGGTACTGTTATTCTCATGGAATGTCATGATGGTCTGCACGGAATTTGCCGGGATGAACCGTTTCAAAAGTTCAAGGTGCGAGGCCCTTTTCATTTTCAGGAATCTTTCATTGTAACGGTCAAGGAAGTGTGAGGTAAAGTGCATCAAAGTCCTATGATCCTTGTCCACCAAAATTCCATTTAACCCCAAATGGTTTGTGTAATAAACAACTACGGTGAAGTATGGGTCTTTCACATAATGGTCTGAAACAATGAACCACTGATTATGTCTTAGAGATTTGTAATCAAATATCCGCTGTACATACTTCCCTTTGGTTTTTATTGCCTGCCTGCGCAGACCCTGGGTTAGGTAATTTGCCTTACGATTTACAACCTCCAAATCCCTATACACCTCTACTACGAGTTCCTCGGAATTCATGCTTGGTACGATCATGATTATCAGGTTTTCCGTTAGAAATAAACTTCATTGACAAAATCATTGATAAAATCTTCATAGGGGGGATGAATGATTTGAAACTTACACCCTATAAGGTTGGTGAGTACCATAAGCCCGGTAATATCTTTGAAAGTATTCCTATTTGAGATGAATGCTCTTTGTCCTAATCTTCTACCGCCGGCTAGGGTTGACGATTCTGTATAAATAAACAGTATGAATAGTTCAGGATTTGATAATATCAATTTATTCAGGTCTTTCAGTTCAAAATGGAATCCATCACTTATAGCGTCAACCTCTTCCTGAATACAACCCCACAGACCAGGATACATCTCATTATAAACTGAATCAGCAGGTAATAAATCTTCCTTGAGCCAGACTTTCACGACTCTTACTTCGGTTAACTTCTCGTTGTTGTCGGTATCATATGTATATTTTTCCATCTCTTTTGTTTTTTGTTTTCAGTAAAAAGTTATAAAACAGATCATTGGAGAGGCTAAATAAACCTCTTCAATGATCCATTATTTCACTAATAAATGGGTGAACCATCAAGAACTGTCTCTTTCACTTGATCACCATTCTCAAATAAAGTAACCCGCTTAAAATCTACTGATTCCACATGATCAATGAGAAAAAACGATTCTTCTGAAAAATACCAACACCTACCATTTACCATTGTGGGATCAATAATAATTTGATCGCCTGCCTTCTTTTTAAGATCCTTCCAAAACTCTTTTTGATTGGTACATGGAATTTGGTAGTCATCGGGTACCTCATATGAAAGGGTAAAGTACCCGTCAATTCTAAAATTTACATCAATCGATTTCATAATATTTTTGGACAGTATTAAACCGCTGTCCCCCGTTTTAGATTAAAAAAACATTGATTTCAAGTTGAAGAATGGTGGCAATTGCCACCATTCATTATGCGGCCTGTTTAAGGTCATTCTCGGAGTCAATTCTCAACTTTTTCTCTGTATTCTCTACCCGTCTGCAAGTCTGCTGGAAGTAGTCATTCTCAAGTTCGACTCCAACATACTTTCGACCCAGCAACAGGGCAGATTCCATCGAATTACCAACTCCATTCCAGATGTCGACAACAAGGTCATCGGGTTCGGTTGATTCCAAAATGAGAGTGGAGGAAAGATACATGGGGAAGGTTGATGTGTGTTTGTTCTCCTCAGCCTGAAGGTAATAGTGATCAGGATTTGCGACATTACCTCTGATAACATCGTTACAGGTTCTTTCATCAAGAGTGTTCCTGACCTTTTTCAGGTGGGACTGATAATATCTGGTCCCCCTGGTTGTATGACCTTTCCCATCGGAATTGGTACAACCTTCCTTAAACCCCTTTGATTGTACTTTATCCATTTCAAGAAACAGGTCAGGATTACAGTAATAGTACTTGGGGTCAAGACTGAACCTGTAAATCATTTCAAATCCATTGACCATATCCTTGTCCTTATAGGATCTGGGCATTGGGTTACTCTTAACCCAGGTATATCTTCCAACGAGGTAGAAACCCTTTTTCTCCATCTCAACAACAAAGTGTTCCAGGGAACAGGCGTGGGCACCATTTTTCAACCTGTAATCGTCAACGACGACATAGATTGATCCGTCCTCGGACATATGGGGTTTGTACCGCTCATAGGTCTCCGAGAGATACTGACCATACTCCTGACCTGTCATACCATGACCAGTATCGGTCTCAGTACTTTCCCCATTCAAACGACGATCACCATAAGGGGGAGATCCGATAAGACATCTGATCTTCTTCTCAAAGGGATGATTGAAATCAACTTCACGATTGTTCCCCTTTATGATTCTGGTGTTGTCAGTAGTGTAGACATCGTCCACGATAGGGACAAAGACCTTACTAGTATCATGACTCTCTACCCTCCCCTCGGCCTTACCCATTTGTTTTAGACTCTTCTGAAACTCCTGTACGGTCAAGTCCTTACGAAGATAATTCTGAAGCAGTTGTAACTCCAGATCATCCTCCAGACTCAGATTTAAAAGACCGTATTCCAGTCGATGGTAATCAAACTTCGGATCACATATTTTAATGACCGCATTCTCAGGATCGAATTTCTCAGGATACTTTTCCATCACCTTTTTTATTTCCTTTCCACCAGAAACTGAAATATCTCCTGTAAAGATTTTCTCCAGGATTATGTCTCCCTCACCCTCAAAGAAATTATTCAACATCACGAAATTCTTCACCCGGTCTTTCGATCTTCCGATCTCTTTCCCAATTTTTGAATATCTATTACCTGGGACACCTCTTTTTTCAGGATACAACTCGATGTAATGACGAAACTCCATAAGGAGTTCCCGACCAGTCTTGATCCTTTGTTTGTTAAGATCGATGATAAGGTTCTTTATCACGGTCTCGTCAGAAATCTCATACAAGATTACTTCGACCTCAGAATGACCATTCTTTATTAAAGTCTCCAAGCGGGTCATTCCTGATACTACCCAGTACAGGTCTGTTTCTGAGTGAGGTACTACAACAATTGGGTACACAGGTTTGTCACCTGTTCTCTTAAAAGATGACTCTAAAGAGTCCGTCGAATACGACTCGTATACCTCCTGGTGATACGGATGTTGACTCAGTCGGTCAACTGGAATTTTTAAAATTTCTGTTTTCATTCTAAAAAGATTTAATTAAACATTATTTGGTCATATTGTGTGTCCAAGTCGGTTTTTGGACAAAAAAAATCGTATCTTATTGTACTCATCGATATTGAAGAAATTATTATAAATTATTTGGTCTATCGTATTGTCCAAATCAAAAAATGGACAAAAAAATACTGCATTTACCTATGGCAATAATTCGTATTCGTTCTTATATACTTTCCATGTCTCATACATAATATATGACTTGACAAAGTCATTCATATTCTTTGTTTTTAATTCAACCCACCATTCTTTTGGTTTATCAAAGACCACAAAATCAGGTTTGTATCCTGATGATCTGGCTGGTTCATGTGTAATAATTGAACTGTGGTTTACCTTTAGTACTTTTATCGCAAGCTCGGTAATTGAATCTTGCTTGTTCATAATACTTCTGGAGATGTTCCTTACTCTTTTACCATTATTGTCTACCCAATACCCTTTCGCCATAAGATACTTGTGACCTGTCTTTTTCTCAATGAACTCGGTTGAATTGTATTGTGTATCCATAACACATTCCAGTCTTTTCATCCTCACCATCAACCTTGAAATCATATATTGTATCTCATGGGGAGAAGGGTTATTCAAATCTTGATTTTCAGAAACATTTGAATTATAGAAATCCTTAAATAGTTTTATCAGTCTCCCTTTTTCCTGAATCATATCAGTTACTTCTTTCTCCAGGATTCCCCAGGACTGATTCTTTGGATTAGTAATCTTTACACGAGCCTGCTGCTCATTAATTTCAAATTCCTTTTTTTCAACAAATATTAATCCGGACTGTTGGTTGAACTCTTTCTTGGAGAATTCCTCCACATATCTGAGATTACAATCTTCATATGATTCGAATCCCTTGTCTATTTGAAATAATTCATTCATAATATAGATTTCTGGGTACAAATATAAATCGTATTTTTGACTTGGCCAAACATATTGACCAAATATTTACATATTATTTTTTAATTTATTGAATATCAATACAAATGTATTTTAAATATAGTGTGGAAAATCCTCAGTTTGGTGTTAATTCCCACCAATCTTAATCTCACATCTTGTTTCAAAACTGAACCCACCATATGTGTTGTGCAAACGAAAAAACCAATCAGTATTGAGGATTAGATCATTGTATATCAAGCATCAGGCTTGACTTTCCGGATATTTTTCGTTATACTTTAATAAGAACATAGTCAATAAAGTGGGTATTGACCGGAGTTATAAAGATTTTTTAGAGCCTTCCTGAAAGTACCTGCCCACTTCGGCGAAATCAGGGAGGATTTCTATTTAAAATGAATTCTACTAAGTATGTCAGGTCACCAAGAGACAGAGACAATCCATTCACAAGAATTTCAAATTCCATCGCCAAACTTCCCGCAGTGGAAGCAGGAATAATGTTACAGATTCTATCTAACTCAGATGACTGGGTCATCAATAAAGAAGTCATTAAGAAAAGGTCAGGTCTTGGGAGGGACGGTTTTAAAGGAGCTTGGAATAGCTTGAAATCGAAGGGATATATTTCCGTAAATAGGATTCCCACTCAGAATGGAAAGTTTCAATATGAGTACATCATATATGAAGACCCAGAGAACCATAATCCGCCTTCATTGATTGAAGAACCGACCACTGATATCCGTAGTACGGAAACCCGTACCACGATAACTCTCCCTACGGTAAACCATACTACAGTAACCGGGGGTACTAATAACTACTATATAAATAAAGAGGCCCAAGAAACAATATCCTCGTCCGGGTCGGACGGACTCCCAACGAAAGTTGAAGTCCGACCCGGCAACAATAATAATAGGCCCATTATGCTGGGCCCAGAAAAAGAAATTGAAAAGGATCTTCAAATCGTCCCTCCCCCCTCACTCTGTGGTGGTGAGGGTCGGGACGATGATGGGGCCCAGTATTTGGAACCAGAACCAAGGTTATCTCAACCTTCCGGATATTCAAATTTTACAACTGAAACGCCCAGCAGTTTAGAAACAGAAGGGCTAGATGGCCCAATCTCAGGTGAGGTCTGTTTTTCAAAGAAGAATAAAATCTCCGCTGGAGAAAAAGAAATCATGGACAATCTGGAGATAATTCCAAATGATGTCTTGAAGGATCTGATTCATATCTTTTATAAAGAGGACTTACCAAACTGGGAAGTTTTGTTAAGAAACCAACATCTTCATTTTTTTCTTAAAGACACGGCCAAATTTGCCAAACCAGATGTCATTACAAAAGAATTGCTTACAGAGTATTACAACAGACTCGAAAAGGAGAAATACAGAAAATCTTGAACCAATATTGAACACTTAATCATTAGAATGGTGGTAATTAACACCAACTTTGAGTCCCGAATTTGTCGTAGCAGGGGCGACTATTTTTTATTGAAAATTACTGGATCTCAACAGTCCTCAAGAATCCAGAATTTCGGATAGGAGTAGTAAAAACCCAAAGATTCAAATTGTAACACATTTGAAAAAAATGATGTGGGCCGATATGCAGATATTGACCTTTTCGGGAAATTCAGTGAAAATTTATTCTATTCTCGATTCCGTGTTACAAAACCATATTTATTTATATGAAGTGGAAGAAATCACAACATATAACAGTTCGCCTAAATAGCAGGCAGTATAATAGACTCCGAGAGATGTTAGGAGAGACGGGGATGACAAAATCTGAAATAATTCGTCTCGCCCTCGCTAAGTATATGAAATCGGAGGTAGTGAACTAACTGATGTAGACGAACGAGATGAAGATTGTCCGAGTCTCCCTTATATATATTGTGGTAACCCCGACCAAGACCTTGGATCGGTAATTTGCATTCATATACCCTGCGTGAGCCGGAGACGAATTCCAACCTCGTATGAAACTCCTCGCAATATCCCGATAGTTTTGCTCTGCATAGACCCTCAGGTATGACGAACTTTGAAGGATTTCCGTGTAAGACATCTGAGCATAGACATCACAACAATCCAAGTATAGACTTTCCAAATACTGAGGATTGGCGTTCTCCAGGATGATCTTGTTCTTTATATTCTCAGGTAATGAGTTCATATTATCATTGATCCATTCAGGATTATGTAAAGTTATCAATGGTCGACGATGATTCTTTTTTATCAGGTTGTAATTCCGGGACATGATTTCCTTCTGAACCACTTCAGACCATATTAGTGAATCTCCGTCATGGGTCAGTTTCACATATCGATTCATTTCATCGAACATAACCTGATTCATCGTTTCCTCGTTGAAATTGTTCCAATCAATGGGCTGGGCGGTGATTGTCATTGAAAGGATAGGAATTAATATTAACAGTAAATTCTTCATTAGGCCCAAATCTAAGCCGGATTCTTCAAATTGCCGCCGCCGGAATGAATACGATCCCTGTTTTGAAGGCCCCAACTTATACTTATATACTTTGTGTAATATTGTCATTTTTCTCTTCTAATTGGTCCACAACGCCTTACGCTTCAATTCCCGTAACACGCTGAAAAACAGCTTATATTTTTGGTTTAAAATGCTGTAAGTATAACATTATCGCCGTATGTTAGCCCTCCACCAAAAACCAAAATAATATGAGTTTAAAAGGGCAACGGACAACAACATCAAGTATGGACTGGGATGATTTCAAATCTCTAATCGGAAAACTTGAACGAGATGGGGAATATAAATTCTGTCTGCTGATTTCAATCGGCGTCTTCACAGGACTTCGAATATCAGATTTGCTTCAACTTAGGTTCAGTCAATTTGAATCGGATATCCTGACAGTACAAGAACAAAAAACCAAAAAGACCAGGAGGATCAAGATCAATCCTGATCTCAGGGAGATAGTAGAAAGGATCAAGACCAAAATGGTAATAATCGACACCGACCAATATATCTTCCTGAATAGATTTGGAACGAAACCGATTGACAAATCCTATGTCAATGTGAAACTGAAAGAAATCGTCAAACGATATGACATAAATATCGATGGGAATGTCAGTTCTCACTTATTCAGAAAGACCCTTGGAAATAGGGTTTTAAGACTGAATAACTACTCCGGCGAATCGGTGATATTGTTGATGGAGCTATTTGGACATAGCTCGCCAGCGATCACGAAAAAGTACTTAGGGCTCAGAGAACGAGAGATCCATGATGTGTATGACAGCTTGAGATTATAATAAAACCCCTCCTGTTATTTTCACCTAACCTATAAGACTATTTGATTTTACATCAGAAGATAAAATTTATGAACCCGGAATTTGAAAGTAAACTAAAGAGTAAGGGATATTCTTATAACATAGACCCCATTGGGTATTACAACATTTCTCCTATCGGGCGGATAAGTCTACCGATAAAGGTTCAATTAGTAAAATCAAGACCAATAAATGAGATCTTCCATGGAAGTCAGAACGGAAATAAGATCGATGCTATTGGCTATTTTCGTTTCAAACTTGCTACAGAAGGTAGACCTGATATTATCATATTTGAGTTTCAAAATTTAAGAGACGACAGCTCGGTGTATATGATAATCCCAGAAGAAACTCTACGAATACGATTAGAAAAGAACATCATCAGATCAAGAAGTAATGAGTACTTTGAACTCAGGCTATGGTTGATGGACGATAAACTTTTCGATACAACCAATCTCGGGTTGGAAGGTGAGTGGTACTATCTCAGCGATAGGAAAGGGGGCAGGATGATTGAACCTACTATCTGGAATTACACAAGTTTTTTTAACAACTGGATCCTGGATGCCCAGGGATAAGTCTATCGGCACGGAGGGTTAGGAAAACCCCAACTCCTTCATAATCTTTATATTGTTTGGTTCAGAAAATTGAAAATCATGAAGGATCTCTTCCGGGATGGGTTATAAATCTCTATCGGCACAATGGTCGTGCCGATAGATTTGTTATTGAGAACCCATCACCCCTGGGGAGGATCCTGGTGCCTGGGATCTCCCCCGGGGACTCCCGTCGTATCCCCCCTCCCTAATGGCCAAATTCCTATCACCTATTAGGGGTACAAACATCCGTCTGAATCGAAAAAAATTTTTGGGTCGGAAATCAAAAAAACCGGAATAATGGTCAAAACCGATTAAAAATTTTACCAAATTTTTCAATAAAACTAACCATTTTTATATTGAATTTCGAGATAGTGAAAATAAATCGCTACCTTGGACTAACCTATTTCCACTGGCATGAACCGAATAAAAGAAGTACTTGAAGAAAAGGGAATAAAACAGACATGGCTGGCTGAACAGCTTGGAAAATCCTACAACATGGTCAATGGATATGTTCAGAACCGTCAGCAACCAAGACTTGAAATCCTCTATGAAATAGCAAGAATATTGGATGTTGATGTCAAGGACTTATTAATTGAAACAAAGAAAGACTAACATAATGGCAAAGAATACCAAAAACGGGACAGAGGAACCGTTGGAAAAACAACTCTGGAAAGCAGCAGATAAATTACGCAAGAATATCGATGCGGCGGAATATAAACATGTTGTACTTGGATTGATTTTTTTGAAATATATCTCCGATGCGTTCGAAGAATTATATGCCCGGCTGAAAGCTGAAGAAGCCCAGGGAGCCGATCCGGAAGACAAAGACGAGTACAAAGCCGAAAATGTTTTCTTTGTTCCCCAGGTAGCCCGTTGGAAACACCTGCTATCAAACGCTAAACAACCTGAAATAGGAAAGGTTGTTGACGATGCCATGGACGCCATTGAAAAGGAGAACCCTTCATTAAAAGGTGTTTTACCCAAGGTATATGCCCGCCAAAATCTTGACCCGACGAGTTTAGGGGAACTTATTGATCTGGTTGGAAATATTGCTCTTGGCGACACCAAATCACGAAGTGCAGATGTCCTAGGCCATGTATTTGAATACTTCCTTGGTGAATTTGCTCTTGCTGAAGGGAAGAAGGGGGGACAGTTTTATACTCCCAGAAGTGTTGTAGAATTACTCGTTGAAATGCTGGAACCTTATAAGGGAAGAGTATTCGATCCATGCTGTGGTTCAGGCGGTATGTTTGTGCAGTCAGAGAAGTTTGTTCTTCAACACCGTGGAAAAATAAACGATATTTCCATCTACGGACAGGAAAGTAACCAGACTACCTGGAGATTGTGTAAAATGAACCTTGCCATTCGTGGTCTTGACAGCTCACAGGTTAAATGGAACAACGAAGGCTCCTTCCTGAACAACGCTCACAAAGATCTGAAAGCCGATTTTATTATTGCTAATCCGCCCTTTAATGTTAGCGATTGGGGAGGTGATCTGATGAGAAAAGACGGACGCTGGCAGTATGGAGTTCCTCCTGTTGGGAACGCTAACTACGCATGGATACAACATTTTCTATATCACCTGGCACCCAATGGTCAGGCAGGTTTTGTACTAGCAAAAGGTTCGCTCACCACCAAAACATCGGGCGAAGGGGATATTCGTAAAGCCTTAATAGAAAATAACCTGATAGATTGTATTGTAAACCTGCCGGCAAAACTTTTCCTGAATACACAGATTCCCGCTTCTCTATGGTTTATGAACCGTAACCGCTCAAACGGGAAATTCCGTGACCGCAGCAACGAAATCCTTTTTATTGATGCACGCAATCTGGGACATCTGATTAACCGGCGGACGAAAGTACTATCACCGGAAGATATCCGACAAATTGCTGAAACCTACCACAACTGGAGAAATCCTGACGGAAATTATGAAGATATTGCAGGTTTCTGTTCATCCACCTCCATATCGAAAGTTAAAGACCTGGATCATGTGCTTACCCCCGGGCGATATGTAGGTTTACCCGACGACGAAGATGATTTTGATTTTAATGAGCGTTTCAGCTCCTTGAAAAATGAGTTGGAAGAGCAGATCAGAGAAGAAGCACGACTGAATGAGATTATCTCCGTTAACCTTGCAAAGATTAAGATCAATGAGTGAGTGGAAAATAATTAATATTAATACATGGTGGAAAGCCGTCTTAATGTTAGGAATTCTTGCAGCAATAGGAGCGACTTTGTTTGATATTAAGTTCATTGAGAGTAAACATCTTTTTGGATTTGGTTTAGGTTTGATATTCATAGGTATTGCTTTTTGGATGGCATGGAAAACTGCTTCAACTATTGCTTATGGAGGTATTTTATCAACTAAGATTGTAAAACACAATTTTGTAAGTATTCTCATCCTTATTATAGGTATTGGATTAATTGGTTTGTTTGGTTTTTTAATTGTTAGAGGATTAGTATGAGTCGGTGGAAAGAATATAGATTTTCTGATTTTGTTGAAATTAATCCTAGGATTAGTTTGCCAACTGATGAGGGTATTTCATTTGTAGAAATGAAAGATTTAAATGAAGGTCAAAAGTATTGTTATCCAAGTTCTGAAAGATTTAGTAGGAATGGTTCAAAATTCGAAAATAATGACACTTTATTCGCAAGGATTACTCCTTGTTTAGAAAATGGCAAAATTTGTCAGGTTAAGGGATTAAAGAATAGTGTTGGGCTTGGCTCAACTGAATTTCTTGTTTTCAGAGGAAAAAAAAATATTTCAGATTCAGATTTTGTATTTTACTTGTCCCGTTGGGATGATGTTAGAGCTCATGCCGAGGTTAATCTTGATGGTACTTCTGGAAGACAGAGAGTTCCCAGAGCCTGCTTTGATGATTTATTAATAGATATGCCCTCGGATATCGAAGAACAAAAATCCATCGCCTCCATCCTTTCCAGCCTCGACGATAAAATAGACCTGCTCCACCGCCAAAACGCCACCCTCGAAAAAATGGTGGAAACGCTTTTTAGAAAGTGGTTTGTAGAGGAGGCGAAGGAGGAATGGGAACTCAAATCATTAAGTTACATTGCAGATTTCCTAAATGGTTTAGCTTCCCAAAAGTTTCCACCTAAAAATGAAATTGACAAACTCCCAGTATTAAAAATAAAAGAATTAAGTAGTGGAATAACCGAGAATTCAGATTGGGCAACGACTGATGTTAAACCTGATTATTTAGTTAGTAATGGTGATGTGATTTTTGCTTGGTCTGCATCGTTAATGGTCAAAATCTGGGATGGAGAGGACTGTATTTTAAACCAACATCTTTTTAAAGTTACATCAAACGACTTTCCAAAATGGTTTTATTATTTGTGGTGCAAATATCATTTAAACGAGTTTATTGCTAAGGCTGCAAGTCACGCTACAACTATGGGACATATAAAGCGTGGAGATTTAGACGAAGCATTGGTATTAATTCCTTCAGTCGATGAATTGAATCAAATGACTTTAAATGCAGATCCATTAATTGAAAAGATAATCGCCAATAATAGACAAATTAAATCTCTTGCAACTCTACGAGATACTCTTTTACCCAAGTTAATGAGTGACGAAGTAATAGTAATGAAAGAATGACCAGCATTACAGAAAATAGCATAGAAGAATTCACCATCGAGTTATTAGAAAAACTTGGCTACGAGTATATCTATGCCCCAAATATTGCCCCCGACGGAGAATCACCGGAACGGGAATCTTATGAGCAGGTATTATTGTTGAGCCGCCTTCAAAATGCTGTAAAACGCATCAACAAGAGTATCCCATCCGATGCTCAGGACGAAGCAATTAAAGAAATCCAGCGTATTGCTTCACCAGAATTGTTGGCCAACAACGAATCGTTTCACCGCCTGTTAACCGATGGTATCCCTGTTTCAAAACGAGTTGATGGTCACGACCGGGGCGACCGGGTCTGGCTTATCGACTTTAAAAATCCATCCAACAACGATTTCGTAGTAGCCAACCAGTTTACGGTGGTTGAAAACAACAATAACAAACGCCCCGATGTAATCCTGTTTATCAACGGTATGCCTATCGTGGTTATTGAACTGAAGAATGCCGCAGATGAAAATGCCACTATCCATTCTGCATTCAGACAAATTGAAACCTATAAAAGCATCATCCCGAGCCTGTTTACTTATAATGGTTTAGTTGTGATATCCGATGGTCTGGAAGCCCGGGCAGGTTCAATTTCAGCTGGATTCAGCCGGTTTATGACATGGAAATCCGCCGATGGAAAAGCAGAAGCATCCCACCTGGTGAGCCAGTTGGAAACACTCATACTGGGTATGCTCAACAAGGAAACCCTCCTCGACCTGATTCGTCATTTCATCGTTTTTGAAAAGATGAAGCGGGAGGATCCTGAAACCAATATCATTACCATAACTACCGTCAAAAAACTGGCTGCCTACCACCAGTACTATGCTGTAAACCGAGCGGTTGAATCAACTCTAAGAGCGTCAGGATTCACAGTAGAAAAGGAAACTCCAATGGCTGTTTTGATGGAATCGCCCGAAAGTTATGGTCTGCCCGGGGTAAAAAAACAACCCGTTGGAGATCGAAAAGGAGGTGTAGTCTGGCATACCCAGGGGAGCGGTAAATCCCTTTCAATGGTCTTCTATACGGGGAAAATAGTGCTGGCAATGGATAATCCGACCATTGTAGTTATTACTGACCGCAATGATTTGGATGACCAGCTCTTTGATACATTCGCAGCTTCAAAACAACTGTTGCGACAGGAACCTGTTCAGGCAGAAGACCGCAATCAAATAAAAGAGCTGTTGAGAACAGGTTCGGGAGGAGTAGTTTTTACCACGATCCATAAATTCCAACCTGAAGAAGGGAACATTTACGAATTACTTTCCGACCGAAAAAACATTGTAGTTATAGCTGATGAAGCTCACCGGACACAATATGGATTCAGAGCCAAGACTATTGACGATAAAAACAAAACCGGAGATGTGATCGGTAAAAAAATTGTTTACGGATTTGCAAAATACCTTCGTGATGCCCTGCCCAATGCCACATATTTGGGTTTTACAGGCACCCCAATAGAAAATACCGATGTAAATACACCTGCTGTTTTCGGAAACTATGTAGACATCTACGACATCGCCCAGGCCGTTGAAGACGGGGCGACTGTTAAAATATACTATGAAAGCCGACTTGCAAAGGTAAACCTGAGTGAAGAGGGAAAAGCCCTGGTTGATGAACTTGATGAAGAACTCGATCAGGAAGATATGACCAATGCCCAGAAAGCCAAATCAAAGTGGACACAATTGGAGGCACTGGTAGGAAGTGAGAACCGGATCAATCAGGTCGCAAGGGATATTATTGAGCATTTCGAACAACGCCAGATGGTTTTTGAAGGGAAGGGAATGATAGTAACCATGAGTCGCAGAATAGCGGCAGACTTGTATGAAGCCATTATAAAAATAAAACCTGAATGGCACTCAGATGAACTTAGCAAAGGTGTTATCAAAGTGGTCATGACCTCTTCATCCTCAGATGGCCCAAAAATCTCAAAACACCATACCACCAAAGAACAGCGCAGAACCCTGGCCGATCGAATGAAGAATCCCGATGATGAGTTAAAACTTGTTATTGTCCGGGATATGTGGCTTACAGGATTTGATGCCCCAAGCATGCATACTTTATACATCGATAAACCCATGAAGGGTCATAACCTCATGCAGGCTATTGCACGGGTGAACCGGGTTTACCTTGATAAGCCGGGAGGCTTGGTTGTCGATTATCTTGGTATTGCAGCTGATTTGAAAAAAGCACTCTCATTCTATTCCGATGCTGGAGGGAAGGGTGATCCTACAATCCTTCAGGAACAGGCTGTACAATTAATGCTTGAAAAACTTGAGGTGGTTTCCAACCTGTTTCACGGTTTTGCATATGAGGAATATTTCGAGGCTGAAACATCGAAAAAACTCTCTATGATCTTAGCCGCCGAAGAACATATCTTAGGACTGGAGGATGGAAAGAAACGGTATATAAATGAGGTAACCGCTTTATCCAAAGCCTTTGCAATAGCTATTCCGCATGACCAGGCGATGGATGCAAAGGAGGAGATCTCATTTTTTCAGGCTGTGAAAGCCCGTCTGGCAAAATTTGATGGTATGGGTGCAGGCCGAACTGATGAAGAGATTGAAACAACCATCCGGCAGGTAATTGACAAAGCCCTGGTTACGGAAAAAGTAATTGATGTTTTTGATGCAGCCGGTCTGAAGAAACCTGATATATCAATACTTTCGGAAGAATTCCTCCTGGAACTGAAAGGGATGGAGCACAAGAATGTAGCCCTCGAAGTATTGAAGAAACTATTGAACGACGAAATCAAATCGAGAGCCAAGAAGAACCTTGTAAAAAGTAAAACCTTAATGGAGATGCTGGAAAACGCCATTAAGAAATACCATAATAAAATATTGACTGCTGCGGAGGTGATTGAAGAACTTATCAACCTGAGCAAGGATATTGTTGAGATGGACGCAGAGGCGAAATCAATGCATTTAACTGACTTTGAATACGCCTTCTACACAGCCGTTGCAAACAATGACAGTGCCCGGGAACTAATGCAACAGGATACCTTAAGAGAATTGGCTGTTGTTTTAACAGATACGATAAGAAAAAATGCCTCAATTGACTGGCAGATAAAAGAAAGTGTACGGGCCAAACTCAAAGTGGCGGTGAAAAGATTACTAAGAAAATACGGGTATCCTCCTGACATGCAAATGCTGGCGACGGAGACGGTTTTGAAGCAGGCGGAGTTGATTGCGAATGAGTTGACTTTAGCCTGACAACTTGAATTTCACTTAAACTAATAAGCAGTAATTGAATGAGAAACCCTTCCGACATACAAACTATCTTAAACTCCCTTCGTTCTCAAGGTAATGAAAATGAAATAGTGGAATTTAAAGAAGCTAAAAACCAATACGACTTTAATAAATTGGGAAAATACTTTTCTGCTTTATGCAATGAAGCTAATCTAAAAAACAAGCATTCCTCTTGGTTAGTCTTTGGGGTAAAAGACAATGATAAAAGTATCGTTGGATCAAATTTTAGAACTAACCGGGTAGACCTTGATAATCTAAAAGCAGAAATTGCCAACCAAACCACTGGCAGATTAACATTTATTGAAATTTATGAAGTGTTTGAAGCAGAAGGTCGAGTTTTATTATTTGAAATTCCTGCAGCACCAAAAGGCATCCCAATAGCATGGAAAGGACATTACTATGGTAGGGATGGTGAAGAACTTAATGCATTAAACATAGATGAAGTAGAACGCATTAGAGAGCAATCCAGAGGAGAAGACTGGAGTGCAGCGATAGTGGAAGACGCAGACATTAATGATTTATTGCCTGAAGCAATTCTTAAAGCTCGAGAATCTTTTAAAAGAAAAAACCAGCATTTAATTGAAGAAACAGATGAGTGGGACGATGAAACCTTCTTGAATAAAGCTAAGGTTTGTATCAAAGGAAAAATCACCCGAGCAGCAATTTTATTGCTCGGAAAGTCAGAATCAGAGCATTTCATAAACCCCGCTACAGCCAAAATTTCTTGGATACTGAGAGATAAAGATAATAACGATAAAGACTATCAGCATTTTACATGTCCTCTACTACTGAATACCGATCAAGTCTATTACAAAATTAGAAATTTGAAGTATCGATATATTTCAGATGGTACTTTGTTTCCTGAGGAAGTAGATCAATACGACGCATTTATCATTCGAGAAGCGTTAAATAACTGCATTGCTCATCAAGATTACACAATGGGAGGAAAAATCAATTTAGTAGAATTAGAGAATAGTAAGTTGGTTTTTATCAATTCTGGTTCATTTATACCATCCAGTATTGAAGAAGTTGTGATAGCAAACGCACCTGAGCCGATTTATCGAAATCCCTTTTTAGTAGAAGCTATGATCAATCTTAATATGATTGATGCTATAGGAAGTGGTATTAGGCGTATGTTTAATATTCAACGAAAGAAATTCTTTCCCTTGCCGGATTATGAGTTCTCCGATAATAAGGTAAAATTAACAATCACGGGCAAAGTTGTAGATATTAACTATGCAAGAAAAATTGCTTCGGTTCCAGATCTTAGTTTAGTTGATATTATTGCATTAGATAAAGTGTCCAAATCTAAAAAATTAAGTGATGCTGAAATTATAGAGTTAAAAAATAAGGGTTTGATTGAAGGGCGTAAGCCAAATTTTCATATCTCCGTGTCTGTTGCTAAAGTTACTGGTGAAGAGGCAGACTATATTAAGCAAAGAGGAATTGAAGATGATTATTGTCAAAAAATGATTCTTGATTATTTGAAGAAGTTTAAAAAAGGTAAAAGAGCTGACTTTGAAAAGGTATTAATAGATAAACTTCCTGATGTATTGTCTCACGATCAGAAGAAAGATAAAGTCAAGAATATTTTGCAGAAAATGAGACGAGAAAACAAGATTAAATTAGGTGAAAATAGACAATGGAGTTTAGACGAGGCTTAGACGAGATTTTAGACGAGATTTAGACGAGAAATCCTTTCTTATCTGTTTTTCTGCGAATTTCAGAAGGATGGGATAGACGAAATTAGACAATTTGAGACATAAATAAGAAAAGTGTCATTTTCCACCAACCTTCCCCAAATCCTGGCACCAAACTGGCACAAAAGAAAAGCCCGCCGTCGCTAAAGCTATGGCGGGCGAAGGTGGGCCCAGCTGGGCTCGAACCGGACCGAGGGGAAAAGAAAAGATCCGGGGGATCTTTTCCCCGAGGGGCCAGACTGTCGCGGTGGCTTCGAGACAAGCGAGCAAAAGAAAAGCCCGCCGTCGCTAAAGCTATGGCGGGCGAAGGTGGGCCCAGCTGGGCTCGAACCAGCGACCCCCTGATTATGAGTCAGGTGCTCTGACCAGCTGAGCTCTGGGCCCGGTGCAAATATGGTCATTTTTCGGATTGCAATATTACACCATTTATTGATATTTTGCAAGTTTATTTTACCATTGATACTCACTGTCTCAGGGGATATTCAGGGTGATTATGCTGGTCCCCTACCCTTTTCTTGTTGATTCTTTTATACGTTGTATATGACCTCTTCCAAGTCCTTTCACCTCGCATCCCAGCTCGAAGTACCTTTTTATCCTTTCGTCAGTAAGTATACCAAAGCAATCGATTATAGCAGCCGGTTTACCAATCTTTTTCACCACATCATCAGGTTCAAGCTCAAGGTATGCTTCATGTGGTACTGCCAGGATAACCGCCTCCGCATCATGCAGTGCAGAGGTAAGATCATTTTCAATCATCAGGTCTTTCAGTTTATCCTGGTTCCTGAAAAACTGGGCCTTGCTCTGGCCCGGTGCCGGGTAGGTATCCTGCTGCTCAAATTCAAACCAGTGTTCAACATAGGGATCGTGTACTTTTATTTCAGCACCCATCTCCGCCAGCTTCCTTATCACTATTTCCGAACCGCTGTACCTGGTGTCGCCCACATCCTGTCGATATGCTGCCCCCAGTACCAGTATTTCTGCGCCGGCTATCGGCTGTCCCATATTACGGAGGGCATCGCGTGTAAGCTGACCTACATGCAGGCCGCGCGTATCGTTTATATCAATTGCCATGGGTGTCAGTTTAAAGATATCATCATCAAACCCCAGTATATGTTTATATGACCACACTCCCAGGCCCCCATCCTTGGGCAGGCAGTATCCTCCTATCCCTGGCCCCGGGAATATAAGGTTACTATGTGTCGGCCTTACTTTAATTGCCTGTATAACCTTTATCAGATCCACTCCATTGCGTTCGGCAAAGAGGCTCCACTCATCCAGGAAGGCCAGTATAGTAGCCCTGTAGCTGTTCTCGACGATCTTTGCTGTTTCAGACTCAATAGGCCTGTCCATAACAGTCAGGGGATACTCATCCGTATTGAGCACCTCATTGAGGAATTTTACCACCTTGTCTCTGGCTTTCTCATTGATACCGCTGCATACCCTCCAGAAATCACGTATGCTTGCCACATATTTACGTCCCGGCATCACCCTTTCATAACTGTGGGCAAGGAGGGGATCGACAGTAATGCCTCTTTTCCTGAAGATCTTCTTCATTATCGGATAAGCTACCTGCTCGGTCGTTCCAGGTGCCACTGTTGTTTCGATCAATACCAGGGCATCCTGTTTTATATGTTCGGCTATCACTCCCAGTGACGCTTCAAGGGCAGCCATATCGGTACGCCCGGTGCGCACATTGCCAAGATCTTTCTTAATATAATCACACTGCACATCAACCACCACTACATCTGCGAGCTTAAGTACGTCATAGGTATAGGTTGCAATGAGAGTTTTTTTATCCCTGACACAGCGGGCTATCATTGGCTCCACTTCAGGATCCTCTGCTTTCACAGGAGAAACACCACGGTTGAGCATTGGTATTTTCCAGTAGCTGCGTACGCTTGGCCTTTGCATCCCTATGACAA
>Ga0272442_10004547_pt1 | contig 18936 bp, 15 predicted proteins | sample SSMForm2O_FD_200262 | JGI IMG/M metagenome (GOLD analysis project Ga0272442, IMG submission 200262) | Marine sediment archaeal communities from Little Sippewissett salt marsh, Falmouth, MA, United States - SSM-Form-2O | ecosystem: Environmental > Aquatic > Marine > Wetlands > Sediment ... | reverse complement strand
GGGCTTGCCCTGTGCGGGTTCGATTCCCGCCCCCGGCACTGAAAAAGTATCAAAGCAGGGGAGGCGGGCTTAAGATTGACTGAATCATTCAGTGAATGAACGCTCCTCAACGGAAAACGGCAAAAAATGTGCGATAAGCTGGTGCGCTTACTCTATCGTGGGCATGTCTTCACATGTGATCTTCATTATATCCAGGGCCTCGTCCAGACTGATCCACAGATCGCCGGAGCAGATATCTCCCATAACTCCATATTCGCCGCACTTTTCAATAAGCTCCTCAATCCTCCGGGCATCCTTTGCTCCACCGAATGAAGAATCACACTTATCAATCCCGGCAATTCCGATAACCACGTAGCGACCCGTGCCGCCTGCAAGATCATCAAGCCACGCTTTCATATCATCGGCCTTGTAAATTCCGATGTCCTTGGGACCACCGCAGTTGTAATCAGAAGAAAGAGGAATGACGATAGTTCCACCTTCTTCAACCGAACAGTCGTCTTCGTCCGTTATGAAAACCACGACGAGGAGAGAATCCTCATCCCTGCGGTAAAAACCCTCGTTCGGCCCGCCACTTTCACTCTTTGTCCCGAGCGCCAGCTGCATTGCGGCAAAGGGCATCTCGTGCACTTCTCCCTCAATACCAACGTTGGCAATACAGCTGAAATCGTCTGCAACATCAGGTCCGGGCCCGTCAATCCAGGGTTCATCAAGACCACATTTCGACTGTCCCTGCAAAGCGCCATCAGGCCCGTCCGTCTTTTGCGGCATGCCAAAGCCGGTGCTGCTCTGCTGCGTATATTTCCGCACAACACCCGTCGTTGTTACACCCACCCGATATTCAAGCTGTGTATCTGCGGATGTCTTGTACGCTTCGAGCACTTCAATGAACTTGGGGAAATTGGCAATCAGGTTGTCCTGCTCTTCCTTCATGCTGTCTGAGTCATCGATAACAAACAGAATATCCATGGAGCTGCAGCCATCATCACTGGATGATCCTGCATCAAAGTCCCCGTCATCATCCCCATCCGAATCAGTATCCGTATCCGTGGCACCTGGATTTCCGCCGTCTTTCCCATCGTCGACTTCCTTTGAAACAACCCGATCGGTTGCTTCGCACCGTGACAGACCAGCAAGCAGAAAACAGAGAAAAAATAACCTAACAAAGTTTTTCATCCGCGCCTTCCTCCTTGAAACAGAATTATGAGAAATTCAACTCCCTCTGCCGTATTAGTGGGATCGCAGTACTGGAAATGGACCTCCTTTTATTAATCTGCCTCCAGTTCATTTAATCTCCTTCTTGCTTCAGGAACTCTCAGCGATAAGGGATGGGAGCTTATGAACTTTTTAAGCAGGGCGGCTTCACGATCAGTTCTGCCCATTTTTCCAAAGGCCCTTGCACGATTAAAGGCCGCCTCCTGCACCAGTGCTCCCTGTCCTGATTTTGAAAGATATTCAGTGAAGTTCTGAATCGCCCTTTCGGGCTGACCGGTATGATTCAGCTGAATCATACCGAGTGAAACAAGTGCCGTCCGTGCTTCCGGGCTGTCAGGATGTCTCCGTATCAGCTGCTCGTAGGCCCTTCCGGCATCCTGCCACTGTCTGCCCGCCCTTAATGACTGCGCCCGCTGCAGCATATGCCTGCTGTCCGCCGGGTTTTCGTCATCTGCTTCCCTCATTCGCTTTGAAGACTTACCGTAAACTTCTTCCTCATCTTCTTCCGTTTTTGTTACAGCACTCAGCTCAAAAACCCGTGATGCTGTTGTGCCACGCGCAAGCTCCAGCTGCTCCCTGACGGGCGCATAGCCATCCATCACGATTTCAAGATCACGGTGCCCGGCTCTTGTCGAGGCCGCAATGGGTGCAACTCCCAGCATCTCTCCATCGAGCAATACTGCTGCACCTGACGGAACACTCCTGATGTCGACAAAGGCACCGGCAAAGCTTTCGAGCAATTCCATGGATCGCACATCTTTTAAAACCCCCGTTTCCTGTTCCAACGCTATCGAAGAAACAGTGCCTGACTCCATGCTAACCGACTGTGATGCCGTTACAACGCGTGACCGTTTTCCCGATCTTTCGATATTTACTGACCCCCTGAATACGTCTACGGCAACATCTCTGTCGGTCACATGTACCGAAAAGATGGTTCCAGTAACCACGATCTTTCCCTTTGATGTGGATACGACAAATTCAAGCCCATGATTACCCGGCTCCACCGATGCCAGAATTTTTCCTTCGTCCACATGGATCTCAATCATGTCACCGGACATTTTTCTGATGTTCAATCGAGAATGACCGGAAAGTCGTACCCTTGCCATGTCTGAAACACCAAGAACCATGCTTCCATTTCCGGACTCAATTGAATCACCTTCCACGACTTCCAAACCGGGACGAAGCATGGTGCCCGCCCTTATGTGCCGGCCTGAGGCAAGAAGTATGTGTGCCGTGAGAGAATCCGCCGGATTTTCCGCCCTTGTGACCTGTATTGATTCCTGTCCGGGAGGTTTTTGAAGATTCGACACCGTAATCCATACAGCAACTCCTGCCAGCACGGCGGCTGCGGCAATGGCCCCAACCCGCCTGTACCGCGCCGCTGTATAAGTTTCCTGACCGGGACTCATTACCTTATCGGTATCTGCAAGAACCGAATCAATATTTCTGCGTTTTGCCAGGTCATCCAGCGGTTTTACATGCGGATCACTGTCATAATAGTGCAGCAGCTCTTCTGCTTCCTCAAGCGCGCGATCTGCAAAACGCTTAAAATCTTCATTGAAAGACTTCATTGTATTATCCTCGACTTTACCCAGTCACTGAAAACCGGGTCTCTCGAAACCTTTTCGCGCAGGATTCTCCGTCCATTGCGTAGCCTGTTACGGACCGTGTTCGGAGGGGCATCTGTAATGGCGGCTATCTCCTCGACGCTGTATCCGTATACAAGCTTCATTACTACTGCCGTACGCTGTTTAAGGGATAATGTGCCCAGTATTCCGGCCAGACACCTGCGCATTTCGATCCTTCTGTGTTCTTCTTCTGTATCATCCGGGACAGCCGGCCTGCTTTGAGCACTGAACTGCATCTTGTTCTCGTATTTACGGCTTTTCTTCAACTGGCGCATGACAACGCGAATCGTGATTCTGTGAGCCCATGACTCCAGCGTGCTTTCGCCACGAAATGAAGCCACTGACCTGAGAATTTCCACTAGGGCCAGCTGTACCCAGTCATCCTGATCCCGGTGATCCGCGGAAATGTACCGTACCGTAGTCCTTATCCTGTCATACAAGCGTTCGGCCAGTATCCTGCGGGCCCCTTTATCCCCTGCCGATGCATCCCGCGACAGCTCCAGATCACCTTTGTACTGAGACCTGGTCAATAAATCCGGCTGTTCTTTCATGTCTGGAACCATTGTACTACTATAGTGGTCTGTAAAAGGGCCAACCGGACCTCTCTTTCTATAAAATAAATATCAGACCCACCGTGATTCGCGGCCTTATGCCCCATGGTTCATCAATTATTGTCTTCCCTGAATCATCAATCGCAGTGTACCGGACATTATTTATAATGAATTCCGGACCCGCTCTCAGGCTAAGGCCCACATATCCCGTAAAAGCGACGGCCGCCGTCAGAAGCGGCGCTACGGAAAAGACAAAGTCCTCGTTATCATCTGCCACGGCAGTTTCGGTGGCAACGGCCCTGGTATCCTGAATGACATAGTCGCCGGTCAGTGCAAAAGCACCCCCGATCCGGAAACGCCCGGGATTCCATGCATATTGAAGTCCCAGGCTGATGGGATGACTTTGAATATCAATGGCTGTCTCGTTTTCTTCCATCCTGACCGGCCCGCAGACTGCGTATGAGGCAAAGACACTCAAACCGACTGGAAAAACTATGGAAATACCCAGATTAAGCCCGTGAATAACAGGATGTGCCGATGAATGTCCTCCAAGAGAATACGCAGCTCCCATTTCAATATTTACGGTCCCGGTTTCGGGCCTGAGTGACAACGGAGAAACTTGCTGAATCTGTTCTGTCTGTGAGGGTTTTTCAGCAGGATCTGTTTTGATTGCAACGCCGATTTGCCCGCCATTCAACATGGCCTCCACGGCCGAATGAAGGATAATAGCGAGTGTTTCGTCACGATTTCCTTCCTGTTCGGCATCTAGCCATCTTACAAGCAGGCGCCCCTGATCAGTATCAGAAAGATAAAGGAAAACCTGATCACATCGATCATTGTCGTACCAGAAAACAGTGAGGGCTCCGGTTTTACGGGCGGTTTCTCCGGCTATTTCAACCTGCAGCGGCAGTTCTGGAGGCAGCTTATCCACCCATTTTACTTCAAAAATAACAGACAAATCGCTGAGCTGTCCCCTTATGGCCTGAATCAGGCCTCTGCTCTCAACTTCCGTTTCAGTCCGCGCTATCATTACTATGTGGGCTGCTTCGGAGATACTTTCCGGTGTTTCTTTATCGAGGGCATTATTTCTGCCCTGTCCGTATGCAGTCGATGAAATGAACACCCACCATGACAGGATGAGAATCAAAACATACTTATCAAGTTTTTTCATATAGTTATATACATTATCGCAGTGCTTAAATTCTGAGAAGAAAATTTCTTTCAGATTAATATACCTGTATTGAATTCAGTATAGTACGCTTTTTAAGAATAGATTTGAGTTGGCTTTTTATTTCCGAAATAAAAAAACAAAGGTCCATTCATGACATTCTGTGACCACTGATTAATTGAATGGCAGTTTTTTTATTTTCGAGAAATTCGAGCCAAGGGAGTCATTCATATGAAATCTGTTTTTTTTGTACTGTTCACTGTGCTGTTTTCAACAGGATGCGCTCAGGCTACAGTCCGGGCAAAAAATGACGACAATGATGATATAAGCGAAGACGCCGGATTTGACGCAAGCAGTGACATGGACGCAGACGGCGACACTGATACCGACACTGATACTGATACCGACACTGATACCGACACTGATACCGACACTGATACCGACACTGATACCGATACCGACACTGATACCGATACCGACACTGATACCGACACTGATACCGATACCGACACTGATTCGGACGCCGACGCCGACGTGGACGTCGATAGTGATGCCGACGCAGATGCCGACGCAGATGCGGATGCAGATTTATGCCTGACCGACATTGCTGAATTCAATTTTGATTTTGAATCGGCCGATGACTGTAACAAGTGGAAAACGGGCTTATATACGTCACCATCCGGATGCAATAATAACACCCCCATACGCTGGGGTTGTACAACCGTAACCAGCAGTCATTTTTCAAGGGATGTTCCCTCGGGCACCAAGGTCATGGGAATTGAGGCTACTTCCCATCCAAGCTGGTACTATAATAATGACTGCTCATGGGTAAAATCACCCTGTATTGATTTGACATCCTATACAGGCCAGACAATATGTGTGAAATTCAGACTGGCATATTCCTATGAGGACAATTCCGGCACGAGTAAATGCATTGACGGGCTCGTCATGCAGGTGGATCACGGGAATAACAGCTGGGATGTGGCAACGACCAGCCTGCCGTATGACTATCAGTTCAGCAACCCCAAAAACCTTACTGCAGGTCAGACGGGCTGGTGTGATCTTTATGGTACTCAATCCGGACAGTACGGGCCGTATTACAATGTAGCGTGGACAATCCCTGAAAGCTACAAGACAGATACCTTCCGGATAAGATTTTATGAAGAATCCAGCAATGGAGTTCCATGGAGCGGTGGTTTTATTGATGACGTTCTAATCGATACCACCGGCTGCCCTGCTGCAAAATAAACCGGGAAATATTCCTGAAATGGCAATTTGCTCAAGGAGGTGATCATGCATAATCCCTGTTATTTCATCCTGATAATTACAGTCGTTTTCGCTTCTGGCTGCTCAGCAGCCGATAGAATTCCCGATGAAAACTCAGAAGAGGCGGACAGGGATAATTCCAGTAATAGTGGTTCTTCTGACAGCGATTCTGACAGTGATTCAGATGAAGATTTTGACTGGGACTCAGGGACTGGTGATGACTACAGCGATGATCCATGTGACAACACGGGCAATTCGAATCTCGGCTGTGAGTTCTGGGCCGTGGACCTGCCAAACGTCTCCAAGGCGGTATTGTTGCCCGTCAAGCCGCATGATCAGCAGTTTGCGGTCGTTGTAGCCAATACATCTTCAGAGTCACCTGCCAATGTTGCGGTGTTTCTTGGTGCTGACACCTCACCCTCTGTCACTGAAACAGTGCCCGTTGGCGAGATACATACGTTCAAGCTGCCCGCGCAGAATATTACGCCGGGTGAAACCACGAGGGACGCGCTGGCTTACCGGATCGAGAGTGATATTCCGATCACGGCATATCAGTTCAATCCCCTTGATAACACATCAGAGGTATACTCGAATGATGCATCGCTGCTGTTTCCCTCCCACGTGCTGTCAAAGGACTATACTGCCATAACCGGATCTGCCACTCTGGTTGATGATGACGGATTTTCGATGTCGGCGTTGAATACGGGTGGATTTGTTTCTGTTGTTGCAACACAGAATGATACTACTGTTACGCTGTATCCCAGTAACCCGCTGTATCCCGGACCGTATCAGGACGTTGTCCTTTCGCGAGGCCAGGTGCTGACGGCGATTGCGTCAGGTGTACGCGCCGGCGGAAGCCTGTCAGGTACGCGTGTGGTTGCCGATAAGAGTGTGGCGGTATTTGCCGGAAGCATAAGCACATCAGAGCCCGCAAATACGAACAAGTGCTGTGCCGATCATGTCGAACATCAGATGCTGCCGCTGGAAGCATGGGGATCAACGTACACTGTTGCACCGCCTCCGGCAGCTAAAGGCGAAGGCGATCACCGCAGTATCCTCAGGATCAGCGCTGCCTATGACAGCACGCAGCTTGAGTATTCGCCGTCTCCTCCTGCTAATGCGCCGACTTCAATTAATGCTTATGAAACCGCCGAGATCCTGACCGACAAGCCCTTTATCGTGACTTCCAATGATCCTGAAAAGCCGTTTTCAGTGACACAGTTTCTTTTGAGTAATCAACACTATGCAACCGGATTATCGCTCTCATACCCGGGAGATCCTTCAATGATCGTTCTTCCTGCAGAGGATCAGTTCCAGGAGGAGTATGTGTTTCTTGTACCGTTCGGGTACAGTTTCAACTATGTCACGATTATTCGTCCTGCCGGTGCAGAAGTGACCCTGGATGGAAATACTGTCGCAGAGCAATTTTCACAGCTGGGCAGCCATGGAGGAACCGATTATGAGTATCTGCATATCAGGCTGGATCCCGGCCATCATGCAATAAGCTCTGCAGAAAAGATAACAATTTCCGTAATGGGATATTCAAGGGACGTCAGTTATGGTTATCCCGGTGGAAGCGGTGTTGAAACAATAGTAGAACCCCCGCCACCTCCAGAGTGAAATATGAGATACATCCGCCACGGCAGAGGCAGAGATCCTGGCACCGCCTCTGGTCTACTTCCGGGCGCTTGAGCCGTGTTCCTTAAGTCCGGCTATTACTGACAAGAGACACATAGTTGGCGTATTTGCCGTTCGTAAGACGAAAAGAATCAAGATTTGTGCTATGGTGTTTCATATACAGCTTAAGGGTGAGATACATGCGTAACCTGAAAAATTATTTTTCATTTCTTATTATTCTCTTTCTGTTTTCATCGGCCTGTGAATCGAGTAATGAGGACGGAGACGCAGGCGCAGATGCTGCCGGCGCTGCAGATGCACACACAGGCGCGGACAGCGACAGCGACGCCGACATTGATGCGGGAGCGGACGCCGGTGACTCCGGAGTCCACGATTTCTGGGGCCCTGCGCCCGATGTGGAAACGAGGCTCATGATCTTCGACGAAATGTGGAAAACGCTCGGCCGCGCCTACCCCTGCTTTGTCACCAACAAGGTGGACTGGGACGAGGTAAACGCGGTTTACAGGCCCATGGTCGAGGCCGCCCGCGGATACGGTGAATTCTACGGCATTTTAAGCAGCATTTTCTTCATGCTCAAAGACGGTCACACGCTCATCTGGAGCGACCGCGTGTGCGGTGAGTCGCCCGGTTCCTTTGACCCGGCTTTCAACCTGGATCTCACGCAGCGGCCGCCCGTGTACGTGCTCGAGGATCGCATCAGCCTCATCGGCGCGTGCGTAACCCCGACCAATGAAGGGGAGCTCGTGGTCTACCGCGTTGACGACGACAATCCCGCGGATTTAAAGCCGGGCGACGTAATCACGGGGTACGACGGTGAGGACTGGATGGATCTCATGATCGAAGTCCGGGAAATGAACCTGCCCATTTGCGGGCGTCCCGCGTCCAACGACCTGTCCATCGAATATAAGGCCATGATGTCGGTCATGAACAACCCGCACCTGTTCGACGAGCTCAACTTCAGACGCGCGGGCTCTGATGCAATCGAATCCGTGGACACGGAGCGCCTGCTCGATCACGCCTCCACACTCGCGTGCAATGACCAGCTTCCGGTCGACGGCGTGGATTTCCCCTGCGACAACTGGGACGCGTGCTTCGACACCGGGCTGTTTGCCAGCGACGACATGACATGGGGAATTCTTAAAGATACAAACATAGGCTACATCTACGCCTACTCCTGGCTCGTGGGCATGGATCAGTTTTTCCTGGACGCGGTTACGGACCTGTGGGACACGGACGCCATTATAATAGATCAGCGCTTCGGCGTGGGCGGAACCGTGTCCTGGGATCAGGCCAGCGAGTGGCTGTTCGACGAGCCCGTCGACTATGTGATGCAGTGCTCGCCCAGGTCCTCGTGGGACGACTACGAGGCTATCAACACTGATACCGGATGGGTCATCGGTATCAAGGCGGATGCGGGGACGTATTACGACAAGCCCATTGCGCTTCTGCAGGGGCCCAAGATGGGGTCTGCGGGCGACATATTCCCCTACTGCATGCAGTATCATCCCATGGTGCGGCGTTTTGGAAGGGTCACTGACGGGCGCTTCGGCGCCATGGCGTATTTCTGGGCCCCGGATCCGTTCATACAGGATCTGCACATGGCCTTTACCAGCTGCATCTTTATCGACGAGCACGGCGAATTTTTACAGAACACGAAGCAGAAGCCCGAACAGGAGGTCTGGCTCAACGCAGATGACGTGGCAAGGGGCGTGGACACAGTGGTTGAAGAGGCCCTGGACTGGATTCAAGGCGGCAGTACAAAGTGATTAAAAATCGCGGGGTTTTGTGAACTTTCCTTGACAGACGTTTGAATAAGCATTAGGCAGCTTACGTATTAATCAGTAAATTCAATGGAGGGTATTATGAAAACGACTACTTTAATACTTGTGTGTTTCTGCATAGGATTTGTTTCCGTTCTCCTTCTCAGGTGCAATAACGAAGAGGACGATCCTTACAACAACTCCAAGTACGGTGAAGATGACGGCCAGGCGGACACTGACGGAGACGGCATTCCTAACGAGCTGGAAGGCGACGGTGACCTGGACGGTGACGGCATTCCGAACTACGAAGACCTCGATTCCGACGGAGACGGCATTCCGGATGCAATGGAGGCGGGTGAGGATCCCGAACACCCCCTTGATTCTGATGGAGACGGCACGCCGAATTTCCTGGACGACGACTCGGACGGAGACGGAATCCCGGACTCAAAGGAGGGATCGGACGACACTGACGGAGACGGAGTTCCCGATTACCTGGACGACGACTGGGACGAAGAGGCGGACGCGGACGCAGGCGCACCGGATACTGACACGGACACGGATTCAGACACCGACATGGACACGGATACCGATACCGACACCGACACCGACACTGACACCGACACCGACACTGACACGGATACCGATGCTGACGCAGATGCGGATGTGCCCTGTCCGGACGACGGAGAAACCTACCTGTGCATGACCGAGGGCGACTGCTACGACGAGATGGCGGGCACACCGGACCCGCAGTACACCTGCGATGGAGCGGACGAAATCTGCTGTATGTTCTCCTTTTAAGCGCCCTGGATATTTAAGTCCCCTGAACATGATTCTGTGTTATTTCTGAATCATGCGGATGATTTCACTGCGATGCTTTCTGCCGGCCGTCCTCATCCTGCTTGCGGCCGCATGCGATTCCGGCACGAATGTTCAGGCCGACGCAGGAAATGACGGCACACTGCCGTCCGGCGAGGAAGCCGGGGAGCAGTCGGGCGATACTTACGACGAATTCTGGGGGCCTGCACCGGACAGAAAAACGCGCCTGGATATTTTTGACGATATCTGGGAAAAGCTGGACCGGGCTTACGCCGGATTCGGCGCATGCGGGCTGGACTGGGACGAAGTAAGACGTACGTACAGGCCGTTGACTGAGGATGCTGAAAGCCACGGCCGCTTTTATGCATTGTTTAGCGAAATCTACGCAATGATCCGCGACGCGCACACCACGATCACGAGTGACACTGTCTGCGGCACTCCAATGAAACAGCGTCCTCCCGTGTACAACTGGTACGACTGGTCGAGCAGCATGGGCGTATGCACCACGGTTCTCGAGGACGATTCACTCCTCGTGTACTCGGTGACGGACGACAACCCGGCCGGACTCGAGCCCGGAGACATTATCACGGGTTATGACGGGAGGCCCTGGCGCAAACTCCTGGACGAAATCGATGAAATGGAGCTCCCCATATGCGGAAGGCACGCTTCTGCACCACTGGCCGAAGAATACCACCGCATGGGATCGGTCGTTAACAACGCCCACCTGTTCGAAGAACTCGATATTATCCGTTACGGTGAAAGCCGGGCCGAATCCATTCCAACTGAGGAACTGCTGGATTACGAAGGTCAGCTGCTGTGCACTGATCAGATTCCGATGGACGATGTGGAGTTTCCTTTCACGGACATTGATGAGGGCCTTGAAAAGGGCGTGATGACCACGTGGACGGTTCTCGAAGACGCCAACATCGGGTACATTTACGTCTATGCCTGGACAGGAAGCGGAATTCTGCTTTTCAACCACGATTTCTCTCAGGCCGTAAAGGATCTCTATGATACCGACGGACTCATTATTGATCACAGGTTCAACCTGGGCGGCATCTGTGAGCTTGCATCGGGCGGGCTTCAGGTGCTCTTTAACGAGGACGTGGACACGGGCCTGTGCGCCCCGCGCGACACTCAGTCGGATGATCGTACGAAGCTCAACCTGGATTCGGGAAAGCCCGGAATAATACACGCGGACAAAGATACATTCTACGATCATCCCATTGCCGTGCTTACGGGCCATCACTCGGTGTCGGCCGGGGACATCGTTCCATACTACCTGAGCTTTCACCCGCGCGTACGCAGATTTGGAAGAATTACAAACGGGAGCTTCGGATCCTTTTCCAGTCACTGGAGCCCGGACCCCTACATCGGCGATTTCCACACTTCCTGCACTCCCACCGTGTGCGTGGATGCTGACGGACGGCTTTTACAGGGGTCTGAGCAGTACCCCGAACAGAGCGTGTGGCTCGATCCCGGCGACGCTGCCGCCGGCTTGGACACCGTTGTCGAGGCCGCGCTCGAGTGGATCGAGTCTGAAAATGCGGCTGAAAAACAGAGCTCCACAAGCCGCCGTCGCCCGCATCGGTAACATATTATTCACGTCACGGTGTTTTATCTGTTAGGATAAGGCACTGGGCGGTTGCGAGTTAATTGAGCAAATCGCCCACTTCAGATGCCGGGGAGTAAAAACATGTTTAACTTTAATAATTTATCACATGCGACAATGTTCTTTGCCATCATTTTCACACTGGCCTCAGCAGCCGCGGCCTCGGCCGAGGAAAAGAAAAAGGCTGCGGCCGCCGTAGCCGCTGAACCGGAGCCGGCAGAAGCGGCATACGAGCCTGAAGACACCCTGGCTGCATGCGGAGACGAAAAAGACAATGACGGCGACGGTCACGTGGACTGCGATGACCAGGACTGCGAGATTTATGCCGTGTGCGTGAGTCCGCCGGAAAAGGACAAGAAGATGACGGGGCCCGTGACCGCAGTACCGGCCGCTGAAACAGCACAGACCGCTCCCGTGACCAGGGTCGAAAATGCCCCGCATATCACGACCGTTTTCATCAAGCCCGAACGCGGACGCTACTGCCGCGACGGCATCGACAACAACCACAACGGCGAAATCGACTGCCACGAGGAATCATGCCAGGGATATCATTACTGCAGGCGACAGATGTATTACGTGCCCGAGCCCGAAGACAAGGCGCCCGGATTCCTCGTAAGCACGGGAATCGGGCTTGCGCTTCCCAATTTTCGCATGCCCACGGCCGAGGTAAGGTCATCGAGGTACGGCAAAGACATTCCCTTTGATCCCGACATGGGTGGATTTTTCCAGCTCAAGCTCGGCTATCTTCCCCTTAAATGGCTCGGCTTCGGGATCAACCTCGCGCTTGCGGCCACGGGTGCGAGCAATAGGTCGGAGTTTTTCCTGGACGACGATGACGACAATTACAAATATGACGGGGCAAAGGTATGGCTTCACGGCGGAGCCTTCGTACGCTTCCAGTACCCCTTCGGTATTTTCGTGCCGTACCTTGACCTGTCCGGTGGCTACAGCTATGCACGTTACGGGTGGGAGGTTTTTCCGGACTATGTTGACTGGGACGACATTGACGATTTCGACCGCGACGATCGAAGGGCTTACAGGGACACTTACCATTCCGGCTTCGGGCATTTTACCTTCGCGCTCGAGCCGGGATTCGACGTTTTCGTGCGAAAGAGGTCGATCGCCGTCGGTGCAAGGGCGTGGCTGCCCGTAATAGCGGCCGCTGATTCGTCTACAGACAATATCGGAATACTCTTCACCCTGACATTTACGCCGATGTGGCGTGAAAGTGCCAGGCTCAAGCCTGAGTACGAGGAGTCCGCGGCTGATGAGGTTTACCCCGTCGTTGAAAACGACGCGTCCGTCGAAGACGACGCGTTCGTTAAAAAGGAAACGGATGAAGCTGGAAATGAAGCTGAAGAAACTGGAGAAGCTCCTCAGGCTTAGCCGGGACTATCTTGATGCAAAGTTTCTCAACGGACGATATCCCTTTTATCTCGACGTAAGGCTTACGACCGACTGCAACAATCGCTGTTCCTACTGCTTAATACCGCGCGGGAAACACGAATTCCTGGACACTGAGACATTCAAAAATGTTCTGGACATAGCTTCGGATCACGTGTTCATGACAGTGCTTTCCGGGGGCGAGCCCCTGCTGCATCCCGACATCGATGAAATAATCCGTCAAATCCATGACAGGAAGCCCATCTACAGCATACTGGTGACCAACGGCAGGCTGGTTCCTCAAAAAATCGAATCCCTTAAAATGCTCAAAAGAGTACTCGTAAGCCTCGACGGGACAAAAGAGCATCACGATGATCTGAGGGGCGAAGGAAGCTGGGACGCAGCAATCAAGGCAATCCGGTTATTAAGGTCGCACGGCATAAGAGTTACGACAAACACCGTGATCACGTCGCAGAACGCGGATCAGGTGGATTACGTACTCGACCTTGCGGACGGGGAGGACTTCAACTGCCTGTTCCAGCCCGTAACGCCTGCAACCACGCCCGAAGAAAACGTACAGCGCCTGATGCCGGACGCGGGGCAGATAGCGCTATTGCAGAAAAAGATAAAAAACCAGCCGCGGGTAAAAATGTTCAAAAGAACCATAGACAACTTCAGCAACTACCCCGAGAACGACTGCAACAGGCTTTTTTCAAAGCGCATGAGTTTTTTTCTCAACACGGACGGCAGGATACACGGCTGTTTCGGAACCTGCGACATGTCCGAAGGCGTCAGGCTGACCACGCTCAAGGATCTCCACCGCGTCCGCCTGATCCAGAGCCGCCACTGCTGGTGCAACGACAAGTTCGAACTCGAGCACCTGTTGACTGTGCCTGGGTTGTAGCTGGCAGACATCCTCCTTCGCGCGAAGCGCTACGGCGGACAAGTCGTAGCGGGCAGACACGGTGGTCTGCCCCTACTACGAGGACAATGTCGGTGACAAATACGATTTCATTCCAAAACACCTCGTCATCGTAGTAGGGGCGGAGCACTGTCTCCGCCCGATCAAAACGGAGCGATCTAAGTGAGTTCTGAAACAACTATCCTGTACTTGCCGCCGGGCGCAGGCTTTATTGTGTCCACGTAATCGACCTTTACGCTCACAGCCTCGTCCAGGGTCTTTTTGAACTTCTCAAGCACCCTTTTTTCGAGCCGCACGCGATCGGCCCCGGGCGCGGGAACGATGGAAACGGTGAGCTTAGCAGGCTCATGCTGCACAACCTGGTACTGAAGCACTTCCTTTTCGAGGTCGAGAATAAAGCGTATTGCAATTGGATGAAGGCATCTGCCGGACGGAAGCGTGAGCACGTCGTCCGTCCTTCCGGGCGGAAAGGACATCAGCGGAAGACTGCGTCCGCACGTGCAGCTCCCGGGAAGAAGCGCGGCCATGTCTCCGAGGTGATAATTGAGCAGTACAGTGCCTCGGTTGACCAGGTTTGAGATAATGACCTCGCCTGTTTCGCCCTCCGGGAGATTGCGGCCGTCAGCGTCCACTATCCTGACCGGGTAATGATCGATGTTCAGGTGAAGGCCCGTGTGCTTCTCGCATTCGAACCCTATGCGGAAGGCCTCGATTGCCATGTACCAGCTGAACACTGGGATTCGGTACTTGTTGATGATGAGATTGCGAATGCTCAGGGGCAGGCTGTCGGATGTGTAGATGATTGCGCGCGGCCTGTGAAATGAGATCCCGGTTTTCTCGATGTACGTAAACAGCATGCCGAGGTAGGAGCCGAACGTGTAAAGTATGTCGGGCCTGTGATCCATCATCAGGGGAATGTTGACCTCAGGCGGATCGAACAGGCACAGCGTCTGCTGCCTTACCTTGAGCATTTCGGGAAACCAAGCATTTTTATTCCAGAAGCTCCACACCTCCTGCGCGCTGCATCCCGGCGGCATGATGGACGTGGACCTGTGGCCGAAGGCCGTGTGCATGTGCCTGTTCATCACGCTCCTCGCACGCATTGTGTGTGCTCCGATCCTGAAGAGCGAGCGTGCATCGTTGTAAATCCTTACCGGGTTGAACGTTGTCCCCGTGCTGACGTGGCTGAGGTAACTATCCCGATCGTATTCGGTTGAAACGAAATACTCAGGGTCGTCCTGAACCATCCGCCTTCTGAGCACGGGCAGCTTTTCAAGATCCTCAAACCTGCTGAAATCATCCGGCCCGAGACCCAGCCGCCTGAGCGTGTCCGTGTAATACGGAACGAATCTGCAAGCGTACCGTGCGATGCTTTTTACGTTGCGCGACTGATCGCGCCTGATTTCGGCCGGTGATTTGAAGGCATACGCACCCTGGCCCGACATGTTGTACGCAAGGTACGCGTTCCAGCAGAGGCGTTTCAGAATCGAGGGCATACCCTGTTACTTCAACCTGATGGTGTGAACATCGCCGTCGGGTTCCCAGCACATGTCAGTGCCCATGTAGGAAATCCTCAGAAGAAGAAGCTTTGAGTCCGCACTCACGGACACCTGCCTGAGAAACGACGGGTTGGTGCAGGGATGGAGGCAGGCGGGGCTTTTCGGGCTCACATTCTCCGGGTCTGCGCAGAAGTCCTGCGCCATCCATTCGGTATGGCGGCGGCCGTAGAGTTTTTTTCCGTTCGCTTTCTTCACGGTCACGAGTGGTTCGTCGTAAGTGACTCTGAGGTTTTTGATTTTGAATTTCTGCGGCCTGTTTTCGAGTTCATACCTTGCATCATCGTCGTACCTGTCGTATTCGATTTCGTCCGTTACCATGGGCTTCCAGCTGCCGCGGCTCAGGTATTCGTTGATCCTTTCAATGCGCGTCGTCAGCTTTTTGACAAGCGCCATGCGCATCTCGTCGTCGTCGTAAATCATGTCGTCGAATTCGTCCGGGTCCAGAATCACTTCCTCGTGGACGATTTTGTCGTTCTTCACGTTTCTTACCACAACCTTGAGATTGAGATTGCCCCTTGCCCCGTCCTCGGCCTGAAAATCGAACACCACCTGTTTCCCGTTCGAACTCACGGCCGGAATGTTCTGGAACTGAAAAGCTATCTCGCCGTCTTCCACGGCGGCTTCGTCCAGAAAAACGGCCGGGGCGGAGGCGCCTCCTGCGGAGGCGGTGCCTCCTGACGCCGGCAACTGACCTGAATCCTCGACGGTTCCCTCTACCTCGACCGAAGAAACGTCCGCAGCGTCCAGTACGCTCGCGCGTGCACCCTCTGCGGCCTCATCACCCTCCGCCTTTTCAGGCGCGGCTTTGTTGTCTTCGGCCTGTTCGGGCGGCGCGCTGGTAATGGACTGAGCGCTGTCCGGCGTCTGCGATCCGCCGCATCCCGCGAAAAAACACACTACCGGCAGCAAGAATATTACTGAAAGTGTTTTTAAATGCATTGATTCCTCCACAAATGCACTAATACCAGAGGCAGGAGCTTTGGGGGATGTTTTTTTTCTCGGGCGAGGTTATTCTTGAAAGCATGAACACCGAACCCTCTGATACGGCGGCCGCGTGCGTGCTCCTCATAGGCGGGACGGATCCCACGGGGGGTGCGGGTCTGGCCGCGGATGTTCAGGCCGCGCTCGATCACGCGCTTCACCCTGCTACAGTGGCATCCATGATCACGGTTCAGGACGATGACGCATTCGTCCGTTTCGAGCAGACGCCGCCTGAACTGATTATCGAGCAGATCCGGTGTGCCGTGCTTCAGCGGCCGGTTAAAGCGGCAAAAACGGGTGCGCTTGGGTCAAAAGAAGCCGTGGAGGCGGTGTGCTCTGCGATGGAGGACCTGGGCCTGCATAACATCGTGGTTGACCCCGTGCTGAAGTCGACCTCGGGCGGAGGCCTTGTGGACGATGCCGCGATCGGCATGATGATTAAGAGGCTGTTTCCACTGGCAGCCCTGATCACGCCGAATGTGTCCGAGGCACAGACACTTTCCAGAGTGAAAATATCTTCCATTGATGACGCGCGCACTGCCGCAGCGAAAATAATATCAACCGGGGCCCCGGGCGTCCTGGTCAAGGGCGTCGTGGACGGGGACTCCGTGGCCGATGTCCTTGTTTCGAATAAAGGTGACGCCGTGTTCTTCAACCCCTGCTTAAGCCCGTTGCCCGGAGTCCGCGGCACGGGCTGCCGTCTCGCCACGTCTGCTGCCGCCGGGCTTGCAAAGGGAGAAAGCATACGCCTCAGTGCGGCACGCGGCATAAAGTACGTGCAGAAAATTCTCAAACAGCATCACGGCAAAATGAAGTAAAATGACTTTTGAAAGCAAAACAGAAGCACCTTCAAGGCGCAGACAGAGACTTGCACGTAAAAAAGGCTCTGTTGCCAGGAGCAGGCATCTGGGCAGGTGGTTGCTGCTTCTTGCCGCCGGGATTTTTCTTTTTACAGGAGCACAAGACCTTGGATACGGCATGCTGACGGATGTCAGGCATTTTCTGACAGCCGCTTTTTCTCCGCACACACATCCGGTCACGGAAGTTGTGTTCGCAAAAAATTCAATGGCTTCAATGCTGACGGTTCCCCTCCTGTGTGCCGCCGTCATACTCCTCGTCACTGCGCTTGTTCAGACAGGGCCAAGGTTCGTCATAAATCCAGCACCTTCGCCTGATCCCGCACCCCGCGCCCCTGCCAGGCTCGCATTCTTCATACTGCGAACGGCTGCCGCCTGCGCTGCCTTCGTGCTCGCCATGATACCGGCTCTTCGATCCTTCTCCCGCATGCACGCCATGAGCCAGACTCAAATTCTGGGGGCGGGATTCAATGCAGTCGTTCTCGTGATCTTCCTTTTCGCCTTGTTTGAACTCATTGTGGCCGTTATCGAGCTTTTTTATCTACGGTGGCGCCGTTACCAGGACCTTCGCATGACGAGGAGCGAGCGCATGCTGGAGGAACGTGAAGAGTCAGGCGATCCCGGGCTCAGACGGGCGCGCACGAAAGCGGCGGCTGAAAACGCACGCGGGGGGTCTTGAGCGCCTTGCCGTCAAAAGGCCACAGCAGCAGCGGGGCATTCGCTGAAGTTGCCGTTCCCGCACCCATCCGGCACCTTCTTACCTATGCGGTACCCGACACAATCAACGGAAAAATCCAGCCCGGAAGCGCGGTTCTGGTTCCGCTCGGAAAAAGGCGCGTAACAGGCTACGTGGTCGGGCTCGCGGATTCAACGAAGCTTGATCCTTCAAGCATACGGAAAATACACGCGGTAGTGGATGAGGCGCCCTTTTTCACCCAAGAGCTCCTGAGCTTCATCCTGGCCGTTTCGGATTATTACGCCCATCCCCTTGGCGAGACATTCAGGACGGCCGTGCCCGCAGGGCTTGAAGCGGGCGAAGTAGAAGGTTCAAGGGCCCGGTCGCGCCTGAAGCCGAGGTGCGACTTTGTCGCAAGACCCGTGATCCCGCTGAAGGGCGACCCGTTCGAGCTCATGAAACGGGCTACAAGGCGCGCCGAGGTTTTTGAGAGAATACGCGTGGCCGGCTCCATAAGCCTTTCGGAGCTGAGAAAGACTTACAAAAACGCCCGAAGCTTTATCAAACCGCTTGAAAAAGACGGGTGGATCACTATCGAAAAGGTCGACTCGATTCAGGACCCGTTTTTCGAAAAACCGATAGAAGCGGACGAGCCCCCGGTGCTCAATTCATACCAGTCGTCCTGCGTGGATGCCGTATGCCGCGCACTCGATACAGGTAATTACAGCCCTTTTCTGCTTCACGGCGTAACGGGCAGCGGAAAGACCGAAGTTTACCTCAGGGTAATCGAGCGGGCGCGCGAAAGGGGCCTGGGCGCGCTCGTGCTGGTGCCCGAGATCGGGCTTACGCCTCAGCTGGTGGCCAGGTTCAGGGCCAGGTTCGGCGATGAACTGGCCGTTCTGCACAG
>Ga0272442_10004545_pt1 | contig 18946 bp, 20 predicted proteins | sample SSMForm2O_FD_200262 | JGI IMG/M metagenome (GOLD analysis project Ga0272442, IMG submission 200262) | Marine sediment archaeal communities from Little Sippewissett salt marsh, Falmouth, MA, United States - SSM-Form-2O | ecosystem: Environmental > Aquatic > Marine > Wetlands > Sediment ... | reverse complement strand
AAAAACGACAGGATGGTGGCTGATATCTACGCCCGGTTTCGTTTTGATGCTGTGAATACCGGCAGATACGAGCTTATCAGCGGCCCTGGAACTCTTGAACACTGTCTTGAACAGGGTGTACCCCTGTTTTCATCGAACCTTTCATGCCGGCAACTGCCTCTGCCTGAAAAGAAAGTTATCACAGTGAGAGGGAGCCGGATCCTGGTGGCAGGTATGTGCCCGAGAGTCCGAGAGCAGCAGCTTTGTGGGTACAGGGAGCCGGCACAGCGCCTGAAAGATATTCTTGAAAATGATGAACAGTATGACTGTGTTGTTATACTGTCCATGCTGAGCGACGAGGATAACCGGGCTCTTGTTGAGCGGTTTCCCGGCAGAATAACAGCTGTGCTTGGAAATTCATCCAGGGAGACGAATTACGGAGAAGTGTGGGAGTACAGAGGCACACTCATGGCATTGGCCGGAGTAGAAGGGAAATGCGCGGGCCGGCTTGTTATACGCATGGACAATGCCCGCGGCCCGGCAGCTGACGCAGAATTTATTCCAGTGCCTCTGAATATCACACCTGATACAGAAATAGAAAAAATGATTGATATGGAGCAGGAGTAATGGCAGAAATCCGTTGGAGATCCGCTTTGCTGAGAAAGCGGGTCATACTTGTACCTTTGATTGTTGCGGCCGCAGCAGTGATAAATATACTGTTTGTCCTTTTTGTCCCGTCCAGACATATACCTGCCGGATCAGCAGTAGAAGCCGAGATCCGGCCGGGTATGACTCCGTGGACTATTGCATCGGTATTACATGAGAGCGGTGTTATCACAAGCAGGCAGCGGTTTGTGCTGGCTGTAAAAGTACTGGGCGCGGCAACAGGGCTTCAATGGGGGGAGTACAGATTCTCCGGTATTGTAAATAATTATACCGTGGTTAAAAAACTGAAACGGGGTACAGTTATCACCCAGAAGATAACGTTCCGTGAAGGCATTACCGCCCGTGAAATAGCCGGGCTGGTGCAGGCCTCTTTCGATATAGATTCCACAGATTTTATGGCGCTGGTTTTCAGTGATTCAGTGTGCGGTTCCTACGGTATAAAAGCTCCGTCTCTCGAAGGGTACCTGTATCCCGACACCTACCGTTTCCGCCGCAGCATATCAGCCGGTGAGGTTATCAATACCCTGGTAACCCAGTGGAAGAAAACAGTAGACGATTCTCTGGTTCAGCGGGCCGGGGTAATGAATATGACTATACATGAAGCCCTGACGCTTGCCTCGATCATTGAAGGTGAGGCTCAGCTGGATAAAGAACGGGCTGTTATATCATCACTGTACCATAACCGGCTGCGTATCGGCATGCGGCTGCAGGCTGATCCTACGATTCAGTATATAATCAAAGACGGGCCCAGGAGGCTGCTGAATGGGGACAAGGCCATTGATTCTCCATATAATACGTATATTTACGGCGGGCTGCCAAAAGGGCCGGTGAATAACCCGGGCATTAAATCGATTATTGCGGCGCTGTATCCTGATACAAGCCACTATCTGTATATGGTTGCCAATGGTGACGGTTCTCACCATTTCTCCAGTACTCTTGAGTCGCATATACAGGCAAAGAAACGCTTTGACAGAGAACGGAGACGTGTCAGACGGCTTAAAAAGTAACAGAGGAGTACCCATTGCGCGATCATTTGAAAAGTCTTAATCCGGAACAGAAGCATGCAGTAACAGCCCAGGAAGGGCCTGTCATAGTACTTGCCGGAGCAGGAAGCGGTAAGACAAGAGTCCTGACCATGCGCATTGCGTATCTGATGGCGGAAAAAGGTGTGCAGCCTGAAAATATTCTCGCAGTAACATTTACAAAAAAGGCTGCCGGTGAAATGAAAGAACGGGTCCAGAAGCTGGTCCCGGGGAGCAGCGGCCTGTGGATCGGCACCTTTCATTCGGTTTTTGCAAGGATACTCCGTCAGGAAGCCGCGGCTGTCGGCTATACTCCCGATTTTGTTATTTATGACAGAGAAGATCAGGAAAAGATTATAAAGCGGATTGTTGCCGATGATGTGTCCCTGTCAGGCACCTTTTCCACATCAGCAATTCTGTCTACTATAAGCAAAGCAAAAAACAACCTGGTGACAACTGAAGTATTTGCCCAGCGGGCATCGACACTGTTTGAGGAGACCGTGGCAGCGGTTTATCCCCGGTATCAGTCGAGGCTGAGAAACAATAACGGATTCGATTTTGATGACCTCATAACAGTTCCTATTCAGCTGTTCAGCAGGAAACCGGAAATATTGAAGAAGTACCGTGACAGGTTTACTTCCATTCTGGTTGATGAGTACCAGGACACCAACAGGGCGCAGTATCAGCTCATCAGGCTCCTTACCCAGGAACACAGGAACATATGCGTGGTTGGCGATGATGACCAGTCCATATACCGGTGGCGGGGAGCGGATATCCGCAATATACTTGAATTTGAAAAGGATTTTTCCGGCGCTGAAGTGTTCAGGCTCGAGCAGAATTACCGGTCAACGAAGAATATTCTTAAGGCGGCTGTTTCTGTCGTACAGAACAACAAAGGAAGAAAAGGCAAGACCCTGTGGTCACAGAATCCCGAGGGTGAGAAGGTTGAAGTAATAGAAACCCGGAACGAGCACGAAGAGGCTGACAGGATCGTTGAAAAAATACACAGCGAGATATTTACAAACAAGCGCACATTCAATGATTTCGCTGTTCTGTACCGGACAAATGCCCAGTCAAGAGTACTGGAAGACGCATTGAGAAGACGCGGCCTTTCTTATGTTATTGTCGGCGGTATCCGGTTTTATGAACGCAAGGAGATAAAAGACCTGCTGGCATACTGCAAACTGGTCGTGAATCCCCAGGACAATGTCAGCTTCCGCAGAGTAGTGAACCTTCCGTTCCGGGGTATAGGAAAGGTTTCAGTAGAACGGCTGGAAGCCTTTGCCCGGGAACAGGATATCCCGCTGCTGCAGGCAGCTGCCCGGGTGGAGGAGATTGATGCAATTACCCGACGGATCAAAGATAATATAACGTCGTTCTACCAGCTGATTGACAAATACATCTCCCTGAAAGAGAAGCTTTCTCCCAATGAACTGGTGCGCGCGCTTATTGACGAGACCGGCATGCTCCAGATGTACAAGAAGGATATAAGCCCCGACAGCCAGAACCGGGCCGAAAACATACAGGAGCTGTTCAATTCCATCAATGAGTATGTGACCAGGACGGAAACGCCCAGTATTTCCGGTTTTCTTGAAGAGATAGCCCTGGTAAATGATATTGACTCATGGGACAGTTCTTCCAATGCCATAACCCTTATGACGCTGCATAGTGCCAAAGGGCTGGAATTCCCTGTTGTCATGATTGCCGGATGCGAAGACGGCCTGTTCCCGCTGACCCGCAGTATGGATGATCCTGATGCGCTGGAAGAGGAGCGGCGCCTTTTTTACGTAGGAATAACACGGGCCAAGGAGAAGGTGTACCTGCTCTGGGCCTATGAGAGAAGAAAGTACAACCAGCAGGTCATGTCTGTGGCGTCACGTTTTCTCGATGAACTGGATGAATCAGTAGTGCTGAAAACCGCTCTCAGGCAGCGGCGCAGAACTGCTTCAGGGGGATTCTCCGGGAAGCAGGCTTCTGCGCGGACATCAGGGGCAGCCGGCAGTATAAGCAGCGGGCCTTCACAGGACACCTATTCACAGCAGCCGTCAAAATACAGAAAAGATGTACGGGTTAAACACAAAATTTTCGGAGAAGGTGTTATTGTGGGTGTGGGGGGCAGAGGCACACACCAGACAGTTTCGGTTGTCTTTGATGACGGCACCAGAAAAAAATTCATTGTAGAGTATGCCAACCTTACTGTTCTGGGTTAGGCAGGGGATCCCGTCGATCTCTGTAACGGGCAGATAAGGCGCTGCAGGCGGGTAAATGGCCGATGCAGGCAGCGTGATTAATTCTTTTGATTTTTATACGGCTTTTTGTTACATTATAAAACTTTCCAAATCCACATAACAAACAGGAGAGACAGCATGAAATACCCAATTATCGTAACTGTTTTCGCTGCAGCAGCAGCACTATTGGTGTCCTGTTCCGGAGGAGGGAAAAATCCGCTCCTTGAGGAGTTCGATACCCCCTTCCACACTGCACCGTTCTCGTTGATCAAGGTAAAACACTATGTGCCGGCATTCCGGAAAGCTGTTGCCGAGCATGATAAAGAAATAGCGGCCATTGTGGAGAATACTGAAGAACCGACATTTGAGAACACCCTGGTTGCCCTTGACAACAGCGGCAGGCTGCTTGCAAAGGTATCAGGAGTATTTTATAATCTGCTTTCAGCCCAGACCAATGATGAGATGCAGAAGGTGGCAGAAGAAGTTTCCCCCCTGCTATCTCAGCATTCAGATGACATATCTCTGAATATGGGTCTCTTTAAAAGAGTGAAAAAGGTGTATGAAAAGCGGGAAGAACTGGGCCTTGATACAGAAAGCGCCCAGCTCCTGGAAAAAACCTACAAAGGGTTTGTACGAGGCGGCGCCAATCTCAATGCCGAGGACCAGGAACGGCTGAGAGAGATAAACAAAAAACTGTCCCTGCTTAGTCTGACGTTCGGTAAAAACGTGCTGGAAGAAAATGCACGGTTCGAACTGGTTATCGAAAAAGAAGAGGACCTGGCCGGGCTGCCGGGCACTGTGGTACAGTCGGCTGCCGATGCAGCGGCTGATCGGGGATATGAGGGCAAGTGGCTGTTTACTTTGGACAAGCCGAGCCTTATTCCTTTTCTGCAGTATTCTGACAGGCGGGACCTGCGGGAGAAGATGTTCAAGGGGTACATTTCCATGGGCAACCATGATGATGAACTTGATAACAAGGATATTGTAAAGAAGATCGTGACTCTCCGTCTTGAACGGGCGAATCTCCTGGGGTATACCACCCATGCCGATTATGTGCTGGAAGAGAACATGGCTAAAAAGCCCACCAATGTGTACGGCCTTCTTGACAAGATATGGAAACCCGCCCTTGCAAAAGCAAAAGAAGAGCGGGCAATGCTGCAGGAGTACGCAGACCGGGCCGGAGACGGTATTAAACTGGAAGCGTGGGACTGGTGGTATTATGCCGAGAAGCTCAAGAAAGAGAAGTATGATATTGATGAGCGTGACGTAAAGCCCTATTTCCAGCTTGAAAATGTGAGGAAAGCCGCGTTTTCTGTCGCAAACAAACTCTACGGCATTACATTTGAAGAACGGACAGATATTCCTGTGTACAATGAAGATGTGCGGGCCTGGGAAGTGAAAGACAAAGACGGTTCGCATATCGGTGTTTACTATACTGATTATTATTACAGAAAAGGCAAACGGGGCGGCGCATGGATGAACGCGTACAGAAAACAGTACCGGCCCGGTGAAGAGAGTGTGACACCCATCGTGTGCAATGTAACGAATTTTGCCAAACCGTCGAAAGATACGCCCTCTCTGCTGAGCTATGATAATGTACAGACATTGTTCCATGAGTTCGGCCATGCCCTGCACGGGCTGCTTTCCGACTGCACGTACAGGACACTTTCGGGCACCGATGTGCCCAGGGATTTTGTTGAACTTCCTTCGCAGATCATGGAGCATTGGGCCAGAGAACGGGCAGTGATGAAGGAGTACGCGCGTCATTATCAAACCGGTGACGTTATTCCCGAGAAACTGGTTGACAAGCTTAAGGCAGCGGGCCAGTTTAACCAGGGTTTTGCCACTGTTGAATTTTTGGCAGCAGCCTATCTTGACATGGATTGGCATATTGTCACAAAACCGATGCTCCGGGGCGTGAACGAGTTCGAAAAAGAGTCTATGGACAGAATCGGATTGATCCCCGAAATCGTCGTGCGGTACAGAAGCACCTATTTCCGCCATATTTTTTCCGGCGGATATTCGGCAGGATACTACAGTTATGTGTGGTCCGAAGTACTTGATGCCGATGCGTTCAATGCGTTCAAAGAGCACGGGATATTTGATCAGGAAACCGCTGACAAGTTCAGGTACAATGTCCTGGCACGGGGCGGAACCGAAGACCCCATGACGCTGTATAAACGGTTCAGAGGAAAAGAACCGGACATAAACGCGTTACTGGAGCGCCGGGGCCTTAACTAGAACCGGCATGTGTGCCCTCGTTATATTAAAAGGAGGTCGTGAACAATGGCATATACCTACAAAGAACTGAAGAAAAAGAATCTTGCAGACTTGAAGGAGATAGCAAAAGGCCTGGAGCACGAAGCTGTAAAAGGGTATACCCAGATGAACAAGGATCATCTGCTGGAAGCCGTATGTGCAGCATTGTCCATTGATATGCATGAGCACCATGAAGTTGTTGGAATTAACAAGTCAGACATCAAAGCCCATATACGGCGGCTGAAAATGGTGCGGGACAAAGCTTTGAGCGAGAAGGACAAAGAAACCGCTGATAAAGCCAGAAAGCGCATCAAGCGTCTGAAACGGACAATACACAAGGCAACAGTTTAGATAACCCGTTGCCCTGCCAACTATCTGTACGGGGAACAGCGCGCCTTATTGGCAGGCGCTGTTCCCCTTGTATAAGAAAACCTTCATATGAAGACTGAAAAACACCCGTACACCCGATGGAACAGGCTCCGTCTGTTCATGAGGGACCTGTCACCTGTTTCAATATATTCGCTGCTGGAGTTCGGCATACCCCGTCGGATGGGGACGATTTTTACCATGCGGAAAGCGTCATTTTCGTGTCTTGACCGGCCGGTTTTTTTCCTTTCAACGGGAAGATGCGGCACAAACTGGATTCAGAAGCTCCTGTCCCGGGACAGATCTATCAAGGCCGTGCATGAACCGCAGCCGAATCTCGCGTTTCAGAACAGTTTTGCATATACGATCCAGAAAGAGATGTCAGGCAAAAAAGAACCGGACAGCGGTAGGGTATATGCGGTTCTGCAGGAGATGTTCCTGGCAGGAAGAGAACTGTATCTGCGGTACTGTTATAAAACAGGACGCCGGTTTGTCGAGACCAACCACTACCTTACATTTTTCGCACCTGCCATAGCCAGGCTCATACCTGACGCATTATTTGTGCATGTGTACAGGCACCCCGGTGAATTCGTGCGTTCTGCGCTGAGAAGAGGCTGGTATACCCATGGCAATATGAGCTCTGCAGCATTCCCGCGCCCGGTACAGGAGGACCCCTGTCATTCCAGGTGGGCCTCTTTCTCCGGGATACAGAAAAACGCGTGGCTGTGGACCGAGACCAACCAATTCATTGAGGCATTCAAGAACAGAGAAGGAAGCGGGAGAGTCTATTCTTTTGACTTTTCCTCAATGAACCCGGCCGCAGTGTCGGACCTGGCCGCATTTGCCGGTGCAGAGATAAGTGAAAGAATTATACATAAACATATGGGTCAAAAAGTGAATGCCCAGAAAGGCGGTTCTGTGCAGGTGTACAGCAGGTGGAATGACATGGACAAGGCAGAACTGCAGGCACTGTGCGCAGATACTGCAGCGGTATATGGATATGAGCTGTAAGAACGGCCCAGCCTAAATACAGGTGAACAGGTATGCTTCCGGTTCTTAAGCGGACAATCACACATACTGCGGTATACAGCCTGGGTAATATTGCGGCAAAACTCATCGGCGTTATTCTGCTGCCGGTGTACACAACCCATATAAGCCTTGCTGATTACGGTGTGCTGGGTATTGTAGAGGTGACGGTTTTTATCCTGTCACAGGTGCTCATGCTCGGCCAGGGTCAGGCGTATATGCGGTTTTACAATGCCGGGGAATATAAGCCGTTTCGTGAACGACTCCTGTTTTCGGCTGCTGTGGTGCTCATCGGTACAGGCCTGCTGCTGCAGGCTGCAGGCCATGCAGTACTTCCCCATATTGTGGGCGATACCGCCCTTCTTCAGTACCTGTATCTGGGCTTTATGGTTGTCGGATTCCGCATACTTACGACCTTTTTTCTGAGTGTGCTGCGGTCGCAGGAACGGCCGGTGCTGTACGCGGTGAGTGCACTGATAAAGATTTCTGTCACTTTGGTCCTCACCATTATCTTTGTTGTTTCCATGAACCTGGGTGTTACAGGTATTCTCCGTGCCATGGTCATAGGTGATGCGGTGATGTTTTTCATTCTGCTGCCGGTTATGGCAAAGAGGATGAAGGCTTCATTCTCCATCAGACCTTTAAAGGCTGCCATGCTGTTTGGTATGCCGCTGGTGATAAACTCTCTGGCAGGTATGATCCTCAATATGGGCGACCGGTATTTACTCAAGATACTGGTAGATTATCAGGAGGTCGGCCTGTACAATCTGGGGTACAAAATTGCCGGAGTACTGAACATGGTACTGATACAGTCCTTTCTCCTCAGCATCAGGCCGATTTCGTATTCTCTGTACGGAAAAGATGGCGACACCCGGTTTTACAGCAAGATACTCACCTATTTTGTTTTTGTGCTCGTCTGGTCGGGCCTGGCTGTTTCGCTTTTTTCAAGAGAAGTTGTTCATTTTTTTGCACGGTCCCCCGATTTCTGGCCGGCCTACAATATTGTACCGCTTATAATTGTCGGGTATATATTCAGCGGAGCCCGTTCAGTTGTGAATATCGGGCTGCTGCTGAAACACCGGACCCGTTCCCTGGCCCTGGTCACAGGTGCTGCAGCAGTTGTGAATATCGCACTTAATCTGCTGCTGATACCGCAGTACGGTATGTATGGAGCTGCCATAGCCACTATACTATCTTTTATTATTTTGTATGTGCTTACGCATGTACTGGCGCAGCGCGCACTGCCGGTCCCCTATGAACATAAAAAACTTTTGATTATGCTTGCTGCCGGTGCAGTGCTGTACCTGGTTCCGGTGTATGCGTGCAGCCAGGGCACAGCTGTGTGTTATATTGCCAAGATCACAGCAATCAGTATGTTTCCTGTTATTTTATATATAGCGGGTTTTTACGAGCCCGTTGAACTGGAACGGATGAAAGCCCTTGTAAAGAAATTTGTCTCATAGCAGGCATAACCTGGAGAACCATACATGAAACAACGCGGGATGCTGTGTGCAGTACTGGCATATTTACTTTGGGGAATATTGCCGATATTCTGGAAAGTGTTAAAAGATGTCAGCTCTTATGAGACTATATGCCACCGTATTCTATGGTCTTTTGTGCTCCTGCTGGCTGTTCTTGCACTGAAAAAACGTATCGTTTCAATATGGAAGCAGCTGGATATGAAGCACGCGTTCATGTATGCTGCCGGCGCGATTATACTGGCCCTGAACTGGAATGTATATGTATGGGCTGTAAATTCAAACTTTATAGTTGAAGCAAGCCTGGGCTATTTTATCAATCCCCTTATCAGTGTTTTCCTCGGTGTTTTAGTACTGAAGGAGAAGCTGGGCCGCATTCAGTGGATCGCGATAGGCATTGCTGTTGCCGGTGTTCTGTACCTTACCTTTGTATACGGATCATTTCCGTGGATATCAATAATCCTTGCAGTATCATTTGCCATATACGGTCTCATTCACAAGGTTGGCTCTCTGGGCGCCATGGAAGGCCTGTTCTATGAAACCGGAATTATGCTTTTGCCTGTACTGATAATTCTGGGACTGTTCGAATCAAAAGGTACCAGCTCCTTTACGCATGCAGGCACGGTAGAGACAGTATTTCTGGTGCTGACCGGAGCGGCTACTGCCATACCCATGGTGCTTTTTAATACCGGTGTCCGTCTGATTCCACTTTCTACAGTGGGTATCCTTCAGTATATTGCCCCGACACTGCAGTTCCTTATCGGTGTCCTGCTTTACCATGAGCCGTTCTCGGCAAACCGTCTTGTAGGATTTGTTTTCGTGTGGACCGCATTGGTCATTTATACAGTAGACAGTATTGTAAAACACAGGAAAAGGCGGCTGGCTGCCGGGGTTACACCGGCCGGATAAAAAAAATCTCCAAAAAAGTAAAAAAACACTTGCATAACAATCTTCAGTTTTGTATATTTAGATATATGAATATGGATATGTTTATATATTAAATGCGGAGGCACTGTAACATGACTGATTATGACATCCTTATACTGGGCGGAGGCCCTGCCGGGCTCACAGCCGGTATATACGCGGGCCGCGCAATGATGAATGTTGCTATGCTTGAAAAATTTGTCCCTGGAGGCCAGGTCGGGCAGACAGACTGGGTTGAAAATTATCCGGGATTCGATGAAGGCATAAGCGGCTTTGACCTGGTTCAGAAAATGGAGAAACAGGCAAAACGGTTCGGCCTGAACATTATTAACAGTGAAGTAAAAGATGTTGATTTTACCGGGCCCGACAAGACTGTACATGCCGGCGGCAAGGAGTACCATGCAAAGGCTGTGATTATCACTACAGGAACCGAACCGCGGCTGCTGGGTATCCCCGGTGAGAAGGAATTCAAAGGCAAAGGGGTTTCGTACTGCGGTACATGCGACGCGCCCTTTTTTAAAGAGAAAGACGTTGTGGTTGTGGGAGGGGGAAGTACAAGCTTTCAGGAAGCGTTATATATCGCCAAATTCGCCCGTTCTGTGAAGCTCCTTTCACGCAGGGAAACCATGAAAGAGCTGAAAGCGGAAAAAATCCTCATAGACAGAGTGCTGAACGAACCCAAAATTGAGCTGATAATGCATCACCGGCTGACTGCCATTAACGGTGATTCAAAGATCTCTTCTGTAGTCATGGAATACATTAAAACCGGCGAGAAAAAGGAAGAACAGGTTGACGGTGTCTTCATTTTTATCGGATATCTACCCAATACGCAGTTTCTTCAGGGGGCCGTGGATTTTGATGACAGCGGCTACATTAAGACTGATGAGAACATGGAGACTTCAGCAAAAGGCGTATATGCTGCAGGTGATGTGCGGGCCAAGAATATCAAACAGATCACTACATCGGTCGGTGAAGGTACCGTGGCCGCAGAACATGCTATCAAGCTTGTTGAATCAATGGACTAACAAGGCAGGATGATATGAATGAAAGCAGATATGAAGAGCATGCCAGGCTGATGAAAGCCATAGCACATCCGACACGGCTGCATCTTCTCGAGCTTATCAGAGATAACAGCCCGTGTGTCCGTTCAATGGAGGAGGCGCTGGATATCGCGCAGCCTACAGTTTCGCAGCATTTATCCATTCTGAGAAACCTGGATATCGTTGAATCGGAACGAAACGGCCACAAGGTTTGTTATAAAATAAAGAACAAAACAGTGCTGAAACTACTAGACACAATTAAATGACCCAATTTCGGAGGTAGGAAATGTCAAAAGAGATTACATTGAATGACAGTAATTTTAAAGCAGAAGTGATAGAATCGGAACTTCCAGTAGTAGTCGATTTCTGGGCGCCGTGGTGCGGTCCCTGCAGGCTCATGACTCCTATAGTAGAAGAGCTGGCTGAAGAATATGACGGCAAAGTCAAAATCGGCAAACTCAATACTGACGAGTCTCCTGGTGTGAGCGGCGAGTACGGTATCATAAGCATACCCACAGTCATCATATTCAAGGACGGCAAGCCTGTTGACCAGGTTATCGGAGCAGTGCCGAAAGACACAATCGCAAAGAAACTGGAAGCCGTTCTGTAATGACGGAGAAACAGAAAAAAATGCTGCGCGCAGGTGTTGGCATGGCAGCGGGGGCCCTGGCCGGGTTCGCATTTTACACCTTTATCGGGTGCCGGTCAGGAGCGTGCCCCATTACCAGTAATGCCCTGGCAACGACTCTGACTGGTGCGGTTATAGGCATGCTTGCCCTGTCATAGCGCGGTGAATAATAAACAGCAGGAGGATACAATGCCTGTATTTGAATATGTTTGCAAGGACTGCGGCAAACGATCAGAAATCCTGGTTAAATCCAGAGATGAAGCTGTGACCTGTTCATGCGGCAGCAAAAACATGGAAAAACTGTTTTCAACCTTTGCCGTATCACAGGCCGGCACAACAGGCCATTCAGGCTCTTCGTGCGCTGATGGAAGCTGCAGCCTGCCTTCATCGCCGTGCGCGTCGGGCATGTGCGGCCTATAATTAAAACGCAGGAGATTATATGATCAAGAAACAAATTATCGTGGCAATGACGCTCATGCTCTCATTCTCGGTGCTGGCATGCGGAGGAAACGACAAGAGCGGTTCAAATGCTCAGCAGAATCAGGAGCAGAAAACCCAGTCTGAATACAAGACGGCCCCTGATTTTTCCATACAATCAATTTCCGGCGAGCAGATTACTCTCTCTGATTTCCGAGGAAAAGTTGTCATCCTCGATTTCTGGGACACCTGGTGCCCGCCGTGCAGAAAAGGCATACCTGATTTTATTGAGATCTATTCATCAGTGAAAGACAGCGGGTTTGTCATGATCGGAATCGCGTTCGGGCGGGAGGGTGTGCAGAAAGTCAAAACCTTTGCGCAGGAATACAATATAAATTATCCTGTAATTGTTGCAACGGAACAACTGATGAATGACTACGGCCCCATCCGTTCAATTCCAACAGCTTTTATCATCGATAAAAAGGGCAGGATTATAAAACGGTATGTGGGACTGCGGCCCAAAACCGAGTTCGAACATGATATACAGTACCTTCTTAATGAAAAAGAGTAGGCAGAATCTCAATATCTGGTTTTAACAGGGCGGAGGCAGGATGCTGCCTCCGCTGTGTATACAGGAGGATTTACATGAAAGCTCGGATCAAAAGGATTGAAGGGTTGACATTTGCGGCAAAAGGGGATACAGGGCATTGGCATATTGCTGATACCAGCAGCAGGAACGGCGGCAATGAAGGAGCGGCGACACCTATGGAAATGGTGCTTTTTTCTCTTGCCACGTGTACGGGTATGGATGTGTTGTCAATACTGAAAAAGATGCGTGTAGACCTGAAAGATTTTGAGATACTTGTTGACGCAGAACGCGCTGAAGAACATCCCAAGGTGTATACAGATATCCATCTTACATACAGGTTTTTCGGAGATGCAGTAGAAAAGGAAAAGGCTGAGAAAGCCGTTGAACTTTCCCAGGAGCGGTACTGCTCTGTGTCGGCTATGCTGCGGCACTCGGTCAACATCACCTCATCGGTTGAAATACATTCTGCATAGAAAGAGGTATTTTTTTATGAAGCTCTCCTTGTTTCAGATGCCTGCAGAAAAAGCCTCGGTTGAATCAAATATGGGCAAAGTACGTGAAGCTGCGCGTACAGCTGCTGATGCGGGATCCCACGTGCTCATGCTGCCTGAATATTTTGCAACAGGCTATGATCTGCATAAACTGCCGGAACTGGCTGCACCAGTGACAAAAGGAATTTTCCCGAGACTGTCTGATATCGCCCGGGACAACGCTATCGCCCTTATTGGGTCCTCGCCTTCAAAAGAGCAGGGAAAGCTGTATAATACAGCCTTTTATATTTCTGCCGACGGTTCGTTAAAAAGCACCTATCACAAAATGCATCTGTTTACAGTGATGCATGAGAATGACTATTTTTATGCCGGATCCAGGCCCTGCCTTTTTGATACACCGTGGGGAAAGGCCGGCTTACTATGCTGTTTTGACCTGCGTTTTCCTGAACTGGCAAGGCGGCTCATTCTTGACGGGGCGGAAATACTGTTTGTGCCGGCATTCTGGCCTATGCCGCGACTGGAGCACTGGAGAACACTTCTGCGGGCCAGGGCAATCGAGAACCTGGCGTATGTTGCCGGGTGCAACAGCGCTTCCCTCAGAGGCGGCCAAAAGCTGGGCTATTCTGCAGTTATCGGCCCTAAAGGAGAGGTTCTGGCAGAAGCAGGTACTGATGAAGTCATGCTGACAGCTGATATCGACATGGATTATGTGGGGGTTTACAGGCGAAAGTTTCCTGCACTGCAGCTGCGGAAGCATGGGGAATACGGCCTGTTTTAATGAGACAGGGCGCCAGTCAATTGATATAATGCCGGAGGTAATTATGCTTAAAGAAGAAGATAAACTTGAGATACAGAAAAGGCTGAAGGACATGAAGGATCCTGTACGGCTGACCCTGTTTACCCAGAAACTTGACCAGGGCTGTCAATACTGCACCGAGACGGAGACGCTGCTGAAAGAGTTGGCAGAACTTTCGGACAAGATCGAACTGAATATGCTGAATTTTGTGACTGATACGGAAGCGAAGGAACGCTACGGCATTGAAAGGATTCCGTCGATTATCATTGAAGACACACAGGATTACGGTATCCGTTATTACGGCATCCCGTCGGGATATGAGTTTGCGACGCTGCTGGAAACGGTTATCTCTATGTCGAAGAATGAGTTCGGCCTGCCTGATGAGCTCAGGAAAAAGGTTGAAGCCATTGATAAGCCAGTTCATATTCAGGTGTTTGTCACACCAACCTGTCCCTACTGTCCCGGGGCCGCCTTTACAGGATACAAGCTTGCCAGGTACAATGAGCTGATAACCGCCGATACCATAGAAGTCTCTGAGTTTCCTGGCCTGGGTCAGAAATATCAGGTGATGGGTGTGCCCAAGGTCGTTATCAATGAGGAGCACAGCTTTGAAGGCGCTCTTCCTGATGAACAGTTCATTGAAAAGGTGACCGAGGCTGCTGCACAGCAGGAATAGCCGATTTCCGCTGCGGTCCCGGCCCGGTTTTGATGACAAATGAACCCGGGCCATTATTCCGCCGCATAGGCTGTATCCGGTTATGCTCATACAAAAGGCTGTGTTTCGGGAGTACACGTTTTTAGCGTTGTCCGGCTGATGTTATATGGGTTGCCCGGTGTACTGATATGCGGTGCATAAAGGAAAATACAGTGTCTATGGAGCCCTTCGGTTTGCTGGTGTACCGCTTCTGCCTGAACCTGACGGCATGTTTGCAGACTGTACGGCTGTACAATCTTCCTTAAATAAAATTTTCCTTGAAATTAAACAAAAATATCAATAAAATATAAGTTGTCCTATATTGATTATACAGGATTCTGTATGATAGCAGGTACCGGTATTGACATTATTGAAATCTCCAGGGTTGAGAGAGCCATCACCAGGAATGACATGCGGCTTGAAACCTTCCTGTTTACCGACGCTGAACAGGAATACTGCTGCAGGGGATTGAGCCGACGCGCCCATGCTGTTGCATACGCAGGCCGGTTCGCGGCCAAGGAAGCATTGGTCAAGGCGCTGGGTACAGGACTCCGGCACGGGATACGGTGGAAAGATATCGAGATTCTCAATGATGAGCTCGGCAAGCCTCATATGGCGTTATCGCATCTGGCCCTTAAGAAATTAAAGGAGATCAATGCACACAATATCTATTTGTCTATCTCTCACAGCAGAGACTATGCAGCTGCTGTAGTAATACTGGAGAAGACAGGAATATAATCTGGAGATATACATGCGACGAGTACTTATTACAGGCGCCAACGGACAGATAGGTTCGGAACTTACCGCGGCATTACGGCAACGGTACGGCACTAAAGAAGTTCTGGCAACAGATGTCAAGGAACCGCCGGCCGGCTTACAGGAATCGGGCCCCTTTGAACTGATGGACTGTACCGACTGCAGCCATATTGACAGGGTGATAAAAACATTCAAACCCGATACAGTCTACCATCTTGCAGCCTTGCTGAGCGCAGTGGCTGAAGAAAAACCCCAGGCAGCCTGGAATGTAAACATTCAAGGCCTTTTTTATGTGCTGGAGGCTGCCCGTGAATACAATTGCGCGGTATTTACTCCCAGTTCCATCGGTGCCTTCGGCCCGGCAACACCTGCTGACAACACGCCCCAGGATACCATACAGCGTCCCTCTACCATGTACGGGGTCACCAAGGTGTCCGGTGAGCTCCTCTGTGATTATTACTATAAGCGGTTTGGTGTTGATACGCGGGGAGTGCGGTACCCCGGTATTATCTCATACAAAACCCTTCCCGGCGGCGGCACCACCGACTATGCTGTAGAGATATATTATGAAGCGATAAAAAAACAGACGTATGACAGTTTTCTGAAAGAAGGCACACTCCTTGATATGATGTACATGCCCGACGCTCTTAAAGCCGCTATAGATATAATGGAGGCAGACGGCTCAAAGCTTGAACACAGAAACGCTTTTAATGTTACTGCTATCAGTGCAGCGCCGGAGGATTTTGAAAAAGCGATACAAAAACACATACCAGATTTTACTCTTGGATATAATATAGATCCCGTTCGCCAGGGTATTGCCGATTCCTGGCCGAACTCTATGGATGACAGTGCAGCCAGGCAGGAGTGGGGCTGGGAACCTGAATTTGACCTGGATACCATGACTGAAGATATGCTCGAACATCTGAGAGTAAAACTGCAGTAGATGGAGGAAAGGCACACAAGGAAACCGGCAGGTAACCGAAGGCTGCGGTTTCTGTTTACGGCAAATAATTGCAGTTCACTGTTTTAACAATAATTGGAGGGAATATGTCTAACATCGGTTCCTATGATGAGAGAGTCAAACAATTCGACTGGTCCATCGCGGAAAAAGAACTTGATTACAGCCAGGGAGACACAATAAATATCGGCTGGTACTGTTCAGACCGTATATGTGAAATGGGGAAAGCTGATAAGACTGCATTGATCTGGGAGGGAATGGGCGGTGCTTCAAAAACCTATACCTTTGATGATATCCGGATCCACAGCAATACATTCGCGGCTTTTCTCAAAGAGACAGGGGTTGCTCCTGAAGACCGTGTCTGCCTGTTTATGGATAAAATTCCGGAACTCTACATTGGTTTTCTGGGAGTGCTCAAACTGGGAGCAATAGCCCAGCCCCTCTTTTCCGCTTTTGGCGACGAATCGCTGCATGTCCGGCTTGACAATGCCAAAACAAAGGCGGTTATTACCCAGAAGAGACATGTAGGCAAGGTGCGAAAACTGCTTGAAAAGTCTCCCTATCTGAAATATATCATCATTGTAGACTATGACGGGAAAAAACCGCTGCGGGAACGGGAGATCGCCTTTTCCATGGAAGAAGCCGACCCTGTTACATCCTTTGACTCCTATCCAGCCACGGCCGAGACGCCTTCGGTTCTTCACTATACCTCGGGCACCACAGGCCAGCCCAAAGGGGTTAAACATGTACACTATTCACTGATCTCCCAGTATTTAACGACAAAATGGGTCCTGGACCTCCGTGATAATGATATCTACTGGTGTACTGCGGATCCCGGCTGGGTAACCGGTACTTCCTACGGCATTATCGGTCCCTGGGCCATGGGTGTCACCCAATGTGTGCTTAATACAGGTTTTTCAGCCAAAGCCTGGTACGCGTTTATTGAAAAGCATAGAGTAACAGTCTGGTATTCGGCCCCGACAGCAATCCGTTCCCTCATGAAAGCCGGAGAAGAAGCTGTAAGGGAGTTTGACCTCTCGTGCCTCCGCCATCTTGCAAGTGTAGGTGAACCTCTTAATTCCGAAGCAGTAATCTGGTCGGAAAAAGTCTTTGGCCATCCGTTTCTGGATACCTACTGGCAGACAGAAACCGGGTCAATGATGATTTCCAACTATCCCGACATGAAGGTGAAACCCGGATCCATGGGAAAACCCTTTCCCGGTATTACAGCCACAGTTGTCGATCCTGAAACAGCGGAGCCCTATGATGAAGCCGGCAAGATCGGCCTGATTGCTTTTAAGCCGGGCTGGCCTGCCATGATGCGCACCTACTGGGAAAATGAAGAAGTGTATAAGGGCAAGTTCAGAAACGGCTGGTATATCCCCGGTGACAGGGCGCATATTGATAAAGAAGGTTATTTCTGGTTTACAGGCAGGGATGATGATGTGATCAACACAGGCGGGCACCTGGTAAGCCCCTTTGAAGTTGAGTCAGCACTGCTCGAGCATGAGGCTGTGGCAGAGTCAGCCGTGGTTTCCAAGCCCGATGAAGTCAACATGGAAGTGGTCAAGGCATTTGTCACCCTCAAGCCGGGATTTGAACAGAGTAATGACCTTGAGCTGAAGATCATGAATTTCATCAGAAAGAAGCTTTCGCCTCTGGCCATGCCCCAGGAAATTGAGTATGTTGATAAGCTTCCCAAAACCCGCAGCGGCAAGATTATGAGACGTCTGCTGCACGCACAGGAATGGGGAGAGGAAATAGGAGACACCTCAACCCTGGAGGACTAGTTAACGAGGCTGACAGCATTAATACATAACATTTTAAAAGGAGATCAACATGGATGATATGCAGAAAGTAGTACTTGATTATGTAATAGAAGAATATGTGGAAGATGAAGACGAAGAGCTCACCCTTGATACACCACTCATTTCCGGCGGAATCGTAGATTCGTTTTCTATGGTGTCATTGAAGAGATTTCTGGAAAACAAGTACGAGATATCGATTCCTGATGACAAGGCCACTCCGGAGGCGTTTGATTCTGTCAATAAAATCTGCGCTCTGGTCAAGGAATATATATAAAAAGCCTTTATTAGACCGCACGCAGTATCAAGGGGGAGCGTGCGGTAGAAATTGACATTTCTGAGACGGAGGATTGTATGGCTTTTACTGATGATGTAAGAAAACAGTATCAGCAGCAGCTCGATGAGATCCGTGATGCTGGTATTTTCAAGGAAGAGCGGTTTATCCATTCCAGCCAGGGTGCTGATATCAAGGTGGAATACCCCAGCGGATCTGAGCTTGAAGATGTTATCAATATGTGCGCCAACAACTACCTGGGGCTTGCCAGTTATCCCGAAGTCGTTAAGGCGGCCCATGAGGGCCTTGACAAACGGGGATACGGCATGTCGTCAGTCCGTTTTATCTGCGGCACCCAGGATATTCACAAGGAACTGGAACGGAAGATGACCGAATTCCTCGGTACCGAGGATACAATTCTGTTCCCTTCCTGTATGGATGCCAATGCCGGTGTTTTTGAGGCGATTCTCACAGAAGATGACGTGATGATTTCCGACCGCCTGGTCCATGCCTCGATTATTGACGGCATCCGGCTGTGCAGCGCCATGCA
>Ga0272442_10004544_pt1 | contig 18950 bp, 17 predicted proteins | sample SSMForm2O_FD_200262 | JGI IMG/M metagenome (GOLD analysis project Ga0272442, IMG submission 200262) | Marine sediment archaeal communities from Little Sippewissett salt marsh, Falmouth, MA, United States - SSM-Form-2O | ecosystem: Environmental > Aquatic > Marine > Wetlands > Sediment ... | reverse complement strand
AGCCACGGAGCATGCAAAAGAACGTTTCCCTGATGCTGCAATTACGCCTTTCCTTGTCGGGCCCGTAACCCTTGCGGGGTATATGATGGGGGTTCAGAACCTTGCGGATTTAAGCTGCAAGAGCCTGTATCACGATGATGTCATGGAAGAGATGATCGAATGGTTTTCCCAAGCTCTTGAAATTAACAGGATCTATGCCCGGGCCTGTATCGAAGCCGGGGCGGACGTGCTTTACTATTCCGATGCTTCTGCCTCGCCCAACCTCCTCCTCCCGGATTTCTACTACCAGGTGGGGGTGCCCGCGGAAATAGCACTTGGGGAATTCATCCACAAGCTTGGATGCCCCTGGGAACTCCACATCTGTGGCGACACAACCCCGATTATTGAAGGTATGGCAACCACCGGGGCAGACTGTATCAGTGTCGAACAGGCTGTGAACATGGCGAAAGTCGTAAAGATTGCAGGGAATGTGCCTGTGGTCGGCAATTTGACTCCTCTCCTGATGATTGACGGTAACGAAGAGCAGATCCGGGAAGAAACGATAAAAGGGCTGGACGGCGGAGCAAAAGCAAGCATGCTTGGCTGCGGGACCCCTCCCCTCAGCAGTCCTGAAAGGCTCAAGCAGTGGGTAAAAGCAGTTTTTGACTGGTCTGCCGAAAACCTGTAAATAATTAGCCGTAGAAAATTGAACTCAAATATTTGAAAAAACGTATTGGGGCAATTGATGGTGGAAGAGCGAATGCGCTTGATAAGGCAAAAGACAAGTCCACTTTCTGCGCCCGAAAATACCGTAAACTAACGGAATTACAGGCTTAAAAGTGCGTATCTATGATCACCGCATAACGGTGAGGCATTTGTTATACGGTTTTTGAGGCATCGATCTGGAAAAAGAGATACGGATTGCTTCAAACCTTTGCGCCACGCCTTTCCACCTATTTTTCAGGCATATTTGCCATTCTCTACCACTTTCAAATACACCTATTGCCCAATTTTTATACCCGTTCTCCGCCCACCTAACGAAACGAACCACTCATTTACGCCAGGGTGGAGTGATGATCGTTATGTCTTGGCGAAGAACTTGTTTGTATTTCCGCAACAGAAATACAAGTCAATCATTTGTAGCTTATTCTTATAAATATTTTTTCCAGATATATCCCATTCGATGGGCTTTTTTCGCATTACCTGGAAAAGTTTTTGGGGGGTGCCCAAAAGTTTATTCTCATATCCGGAAATTTTTGGCCGGAACTATGTAAAAAAGTTGGGTTGAAGATGTATAATGAAAAAGCTGGAGTCGAAAGTGAATACTGAAAAATCTGAAGGTGTACCGAAAAGTTGGAAAAGAAGTGAATGGCCCGGAAGTAAACAGGGAAATCAGGAGGCAATCCTTATTTTCGATAGTCCTGTGCGTTTTTGAGGCACCTTGAGGAGGCTGCACAGCACCTGAGGCATCGCTTGAGAAAGGAAATGTCTCTTTGCTTCACCTTTTTGCCTTTACTCTCCTGGCGGGACAGGTTCAGAATGTTGCTTCCCTACCACAAGAAGCAGCAACCGATGTCCTGATTCTTCTTTTCCGATCCTTCACCCATTACCGGAACAACTCACTCGCCTGCCAGGGTGGAGTGATGATAGTAATGTTGAGGTAAAGGACCACATCTATGTTCCACTTTCTTTCGTAGTACGCAGAAATGTATTACCTATGTCTGATATTTATATATTTCTCATGTTTATAATTTTCTTTTGGAATGCTGTACAATTTTGTATAAACTGGTGCATCATCCCGTAATTAAGGTGATTCGAATAAATCAAGTAACGAAAAAAAGGAAAAACAGCAATATACTTTGCGATCAGCCATATACCTGCTGCCGGGCCCGCAAATGTTTCCCGGCAAACCCGGCACGATTCCGGATATTCGGGATGTTTTTAGGGTTCTTCACGACTTTGCGCGACGGATGTGTGTCCGGTTTGTCGTCAAGAAGGTTCCAGTCTGCACAGAGGGTGAAGAACCCCCGATTCCCTCCTAAGCTGGAGAGAACACGGTAACTTATTACCTATCTAATACTATATATAAATTTTGAATATCCATTTTCATTGAAATCTTAATTTACCTTGAGATTTATGAGTCTGGCTAAAAAATTTAGACACCATATCCCCCCTGAAAAGCCCGCTGTGGGAGGCTAAAGAGACAATCTTTACCCGTAAAAAGCAGGCGCAACCCTTATGAATATTCTTTGCAAACATGCCTGCATCTGCATCTCGCGTGAAAAAAATGATTACAGAAAACGAACATCTTCGGATCTTCTTCCGGGAAGCCGAAAAAAAAGACCACTCACATATCCGGGAATTCATAGAATTTGTGGATTCGGAATTTTACCCGCCTCTTTCCAGAAGACCGGGAGGAATTGAAGAAAGGATTGAAAATTCCCTCGCAAAACCGGATGCGAATTTCCTGATGGCAGAAGGTATCTCAGGTTCTGGTTCGGGATTGGATTCAGGTTCGAGATTGGATTCAGGTTCGAGATTGGATTCCGGGACAGTTCAAGGGCAGGTTCCCCAACCTGAAGGCCCTGTAGGACCCGACAAGCTTGCCGGGCTTATCAGCTACGAAAAGCAGTGGGAAGGGGAAAATAATGCGTACATCTCCTTTGTAGCGGTTAACCCTGTTTTCCGGAACATGGGCCTTGCCTCGGAACTCATAACCCTGCTGGAAGAACAGATGCGTTCCGAAGGAATGGAAAGGATGTATGTCTGCACCTGGTCCACAAACCGGTCCGCTCTGGCTCTTTACGGGAAAAAGGGTTTTTCAACGGCCCGGGTCATAAAAAATGACCGTGGACCTCTTGTTGATACGGTGTATCTCGTGAAGAATCTTGTTTGAAATTTTCAATCCGAATGTCAATAAGCGCCCCTGCCAGCTTTCCTGGCGGCCTTGAGCAAAAAGAATGATAAATAGATGTGAAGAACAGCATTCTGCAAAATGTTCTCATTTCTGATTTATTCGCTTTTCTGATTTATTCGCTTTTCTGACGGTTTTTCAAGTTTTTCTGCCCTTGCTTCTTTTCTGATGGTCAATTTGTATTTGATTGATATTATATATTAGTAATTATATATTATCTACTCATGGGAAAACGAGGTCCAAAACCACAGTTTATTGACGTTGCCTGTCCGAATGAAGAGTGTGATCTCTATGGCCAAACTGGTCAGGAGAACGTTGTTGGAAATGGGACTTACATAAGCCGTGGAGAAAAAACAAGAAGATACATTTGCCGTCACTGCGGCAAAGCATTTAGTGACCATACAGGCACTTTTTATCATGATCTTCGCAAAAATGAGAAAATCATCGATTTAGCTCTAAAAATGTCCATGAAAGGGATGAGTATTGAAGCCATTGCAGAGGTTTTAGAGATAGAACCAGCTAGCGTAAAACGATGGTTAGCCCGCGCAGCTGAACAGTGTGAGAAAGTAAATGACAATTTGATGACAAACCTCGATGTGCCGAAAGTTGAAATGGATGAACTGTGGGTGATAGTCAAAAAAAAATAGTTCCACGAATGAAAGATTATGAAGATGATGGTATGTGGATGTGGGTAGCTTTTGCACCAAGTAGCAGATTAATAATTGATTTTGTTATAGGTCCAAGAAAACAATATGTTGCAGACAAGTTGCTTGAGTTAGTTAATAAATGTCTTTCTGAAAATATCCCTGTTTTTATCACAGATGGATTGGATTTTTATAGAGGAGCTCTTTTGAAGGCATACGGGAAAGTTATAGAGTTCCCAAGAACAGGAAAAAGGGGAAGACCAAAGAAGCCAAAACTTGTTCCTTCCGATGATTTAAATTATGCGCAGGTAGTCAAAACAAGAAAAGGAGGGGTACTTGAAAAGTAGAAAAGAAGATTATCTTTGGAGAAAACATAGAAGAAAGCGAAATCTCAACAACGTTGCTTGAAAGACAAAACCTGACTTTTAGGCAAGATAACAACCGTGTTTCAAGAAAGACGATAGGGTTTTCAAAAGTAAAAGAATGGCTAGTACATCAAATGAGGCTCTATTGCACGCACTTTAACTTCTGTAGAGGGCATGGTGGATTAAAGTACAAAGATGAAAGAGGAGTTATGTGCAAAAATACACCTGCAAGAAAAGCAGGGATTACCGAGTCAAAGTGGACTTTAAAAAAATTGCTGACATTCAGGTGTTTCAAAACATCAATCGTATAAAGATTGACCATCTCTTTTCTTTTTCCATTTTTATTTTGGAAACCCGGCGGTAAGGGAAAGGGAGGTCGAAGGGCTGCTGGGAGCTATGCGGGAGTTCGGGCTTGAAAAAGGGCTTATCCTGACTCTGGATGATGAGGAATTTCTGATGCTGGATGATGGAGAAATTCTGACTCTGGATTATGAGGAAGTTCTGAAACCGGGTGATGAGGATATTCAGGAGACAAACGTGAGGAGCCGGGCTGGAGAAAAAGGGAAGATAATAGTTGTTAAGCCGGTGTGGAAATGTCTGCTTGAATGAAACTGAATGTATTTTCCTTCCCAGCCCTGGGTTCTGGTTCAGAGGCCCTGAAGCCTGCATTTCATGTCTTCTTTTCTTACCTCCAGCTCATAGTCAATAAGGTTCGAAAGACAACACAATGAGTCTTCGTTTTCTTCAACCATTGATTTTATTTTTTCGTAAAATTTATTGTCTTTACGCTTTCGGCTTGTGACTTCTACTTTCCTTTTTGCTGAAGCTTTCCCTTCTTCGCTTTCGTGGTACATGCAAATCGATGCATGATTCAGGTTTTTGTCAAGGAGAAATACGGACCCTCCTTTTTTCGGGTTGCAATGGGCCTCGTCAACCATCCATCCGCCTGTGTTGTAGACAGACACGTCGGAATCAAGTCCAGGTATGCCTACTTCTTCACTGGACAGGTACCTTTCAAAAGGCTTGTGTGTATGGCCCATTACAAAGGTCAGTTCGGAGGGTGCAGCTCCCATTTCTTCTTCGATTATCTGGTTCCAGGCGGTTTGCAGGTAGAGTATGAGTCCATATTTGGTTTTTTCACCTATTTCCTCCCCCTCAAGGTACTTTTCCCACATCGAGCCCTTTTCCCCGCAGAAATATTTTTCGAGGAACTTTTTGAGGAAATATTCTTCTGACCAGTCTCCAAGAGTGCTTACTATCGGGATTCTTAAATTGTGTTTTTTAGCCAGGTTTCGAGCGAAATCGTCTGTCAACTTTTTCATGTGCTCTTTGTTTTTTGCATGTTCGTAGAGGGTTTCCGTGGCTTCGCCGGCATCTCCCGAGCGCCCAAGAGCAGACCAGAAAAAGTCGATCCAGGCAAAGTTTTCGGACTCAAGTACCTGGACATCAGGTGGCATATCGTTGTCTAATCCAAGGGCAGAGGCTTTCAGGGAGCTCATAAACCTGTACGAAGCTTCAACAAAATGACCGTGGTGGAAGAGTACACATTTTTTTCCATCTCCGGAAAATAAAGCCAGGTTGGGATAGGCAATTTCTACCTGGATTTTTTTATTCAGCTTTACTCCTTCGTACTCGTCAAGAGAGTGGCGGTTTATCAGGCAGTTTAAGAAATCGGAATAAATCCTTTTATCTTTTTTATTTTTTTCTTTTTGTTTTCCTTCTCCTTTTCTTTTTCTTTCTTTTCCTTTTTCCCGGTCTTTTTTACTTTTCTGGTTTTCCCCGGCGATAACTGGCTTATTTTCACCTTCAAGATGTGGTGGGTCCTGAAGGCGCAGCGGGGTTTTATGCCAGGGGAACGGCAGCTCCTAGCTCGGATGCCTGTTGATATATTTCAGATACTGGCTTTCCCGTGCAAGTTCCCAGATATGGTGGTCGTGGTTTCCGGGGAGGTAGATTATTCTGTCGAATAATTCTTCTTTTTCTTTTATTATAAGTTCCAGAAAGCGGTCAAAAGTCATTGCGGCAATATTGGTCCTTGTGAGGGCCAGTTCCAGGATGTCTCCGTTCAGGATCAGGGTTGGTTTTTTTGATCCTTTGTTTTTGTCGATGATTTCTTTCAGGCAATCCACCAGTTTGACCATAACTTCGCCCGGTTTTCCGGTGTCAATGTTTCCCCCTTCTATGTTGGTCAGCAAGCTGTCTTCTTCCCCGAGGTGCATATCGGAGATGCATACGTAACAGACATCGTGTTTACCATATTGTTCTTTTCCCGTAATTTCTTCCCCCGCGAATTGTTGAGAACCAGTTTCTACCGTGAGCCCGAAACAATTAGGTCCTGCGAAAATCTGTTCCCTTTACCTTATCTGTCCGCCTGGCAAAATAAGCAATATGAAATAATAGTCCTTATTTTATTTTTTTCTGGACATAATATTCGGAGTTTTCCGGGGGTAAATGATAAAAACAAAGATGTAGAAAAGAAATGAACCCGGAACACCATGTGCTCCGGGATCAAACATTCTGGTCCGGACCTGTCCCCCGACTGGTGGAACTTTCCGGGAACATTTTCGGACCTCTTCTGCTGAAATTCTCCGTGGCTAAATTCTTTATGCTGAAAATCTCATCTGTTGAAAATCTTCATGCTGAAACTTGCTTCACTGAGACTCTCTGCACTTAATTTCAGGCAGTGATATCGACAGGCACTTTTTCTTTTTCTGCAATTCCTCCTTCTACCATGTCTTCTCTCTTTTCTTTCTGGGAATAGATCCAGAGTGGGATGAAGAGGCAGAGCACGGAAAAGCCGACGAAGGTCGTGTTCCAGCCGAGTTCGAGGCTGTTGAGGTAGATGATCCCGATCAGGAAGAAGGGGATGTTCAGGAAGGCGGTTGCAAGGGCAACGTTTTTCCAGCCGCGGGGGGCTTTGAAGGGTCTTTCGAGTTTTGAGAGTTCGGGGTCGTTTCTCACCTTGACGTAGGTGTAGAGGCTGATCCCGTTAGCACAGATGTATCCTATAGCCGAGGCTGCAAGGATTGCGGTTGGGGTCCCGAGCAGGATCAGGAACATGTTGAACATGGCATCGGCAAGCATTGCGTTCATGGGGTGCCCGTGGGAGTTGAGCTTGCTGAGGACTTTAGGGAGGTTGCCTTCGACGGACATGGAGTAGATTGACCTTGCCGAGGAGAGGAAGGCGGTCTGGATGATCAGGAGCATGGCCCCTATCAGCATTACGATTGTAATTGAGGCTCCAAGGCTTCCCAGGGTCATATTGGCAATGGGGAGCATAGGGGATATGGGTTCGGAAAGTACGCCTTCGACTCCCAGGGTCCCGATAACCGAGGTCTGGACAAGCACGTAGAGCACAAGGCAGATTGCCCCGCAGACAAGCAGCGCTTTTGGGGTGTCGGTGTTCGGATTCTTATATTCGGGCCCGTAGATAGCTGCGGTTTCCCAGGCACAGGCGCTCCACTCGGCCATTGCGAAAATCCCGAAGAGGATCAGGACGTGTTCCAGGTCCCAGGTCCAGTCAGTCGGGAACCAGGAGCCTGTGATGTTTGCTATCTGGAAGTCCCCGGTAAGGAAGGGGGCAATGGTAATTGCAAGGAGCGGGATCAGGGAGACCACGGCAAGGATGTATCCTGCCTTTGCCCCGTTTTCGAGCCCTCGTGAGTTTATGATTGCAAGGGACCCGAAGATCACGGCTCCGACCAGTAAGGAGAGCAGGGTTTCGGGAATTCCCCCTAAGGCAGGGACCAGCCCGTGCAGGTAGCTTCCGATCAGGATCGCATAGATCGCGAGCACCGGGCTCCAGCCGAACCAGTAACTCCAGGCACTGAAGCCGCCGATGAACTTTCCTAACTTGAATTTCCCTTTATTGATCTTATCGGAATTCGAGCCAAAAACCGTCTGCGTATAGCCGGGAAGCCCTGAAGCCTTAGGGAAAACGGTTGCAAGCTCTCCGAATGCAAAGTTCTGGAAAAAGCCCAGGAAAATTGTCAGAGCCCAGACAATTATTGAAAATGCCCAGACATAACTTGTAAAATAGCCAATTGAAGGCAGGATCAGCAGCGGCACGCCCAGTGCAATTGCAAGTCCCTGTTTCCAGTCAATGCTCCGTTCAAGTTCTTTCGGGTCGCAGCTCGCCCGGCTGCATTCTGCCCCGTGCTGCCAGTCTACCTGAGAGTAGGGGGGATGGGTATCTTCGTCCATAACAATTCCTTTTTTATATTTTTTATATGTTTTGGCTGTTTTTTAATTCGCGGATTCACATCCATAAATAAAATAAAACGAAACAGGATCAGGTTCCGGAATTAATTCGGAGCCTGATGCGGTTTAATAAAAAACTTCATTTGGGAGGTTTTACTGTCCGTTTTTTATCCGATTTTTTCTTTTTCAGTCAGTTTTCGTTTCAGCTTCGTTTCAGTTCTCCTGTCTGTTTTCCGAAATTTGTTACACGGTCTGTTTTCTGAACGTCTGACAGGAGTTGATCTTGATGTCAAGCAGTTTTTCGATGTTCATTTTTGCGGCAATGCCTTTGGAAGCTCCGGGCACGGAAGTGATCACTCCGATATCGAGTTCTTCCCTGAGCTCTCTCATGACGTACTCGTCCGAAAGGTCCATGCTACCGACTCCAAGCTTCTTTGCAACGTACTCTTTTGCTTCCCCAACCCGCATGTTCTTTGAAAATTGCATCCTTGCTACAAGGTCGCCTGCTGCTCTTATCCCGGTCATCCCGGAGGCCATGATATGGGAAATCGGCATACCCAGCGGGTCGCCGACTCCTATCTATATGCCATCTACGCCGGCAATCTCGACCATTGCCTTGCTGGCCCTGGTAACGGCGTCCACAGGAGGAGTCTCGAGCATCGGGATTCCTCCTACGCCCATGCCCATGTTCACGTGGCAGGGAATGGGAGAAGCTGAAACAGCTGCCTTGATGAAGGTGACAGCTCTTGCCAGGTTCCAGGCTAAGGTCCTGCTGGTGTTGGTGTTGCAGACAGGGCCGAAAACGTTTGCTCCGGCTTTTGCAGCCAGGGGGGCCTGCTGGTGGGGCCAGAGCCCTGCAAGGAGCGTTCCGTCATATTCGAGTTCCCCGTGCATCCCCAGGATCATCTCCCCTGCCATCCCCACTTCGATGTACATCTCAGGGAACTGAGCCCTGAGGGCTTCCACGGCGTTCAGGGTTCCGTACATGTCCCCGTCGCCGGCAGCTCCGGTGGTGTCGAAGTTAACCCCATCGGCTCCGCTTGCCATGAGCCGCTGCATGACCCAGACCGTATCCCTGGTCAGGTGCTCGGCGGCATGTTCCATGGACTCCCTGGCTTCATCGATCTTGAACATCTTCATAAGGTCGCCGGGGTTTTCGAAGGGCCCGTCCGGGGTATAATAGAGCCCCATGTTCGGCATGGCTCCGTAAAAGAGGGGGATAATCATGTTCTGCTGGCAGACTTCCATTGCCTGGCACTCGTTTGCGACCACGGGCTTGACGGGCTTGAAACTGTAGTCGATGTGCCCGAGCTCCATTGTATCGGCTCCGAAAGCCCTTTCGTGCATCATTGAGCCTACAAGGCGGCTGGTGGGAATCCCGACCCCGCTGTTTCCCTGGTCTCCGTCGATCCTGAGAGTGCCGATGTCGTGGGTCACGGGAACTTCCATACCCTGTTCCACGCTTACGGCTTTTCCGGGCATCATCAGGATTTCCGCAAGCGCTTCAAGCTCGTCTCCCGAGAGGAGGGGTATTTCCCCGAGGTCCGCTGCGTTTGCCGAACCTTCTTCGATTTCTTCAAAAATTTGTTCTTTTGTGAGGGAGATTCGCTTTCCGTCTCCCATCCTTAACAGGTATTCGCATGCCATTTTTTTTTCCCTCCGAAACCCGGTTCACAAAAGCAGCTCTTTTGCCCTTGCCACGGCTTCGCTGGCGTTTTCCGCATAGCAGTCCGCCCCGATTCTATCAGCCCAGGCCTGGGTTGCGGGAGCCCCTCCTACCATGACCTTCACCTTCTCACGGAGCCCTTCCTCTTGCAGGAGGTCGATGACTTCCTTCTGCCCCGGAAGAGTGGTTGTCATAAGTGCGGAAAGCCCGATCATGTCTGCCCCGGTTTCCTTTGCCTTTTCCACAAAGTTCCTGATAGGGGCGTCCCGTCCTATGTCATGAACCTCAAAACCCGCAGACTGGAGCATTGTGGAAACAATGGACTTTCCGATGTCGTGGACATCCCCTTCGACAGTTCCGTTGACAATGACTCCGAGCTTCTTTCCTTTGTCCCCGGCAGGCATGTCGGCTTCCAGGAGGCTGACTCCGGCAGTCATGGCATCGGCTGTCATCATCACGTGGGGTAAGAAGAGCTTCCCTCTCTCAAAGAGCACGCCGACCTCGTTCATGCCGGTTGCAAGTCCCTTTTCAATAATTTCCGATGCAGGAATTTCGGACTTCGCTTTCTCCACTGCTGCAAGGACAGCGTCCTTTTTGCAGGAGATAATCGCATCCGAAAGTTCTTGCAATAATTCTTCGCTGGTCATCTGCGAATTCACTTCTCCATTTTTTTGGCTTTATTTAGTCGGTAACCGGTAACTTGTTACCGTCTCATATATAATATACTTTTTGCTTATTGGCAGGTGAAAATCAGAAATGGTGCATCTAAATTCCTGCCTGATCTTTGAGTCCCAGGAAGAATTTTCAGGAGCAGCCTAGTAAATCACTTCAAAAATGGCTGGCAAAAAAGAGTAAAAACATGTAAACTTACAATGTAAACTTGTAAACCTTCAAACATGCAAGCAAATGACAGGACGTAAAAGAGAATGCGTAAAGCGGCTATTTTATAAAATTTTTAAGTGTGTTAGTGAACGTATCAAAGAACTTACCGGGTAAACCTTTTTCAAATTGATTATCAGGTACCGGGGATCTCACCGGCCGCGGAGCGAAGCGAGGCGGACGGCTTTTCCAGAACTTTCAAAAAATTGCATATGAGAATTGAATTCAAGTACAGAATTCTTCAGTTTATAACTCAAACACAGCACTTTCATTCCTAATTCAAAACAGAATGCTTCTTTTCATAACTCTTTATTTATATTTTGGGGCATCAACCCCTATTCTCTCTCATTCATTTTATTTATTTTCACGCATCCTTCTAATTCCCCTTGACGAAGTCCCATCGTCCTCGTACTCTTCCACCGGGATAATCTCACAAAAATCAAGGACGTCGGGGTTGATGTTCATTTCAACGGATTTCCTGCGAAACACCATGAACCGTACATTCTTTTTCTTAAAATGCCTTACAATGGCAGGGGTATCCAATGTTTCGTCATAGTATTTTGCGTCAAAAAGCCTGTTGAAAGTATCTGCTCCGATAATGAAGGTGCTGTTCGGGAAAAGGTCGGCTTTCTGCAGGAAGAGCGGAGCATTGGTCAGATAAATCCCGCCCATGAAGGCTTCGCCTTTGTATTTTCTTAAGGAATCGAGCCTCTGGTTCAATGAGATAAAATCGATGGGCGGTTTGTCAACGTTAGTCAAGGAAATTTCAAAATGGACGGGCGCATTATATTTTTTCGACGCACAGCTTGCCATGAAAACATGGTTCTTGTGGCAGGGGTCAAAGGAGCCAGAGAACACGAGTTTTATCTCTTCGGGCTTTCTCTCCTCGGAGGATTTTTCCGTATCAATTGACTCATTAAAATTGATTCTTGCCTTTCCCGCTGTTACATTAGGACTTCCGTGGCTGCCTTTCTGTTGTCTCAACAGATCTCCAACTGCGCCGGAAACTGAAGCATATTTTTCAATAACTTTTTCTCTTTTTCTTTCTCCGGTTCCGATTTCATCCGTCGTCCCGATCTTATCCGTTGTTCCTATCCCGTCCGGAAGATCTATCTCAGGAACTCCGCAGTAGCGGGCGAGCACATTGAAAATAAGGGTGGCAGCAATCTTTTCTTCCTCTTCCCTTGTCCGTCCGGCTGTCAGTTCAAAGGTTTTGACCCCGGTTTCACGATATGCCTGTATGGCAACATGGACCTCGTGTTTCCTGCCTTCCCGCTCGTTTTCCGCCTTGAGCTTGCAGGTAGCTCCGATCCCGATTACTTCCGGGGCTGCGGAGCTTTCGGAGCTTTCGGAGCTTCCGGAATCTTCGTAGCCGTCCGAGCTTTCGGAGCCTTCAGAGCCTTTTGACAGTTCAAGGGCCCGCTGGTAGGCAACCATTGCCATCAGCCTTGCGGTTTTCTCCGAGCAGTACTTCTCGGGTTTTCTTCCAAGGAAGAGGTCCATTGCCTCCATAGCATACGGGACAACCGCATCCAGCAAAGTTGCCGAGCCGCTGCCGTGGCGGAGCAGTTCCCCTATGACTTCAGCCCCGCCGCCGGTTATTGCCAGAACGACTTTGCAGGGGGATTCGTGGATCTGGAAAATGCGCTTAAGAAGTTTGCTGTTTTCATCTGCAGCCGATTTATCTGCCATCAATAAGGTGGATACACTTGATGAGATTATAAATATTATTATTCAGGCAAAGGTGGTGTTACTTGCAGTTATTTGCGTTTATTAGCGATTTGACAATTCAAGCATCGGGTACCCAACTATTTTCGTATACTAAATACCGTGAACCCGGGTTTCAATTTTATTTTCAGGTACCGGGGCTCTCACCGGCCGCGGAGCGAAGCGATGCGGACGGCTTTTCCCTGAATATTTGCAGAGCTAAAATTATGAAAAAAATCAGTGTGTCCTGTGTTTTTAATTTTCCAGTAAAATGCGAATAAGTTATTAATATTCTTTTTTAAATGGAAATATTTAGTTGCTGTGGCTTTGATTTTTTCAATCAATGTGGAATTTTTGCCATATTCTATATAATTTATGTGAACATTTTTCCACATATTCTGAACTCGACTTAGATTTCTTCTTAACTCACATATTTTCTTAATCCGTTCTCATAACAATCCCATACATCTCAGTCTTTTCCTTTATTTCTTCAAAAGCAGGGTACCTTTTGATTCGTTTCCCCTGCAAAATGAGCTTCAGGTTCTCAACTATTTCATGTTTCACATTCTTCAGTTCTTTCTCATACTTACAGTAGTACAGCGTAAGAAATATGAGATGCCTGACTGAAGGCTCTTTTTCCGAAACATAAAGCGCGTGCCGGAAGATATCTTCTCTTGTGAGCTCTTTTCCCGGTTACTTATCCGAATAGTAGTAAATCCGAGTAGTAATAAGTGGTTGGCAAAAGGAGCTTGATTCCTTCCTTTTCGAAAACAGAGAATCCCGTCTTTTCCCCGGAATCCCCTCCGTATTTATTAGAATAGATAATCTCATCCCTGTCCTATGCTAAAACTGGTAGTTAGGGACGGGTTTTTATGCTTCTGTCTATGCATTTTTCTGCAAAAGCCGGCTGCCTCCGGCACCCGGTGAGAGTCCGGGGTTCTGCGAAGTGATGATTAATACGGTCGCCGGGAAGAACCCCTAATGGATTCACAGCCCTTTCAAAATTCTCTTCATAATCTATTTTTCAGGCTACTCCGGATGCGAATAACGCTCGGAGGCCGGCTTACCAGGAGCTTCAAAGGACCCTTTTCCTCTTTTCCCTTTTTTGTTTTTCCCTCTTTTGTTTTTCCCTTTTTTGTTTTTCCCTTTTTTGTTTTTCCCTTTTTTGTTTTTCCCTTTTTTGTTTTTCCCTCTTTTGTTTTTCCCTCTTTCCTTTTCCCCTCTTTTGTTTTTCCCTCTTTTGTTTTTCCCTCTTTCCTTTTCCCCTCTTTCCTTTTCCCCTCTTTTGTTTTTCCCTCTTTTGTTTTTCCCTCTTTTGTTTTTCCCTCTTTTGTTTTTCCCTCTTTTGTTTTTCCCTCTTTCCTTTTTTCTCTTATTTCCCATACAGGATTAATTTTCAAATGCCGAATCGTACTCTTCCTGAAGCTCTTTGTCAAACAGTTCTTCTTCAACCAGAAGTTCGCTTGTGGTTGCTTCCATTTCTCCCTCATACCTTCCGAGTTTGACAAGGGTGAACTGCTTCATTCTTTCGATCCGGTCATCGGCAGGATTCAGTTCTGCGGATTTGTTAAAGGCGAAGAGGGCTTCATCGTATTCTTCGAGGTTGTAATGGATGACCCCTTTGTAATACCAGGTCCTAGGGTTGTACCTGCTGATATCAAGAGCTTCTCCGATGGACTCGAATGCTTCGGCATGTCTTCCCAGTTTTGATAGAACAAAAGCTCTTTTTGCGAGGGCTTTCTGGTCGAAGGGGGTGAGTGCCAGGACCCTGTCGAAATATCTCAGGGCTTCTTCGTCCCTGCCGATTTTGGAGTATATATACCCTTTTGTAAATAAGGTCTCGGCGTTTTTAGGGGCAATTTCCAGGGCCCGGTCAACAGCTCTGGAGGCTTCTTCGGACCTGTTCATTTTCGTAAGGATAGCTCCTTTCTTTGACCAGAGCCTGGCATTGAGGGGGTTTAGCTGTATAAGACCATTGTACAGGTCAAGGGCTTTTTCGTATTCCCCGGTCATGATAAGAATGAAGCCTTTGTTGGATAACGCCAGGTTGTTTTCGGGCTGGATGCTCAGCACTTTATCGTAGGCCTTTATAGCTTCGTCAAAACTGCCAAGCTTGGAAAGTGCGTATCCGTATTTCAAGAGGATTTCAGGTTTTTCGGGAGATTTTTTGGGGGCCTTCTCCAGGGCTTTTTCGAGATATTCGATCCCTGCTTCGTATTCATAGAATTTCAAAAGGGCTTTTCCTTTCAAGAAAAGGAACTCCGGGTTCTCAGGCTCCTTTTCAAGGAGGAAGTCTATGATTTCCTGCGCTTCCTGGGGCCGGTCGAGTTTCAGGAGGCCGGAAGACCTGAGGGCAAGAGCGCCTGCATGCTCCGGTTCCAGGTCAAGAGCCTCATTGATGGTTTCCAGGGCTTCTTTGTCCCTCCCGAGCTTGTGGAGCACGAAACCCTTTTTGCGAAGGGCTCTTGCATATTCGGGGTTGGAATCGTATATTGCACTGAAAGAAGATATCTGCCGCCTTACCGGAAGGGAATTTACAATCTCCGGGGTAAGTTCTATTACCCTCTCAAGGGCAGGAAGGGCTTCTTCATATCTTTTATGTTCAATCAGGAAACTTGCTTTCGAATTCCAGCCTTCCCTGCTTTTCGGCTCTTTTTCGACTCGTTCATTCAGTTCTTCTTCCTTTTCAAGAATTTCCTTTTGCTTTCCCTTCCAGCTTTCAAGGTGAGTTTCCGAAATAGGGTAATTCGAGTCTATAGAAAGCAGATACTCGCTCAGTTCGATGGCTTTTTTATAGTCCCCGCCTTCGGCATACCTTTCAGCCAGTTTTTGCATCTCATCCAGGACTTCGTACGCCGAAATCCGGACAGCTATATTCCCGTGCTCGCCCACCGCGGGCTGAAAAATCACGTGGACCTCGGCTCCCCAGTAAACATTACTCAACTCCATGGCAGATATGGAGCCGTCTATTACAGAACTCAAATGGAAAAAGGGGGTCCTGCCTTCTTCATCCCTTATGAAACCATAGCCTTGTGGGGCAATGTACTTGAATATATAACCATGCCTTCGGGGGACCGTGCTATAAAAAGCTTCGGAAGATCCGCTTTTATCGCAGCATTCATCTCCGTAAAAAGAAGACGATTTGAATGAAAATGAATTAAGTTCTTCAACATCCATTTCGCCTTCTTCTGCCTCCGTTTTAGTCTCTGCTCTCTTTTTTGTCTCTGTTTCCTTCCCAGTTTCTGCTCTCTTTTTTGTTTCTGTTCCCTTTCCAGTTTCTGCTCTTGCTTTTGTCTCTGCACCCTTTCCAGTTTCTACTCTTGCTTTTGTCTCTGTTTCCTTTCCAGTTTCTGCTCTTGCTTTTGTTTCTGCTCCCTTTCCAGTTTCTGCTCCCACTTTTGCTTCTGTTTCTGCTTCTGCTTCTGTTTCTTCCTCTTCTTCTCCTTCGCCGTTCAGTGCAATATTGAAGTTGGTGTCCTTTTCATACTCATTCGATATTTCAATGCGGTTCCGGTATTCTGCAGGCTTGTTTTCTGAAAAACCCGCAAGGGCTAAATCAAGCAGGGATTCCACTTTTTCCCAATCAATAACCTCTTTTCCGTTTTTGAGTTCTTCAAGGAATGTAATGAGTGGTTCAGCCTCTCTGTACTTCCTATTCTTTTGCAGGACATACAGGGTGGACTTCAACAGGAGCAAGGGGCTGTTACGGTCGTAATCCTCGTTGAGCTGATCGATTTCTTTTCCTTCATTTCCTTCTTCAACCGATCTACCCTCCAGGGAGGAAAACAGGACGTTCCTGAAGACGGAAATCAGGGGCTCTTTTTCGGTAAGCCCGCAGAACGTGTACCAGGCACCGGGGTCATCCGTCGGGCGTACCATATTAAAATAGGTTGCAAGGTTAATGTGGGCTTTTTCAAAATCCGGGATTTCCAGGGCGGCATATGCAGCGTTATACAGGTAGCCGGGTGAAGGTTCACGGGCAAAAGCTTCTTCAAAGTGTGCGAGGGCCTTCTCGAAGGCTTCAATCCGGGTCAGAAAACAGCCGGCGTTGTAATGGAAGACCCCGATTTCCGGATGTTTTTCAGCGAATTTCAGCAGTTCGGAAGCCAGGATGGAAAGCTGGGAATAGTTCCTGTTTTTTATGCAGTTCTGGTACTGGCTGTTTATTTTATCCCACTGCTTTTTTTCTTCCTGCAGGTTGTCCGAATCAAGGATGTTTAAAGGAAGAGATGGGTCATGCTCATGCAGGGCCAGTTCGGAACCGGCTACTTTTGCAGTAAAATCTCTGAGGATTTCTTCAATCCGGGCTTCAATAAGGCTATAATCTTCTATCTGATCTTCAAAAAAGCTCTTATCTTCTATCCGGGCCTCAAAAAAGTTATTATCTTCTATCCGATCTTCAAATAAGCTCTTATCTTCGTTATTTTCTTCTTTTTCTTCGTCTTCGGGAATTTCAGTATCTTCTATTTGAACATATTCGATATCAGTTTCATCCGGGGCTGTTCCGGGTTCAAGTTCAAGGTAGCTAATTTCGTTTTCCTTTTTGCTCTGGACCTTATCCGAATCAAGCAGGACTTCCCAGGTTCCGACCATACTATGATGAACCCCTGCGATGCCCCTCTTAGTTTTTAGAGCAATATAATCCATACCTAAATCTGTGATTTCCCCTTCCATTTCCTTCCCATTCTTTAAAGTCAGTACGACTTTATCCCCGGTTGATGCTCTTTTTTCGAATAGATCCATCATAATGATGCCTGCTTTGAGCTGCTTTTTTTTAATTATTTTATGATGTTTATGTTTTATAAGTGCATTGATGGCGGCACTCATTCAAAATTGCAACTGAATAATGCAGGAAGACCCAAAGTTTATATTTTCCGAAAAAATAAAGTTCACCTGTAGATAATATGGCTGAAGTCGACGAATCCAAAGAATCCAAAGAATCCAAAGAATCCAAAGAATCCAAAGAATCCAAAGAATCCAAAGAATCCAAAGAATCAAATGAATCCAAAGAATCCAAAGAATCCAATGAATCCAATGAATCCAATGAATCCAAAGAAGTCAAAAAAACCATTGTCCGAAGCAAAAGGAAAAACCAGGTCAAAGAACTTGAGCGCTGCAAAGCGATCTATGGGAATGAAAACGCCGTAACAATTGACCGTACAACGAAATGGGGAAGCCCTTTTTCAATAGGCAGGGACGGGAGCAGGGAAGAAGTAATGCAAAAGTACCGGGACTACCTGAGAAAAAGGCCGGACCTCCTGGTGGCGATCCCCGGGGAATTGTCTGGCAAAGTTCTCGTCTGCTGGTGCTGGCCTGATCAATGCCATGGGGACATACTGGCATACCTGGCTAACAACCCTGACAGTATCAAAGAATTCAGGCAGGGGAAAAATCCTATAAAGGGTAAGGTTCAATCAACTTTGGGGAGTTTTGAGTGAATGAGAGAGGTAACCTGATCCTGAAGCTTTTTATGTTACATTATACAGGTGTTTCAGATTTCCAGGATAATTTCTCCTGACACCATTTCTTTGCCATATTCATGAAATAATATTCAACATCTGTAATTCCATATACACGTTCTTACATATGTATGAACCGAGATTTCGAATATATGTAAACGTTGTCAAAGGTCTTCAGTACACATTATTGTCTCAAAAACGGGGTCAGGAATGATTATTTGAAATATTCAAAGTACCTGGCGAAAGCAGGGGCGAATGCTGGTGGAAAATATCAGATAATGATTTACTTGACTTTTCATATATAATGTAAATTTTCAGAAAAAATCTTAAAGTAAATAATTTCAGGAGATCTGTTATGCGAGTTCCAAATAGAATTTCTGAGATTAAATTTGCAGGATTATTAGCCATTGTTATTTTAGTTGCTTCGACTTCGGGGTGTATGAGTTCGGGTTCGGATAAGGACAATTCAAGCTACGGCCCGGATGCAGAGGTGATAGCTCCGGCACCAGGCTCAAATATTACGTTTGTTACTACCGGTTCCTCATTTTCACCAATTATCACGGTTACCGGTGATCCTGAAATTCAATGGGTATTTGGTGACGGTTCGACATCCGGTTCTGCGTCTCCTACCGTAAATTTCGGTTCAGAGGGGACAAGAGTAAACACTCTGGTAGTAACACCATGGAGTGCGGTGAGCAAGATAAATCTAGGCTATGATGGTTCGGATGGTGGAGTAACTCCAGGTCCCGATACAATCGAAAATCTAGAACAACAGAATGTAATAGCTGTTACCGGTTTGGAAAATGTTGCACCGTACCTCCAGATATGGGCTTCGAGTTATAACCCGATAACTGAGCTGGATTTCAGTAAGTTCACGGCACTGCATACGATTGAGTGTTTTTCCTGTACGTCATTGACTAGCATCAGTCTCCATAACGTCCCGTCTCTGAGCAGGCTTTGCCTTGAAAACTGCAACATTTCTTATCTTGACCTCTCAGAGGCCCCTTCCCTGGCTGATCTTCGAGGAGCAGCCCAGGAAAGTCCAACATATACAATAAATTGGGGTACTACAGGGGCTCATACATGGCATATATGTGTTGGAGCCAACAAAAAAATGGCCGTCACATTACCCTCAGG
>Ga0272442_10004543_pt1 | contig 18950 bp, 18 predicted proteins | sample SSMForm2O_FD_200262 | JGI IMG/M metagenome (GOLD analysis project Ga0272442, IMG submission 200262) | Marine sediment archaeal communities from Little Sippewissett salt marsh, Falmouth, MA, United States - SSM-Form-2O | ecosystem: Environmental > Aquatic > Marine > Wetlands > Sediment ... | reverse complement strand
ATGCAGTACAAGCTCATATTGTTTTCTTAGACCATTGGCAACTCCCAGCGTCCTTCTGTTTAATTCACGGCTAGACAACTCCAAACGCCAATCAACGGTATTCTTCAGACGGTCGGCAGCTACTTCGAGGCCATGCAATAATTCCTGAAGAGTACTGACCAGAACTTCAGCAACTGCGGTCGGTGTCTTAAAGCTGGAATGCGCAACCACATCGAGAACTCCTGTATCGATCTCATGCCCTATACCTACCCACACAGGTATCGGGCATGTAATAATGGTACGGGCAATTTTTTCGCTGTCGAACCATGCCAGGTCAAGCTGTGAACCTCCTCCTCTTACGATACAGATAACATCGACCCTGGCTTTTACCAGAAGCCTGATCGCTGAAACCGTTTCCCTTTCGGTATTCTCTCCCTGCATGGTGCAGTCGGCCAGTACTACCTGAAATGAAAAGGGAGAGTTGAAGAGTGTTTTGATAAAATCATTATAGGCAGCCGACTCTTTTCTGGTAATCAACCCTATCCGTAATGGGGCAGCCGTCAGATATGTTTCTGTGTTGTTTTTAAGTACACCTTCCGCTGTCAGTTTTTCAATAATCTGCCTGCGGTTAAGATCTATTTGCGACTCACCGAACATTGGATCGATATCGTAGATATTTAAACTGAGGCCATAAATTTCATGGTAACGGACGGCGCAGAGGACGCAGACTTCGCTGTTGTCCTGCAATGCATCCGGTATGCCTGCCTCGCGTAATTTATTAAGTATTTGATTGTACTCCGACTGCCAGATGACAGCCCTGATTTGCGCTGTTTTGTTACCCAGCGCATCTACATCAGTCAGTTCACAGTAGTAATTTCTGTAGGCCGTAGGTCTCCTGGGGGCAATTAAATGAGCCCTAACCCAGAACTCCTGACTGGATAGATCCAACAGAGATTCCTTGATTAAGGATGTTATTTCCTGTAATTGAAATACCTTGTTTGTGTGGTCCCCATAAATAAATGATTCCATTATGTATCAGTTAATCCCCGCTATGTAAAAGCATTATACCATCCTGTATAGTATGCTTTTTCCGGTCAAAGTATGCTGAAAATAGTGGCTTGTATTCATGGACATTAAAATAAAACACCTGTTGTCTTAGATACGTATCAAAGTCCACATATGAGCATAAAGAAACAGTTCTAATTAATCACTTTTTCTTACGTCTCTTCATCACAGACTTGACATACTGTCCGAATTTTCTGTTCTTTCTACGCTTCTCAAGATAGGACATCTGGTTGTATTCAGTTTCTTTTATCAACTTAAGGTAGTTCTGATAGTGAGCTTCACTTAAACTACCGCTTCGAACGGCTTCCAGAACTGAGCAGCCGGCTTCATGAGTATGGGTACAATCACTAAAACGGCAGCTGCCGGACAGTTCGATAATATCAGAGAAGTGTTCATCGATGCCTGACTCGATATCTATATTACCCAGCTCCCTCATTCCCGGATTGTCGATTAACATTGCTCCATTATCCAGTACTACTAATTGCCGCCCCGATGTTGTATGTCTTCCTTTGCTATCTTTCTCCCGAACCGGGGTTACTTCAAATTCCTCACGACCTATTAAATGATTAAGGAGAGTAGTTTTGCCAACGCCGGATGAACCAAGCAGGCAATATGTCATACCAGGTTGCAGCAGAAGCTGTATTTCGGATAAACCTGAACCGGTTTCGACGCTGTAAGCGATGACTTTACAGTTAATACCTGAATTCCTTATCTCTGAAATTTTACTTTCCAGCTCTCTGGGGCTAACCAGGTCGCTCTTGCTCAATAGAATCACAGGGTCAACCTGACCATCCTTTGCCATCACCATATATCGTTCCAATCTACGTGGATTGAAATTTAAATCGCATGATTGAATGATAAATGCTATATCGACATTAGCTACAATTACCTGATAATCAACCGCCTTGTCGGCAACCTTACGTCTCAATATTGTCTTTCTTGGCAGCAAGTCATAAATAATTGCCAGCGTAGAATCATTGTAGTATCGAACAAATGCCCAATCCCCAACCACAGGGTATTCCACTTTCGACTCTACGGAAAAAGCAAATTCGCCGGCAAGTTCAGACAGTACCTCGTCATCCTTGCTCCTTACAAGATAGCCACCTCTACTGACATTGGTGACACGCGCTATTTGGCAGATAGTATTCCCATATTCGTTCAGCCGCTGCTGAAACCACTCATTAAATCCCAGCTCCTTTAATTCCATACTACAATTATTACATATCCTTTAGCTATACCATCCAATTATTCAATATCAGTTTTATCATTATTTAATATAAGTATAACATTACTTAAGGGGCTTTTTTAAAACTGTATGGTCATACCATATGTATATTTATTGTAGGTAAACATACACGCCAACAGCATTAAAATAGTGGAAAAATCTAGATCGGTGGGTGTTTTTAGCGCACTTGCTGCAGCAGCTAATTTGTATCCAAATGCCGAATAGGGGACTACAAAGCAATGAATCGATTTGTCTCAGGCCTCTTCCATCTCCAGTATGCGGTCGATGCGGAAGGTTCTCTCTGCATTTCGTTCTAAACAGAAGGCCCGCATGCCGAGGAAGGACTTACCCTGGTATTCCATATCGCCAAACATATGTGGTATGACTGCTCTGCTCGATTTCTCGTCATTCGGCTTAAGGTATACCATCTTCAATGCCGATTTATTTTCAATCGCCTTCCTGATCAGCTCACACTTATCATCAACCGAAAAAGACTGTCCAGCCTTCGTGTATTGAAATCTTGTCAAAAATTTTACCACCCGGTAATCCGTCCAGATATGCTTCTTCAGCATAGGCTTCTTTAGCACAATGCCTTCCAGCGTAGTACAACGACTTAATGCCACATACGCCTGCCCAAAGGAAAAGGTCCCCCGTCCGATATCTATTATAACTCTGTCGAAAGTCTTACCCTGGCTCTTATGGATAGTAACCGCCCAGGCCAGTATCAGTGGATACTGCCGAAATTTACCAACAGACTCCGACTGCAACAATCCTCCATCGACAAAGAATTTATAGATCTCCCACGTATAAGGGTTAATCTCTACCTCAGTGCCATCAGTCAGTTCGGCAATGATGACTTTTTCTCCATTTACATCGACGGTCATGCCAGTGATTTTACCTATGCTGCCATTTACCCAGCGACCATCGATATCATTATTTACCATCATAATTTGAGCCCCCACCTTGACCTGGAGAATTGCCGCAGTAGGCAGGTATTTATCATCGAATTCTCCTTCAACTTTTGCAGTAAGTGTCGAGGCCCTCCCTTTCAGCTCCTCCAACCGCCGGCTGTTAATCTCTCCAGCCAGCTTGTTGGTCGTGGTCATATATATATAGAAATCATCGTGAGGTGCCTCGAATTCAGGTAAAAAACGTCGGTTTAATAGTTCTAATCCTTCCCCTGTAACCGTATTGTTCCTAATCGAGTTGAGCAGGTCAAGAAACTGCCCCTCATGCTGTCGGTAAACCTTCTCCAGCTCTATGAACTCCATATCCAGGGAAGCAAATACATCCGCGCTGTAAAAATAAGGTGTCTCATAAAACTCTCCAAGCACCGCCTTTTCAGTCCCAGTGACTACCGGCGGTAGTTGATAGAGATCTCCGAAGAAAATAACCTGAATGCCGCCGAAGGGAAGTTTCCTGTTCGGTCCATTCAACCGCAGGAATTTGTCCACACAATCAAGCAAATCAGCCCTCACCATCGAGATTTCATCGATGACGATTGCATCAATCTTTTTATAGATATTATTACCTTCATCGCTGTAACGCAGCTTTCTGACTTTTTCCAGAGTGATATTGGTTTTAAAACCAAAAAAAGAGTGAATTGTCTGTCCTTTTACATTGAGTGCAGCAACCCCGGTGGGGGCCAGCACAGCAATAGCTTTAGCAGTGCTATTGCGGAAATAGCTTAACAACGTCGATTTGCCGGTTCCTGCCCTTCCGGTAATGAAAACATTCCTGCCATCCTGTTCCATCAATTTCAGGGCCTGTACAAACCTTTCGTTCAGCTCTATTCGCGGTACCTTGCTTTTCGTTTTAACCTGTTTGCATGTCCCGGCTTTTGCCTTTTTTACCATTTACCCAATGGTACCCTTTACGAAGACCTGTTTCAATAATAACCGATAGCTTGATAGTAGTGAGCTGCTACTCCATTTCCTCGTATTGAAATACCTGTTCGAGAGCAACCCCGAAAGCACTGGCAATCTTGAAGGCAAGTTCGATAGACGGAACATATTTCCCCTGTTCAAGGGCGATTATTGTCTGCCGTGTACAACCGGCCAGGGTAGCCAGTTCCTGCTGCGACATTTCACCATGGTCAAACCGTAATCTCCGGATACGGTTTTTTACTCCCATCCTCATAATTCGCCTGCGGTGTCTACTTCACCAGCCCTTTCCATTCTCCAGTAGCCTATCAATATACCAAGGGAAGCAGATAACACGTTAACAATCAACATAGACATCAATATGATATAAAGGAAAATAACAGGTAGCTGCCCTGCCGTCCAGTAATACTCGGTAAGGGAAATACTCCAGATTGCCAGTGACATCATCATAGCCACCAACTGAATACGCGGTGCTCTTTCCATTATTACCTTATCCCGCTCATCGATAACTATTTTCTTTTTAAACATCCCTATACGTGGAGAGACCAGCAGCAGATAGGCAACTGCCCCACCCATAAGTAAGGCTATCAAAGTTCGCCGCATGGTCGGATCTTCGCTATATGCGCTGGCGCCTCCTTTTGTGATGAATAAACTCACAAGCAGTACCGCCCATATAATTCCCAGTATCAGTCCGTATAATGCACGTTTCTGCAATGGTGCCATGGCTTTTTTTCTCCTTCCTGCTATATTTTCGGGTATATGTCATTAATACGTGACATACTGTAATATATACTTTACATTTTGTCAAGCAAACAATACTGATATTTATACATAGTACCAGCTATAAGTGATGGATTATTGATCCCATAGAAATTATTAAAAAGGATTGTAGAGATACGAACTAATACTAAGAGAAATGAAATACTGTTTCTCCCGGACTTACTATACTGTACTAACCAGACAATATAATACGAGTCTATTCAGCCCCGATCTCCCGATATAGCTGAATTTCCACAGATGACGCTCTGGATTGCCTCAATCCGCTGCAGTAGAGGCGGATGGGAGTAGTTGAGAAAAACATAGAAAGGGTGAGGGGTCAAATTGGATAGATTTGTAGCGGAGAGTTTCTTTAATGCGGTTACCAGGTCGATTGGATTGTTTGTTGTCTCCGCAGCAAAGTGATCCGCCTCATACTCATGCTTCCGTGAAAAGACATTCATAATAATTGACAGTACCATCTCTACCGGCGTGTAAAGCAGTCCGAAAAAGAGCAATCCGGCATAAATCGGCTGCTGTGTCATATAGAAAGCCTGATAGAGAGCAGGGTTCGACAGAAAGAGAGACAGTAAAAATAAAATAGCTCCCGCATGCAGAATACTAAATATAGTTCCCTTGAGAATATGCTTCTTCCGGTAATGACCAACTTCATGGGCAAGAATAGCCACCAGTTCTGAAACCGTATGTTTTGCTATCAGGGTGTCGAAGAAGGCAATACGCTTGTTGCGGCCAAATCCTGTGAAAAAGGCATTCGATTTGCTCGACCGTTTCGAACCATCCATAACGAATACGTTCCTGATAGGGAAATTAACAGCACGGGCATAATCCAGGATTGCTTCTCGAAGCTCTCCCGGCTCCATCGGTGTGAATTTATTGAACAGCGGCATTATTAAGGTTGGAGTTATATACTGCATAACAAGCATGAATATGGTGACTCCTGCCCAGCAGTAGATCCATGCATACGAACCGGTATACTGAAACAATAGCAGTATCCCCGCCAGAAGCAGTCCCCCAAGTACAAAACTGAGAGCAAGTCCCTTTATCCAATCGAGGAAGAAGATTCGCGGTGTAGTCCTGTTGAAGCCAAAACGCTCCTCTATTACGAAAGTGCTGTAAATACTGAACGGCAATGAAATGAGGCTATTAGCAAAGAGCAATATGCCAATATAGAGCAGTCCGTTCAGTAGTGGACTGGCAGCTAAACTGCTTATAATCTCATTGAACCAGTTAAAGCCGCCTGAGAACCAGAAAAGCAGCAGCACCACCAGGCTAAAACTGCTGCTTATTATGCCGAAATTTGTGGTTGCACGGAGATATTGCTGGGATTTACGATACTCTTCGGGCTTGTATATTTCCTCCAGGGCAGCCGGCAATTTCGTCGTCAACACGCGGAGGTTTAGCATATTTCCAACCAGCCCCAGGCAGAACTCCAGGAGAAGGGCGAAAAGAATTATTATGGCAAATTCGTTCATTTATATGTTCATTTCAGTCTATGATATATCTGCTTCAGTGGACGTGGGATTGTTCACAGGTGTTTTATCAACTCAGTTTCCAGTTGCTGCTTTGGCATGGCGCCAACTTTCTGGTCCACCAGTTGCCCGTTCTTGAATATCAGCAGAGTAGGAATAGAGCTGACTCCAAAACGTGAAGGCACTGTTCTATTAAAATCTACGTTCAGTTTACCGAAAGTAATCCTGCCCCTATAATCACTGGCAAGCTCTTCGATTACCGGAGCAACCATCTTGCATGGAGCACACCATTCCGCCCAGCAGTCAACGACCATCAACGGATACTGTTTTATCACCTCGTCAAAACTGGCATCATTGAGTTCAATTACCAGATCTTCTTCTTCCTGTTCCTCGTTGAATTCAAGAGACAGTTCACCGGAGTCCGACTCATGGAATTTTATTGGTAATCCCTTCCATTTAAAAGATTTTTTAAGTTTCTCGCTGGCTTCTCTCAACAGAAATTGTTTGCCCTGTTCTTCATATTCTTTCAGTATTTCCCATAACTGTAAAACGTCAAGTTCTCCCTTGTAGAAATCCTTCAATAATGAGTCCAGCTTTTCAATTTTTTCTATTCTATCCTTTTCCTCGGGGCTCACTTCCCCGATTCCTGCCAGCCTCTGTTTTATTAGCGGTGAAAGTCCTTCCTCGTATACCATAATTACATTATCTCCAATTGAATTATTACTTTTTAAAAATTATTACCCTGGCGGAGACCTGCCTATTTATATAGATACAGTACCTGTTCTTAATAGCCCTCTGACGGATAATTATAGCAAAAACTACTGATGCAGGCTGCTCTGCCTTATATTATAACTCCATCCTCCATCTGTATTCCCCTATCTACATACTTTGCATCATCGGGTTCATGTGTCACCATAACGATTGTCTGGTGCAGTTCCTTATTCAATCTCCTGAATAGCTCAAGGACAACTTTTGCTGAAGCCATATCCAGACTGGCTGTAGGTTCATCGGCAAATAGTATACCCGGCTTATTGATAAGGGCACGGGCAATAGCCACCCTCTGCTGTTCTCCACCGGAGATTTCATCGGGGTAATGAGTAAGCCTGTGTTCGAGACCAACCAGGTCAAGTATTTCTTCCGCCCGTTTCTTATAGTGACTCTGTCTGGTGGAACAAAGCGCTGGCAGATAGACATTCTCCAAAACAGTCAGTTCACCGAGCAATGAGTTTTCCTGAAAAACATAGCCAAGTTTTTCCAAGCGAAATCTAGCTCTTTCCTTTTTGCTTAGTTCCAATACATCTGTATTATCAATAAATATTTCCCCTTTTGTCGGTCTATCTAATAATCCGAGCAGATGCAGCATAGTTGATTTACCAGCACCGCTTCTACCCATGATAGCCACGAATTCCCCGGACCTAATTGCCAGGTTTACACCTTTCAGAGCACGGGTGATTGATAATCCCTGCCCGTAAGATTTTTCCAGATTATGAACTGTAATCAAACTTTAACTAGACTCCTTTGATAATTTTTAAAATACTTTGTTTCATTATGCTCCAGGCAGGAAGGATTCCAGCCAGTATAGCTGCAAATATCAAACCTGAACCGGATAATCCCAGGCTCAGTGGCTGTACACTCAGGCTAACCAATCCCATTGGTAAATCAAGGGGATTATTAACAGAGTACGGGATAATCAGGAAGCGGACTATGAGCCAGCCGATAACTATGCCGGTGGCGGCGTAGAACAGGGCCTGTATGAGATAGGAGCTGATTATGGTTCCATGAGCAATTCCAATTGCTCTCATAATACCAATCTGTCGCTTCTTGCTGACAACATTAACATAAATGACGATGAACATGATTATAGTGGCTACCATCAGGCCTACGCCATTAATCAGCGAGCTAACGATTTCGAAGGTGGATATAGTGTTTCTCATGGCACCACCATATTCCTGCCAGCTTCTTATCTCCCCGTTAATACCTATGGCCTTGAATTCCTCGATAAGTATGCTTTCCTCCACGCCGGGTTCGGCTTTAATCAACACATGGCTGGCTTTGTTTTCAAAAACACTGCGGCCCATCACCGCAGACATTTCCTTCCGGGTTACAAATGCCTGAAGGTCTGCTTCAAGGTCACGGGCTCTAAAGATTCCTTTGACCGTGTACTCACGTTGAATGCCGTTGGGATAATCAAGGCGTACCTTATCTCCGATACTTACTCCACCTAGGGTAAGGAATTGCTCGGTTTGAGCGTTATCCCCACCGGCTATTTCTACGCCAAGGATGATTTCATCTCTATCGTTTTCCTCCAGGTAGCTCCCTTCGATGATATGATTGCTAATCGTGGTGACGCCGGCTTCCCGAACAGGGTCTATACCAATAACTTTCCAGGTGCCGCTTTTCCCTTTGTCTGATGGCACAAATTTTTCCTTCCACCGGTACTCAATGAAAGCGCTGTTATCCAGTCGTGCGGCTGCTCCAGCCACACCTGCAACCTGCTCCAAATCCTGCTCCATCCGGTGCACATCGCTGAGATAATATTCATCTTCCGTAGGACTGATAACCACGTTGGAAAGGGTAGTATCAATCAGTTGTTTGTCCATAGTATTCATGACTCCATTTAGAATCGATGAGGTGAAAATCAGGTTGACAAAGCTGAAGGACATTACCAGCACAAGCAGAACCGGCACCCATCTATTTCCTTTGGTGATTGATTTAAAAGCGAGGAATAAGGCTATAGCCACATTTCCCAGTATCGATTTAACAAAGCGATATTTCATATTTCTACTTATTGTTTATTGTTACTTAGTTTTAATATAGTTGCAGCAGCAAGACTGAAATTTATTTGGAGGGATCTTCCAGGGATCCGGCGATTTTATCAATGAGGGCAAACAGTGTATTACGTTCCCCGCTGTCCAGGCATAAGAGCATCTGTTTCACACGTTCAGCAGTACAACCCTCTATGAAACGGTGAATTTCATCTCCCTTAGTTGTAAGAGTAACCCGTACCACTCTTCTGTCTGTTGTATCAGGCAGTCTCATTACATATCCTCCACTCACAAGGTAATCGACCATGCGCGTTGCCGTACTCAAAGGCATTAAAAGAGCGCTACTCAACTCACCCATAGTCGGATTATCGAGGAGGTGGATACAACTACTGATTCTAAAAAACAATTCAACTATAGCATTGGAGTGTGCTTCCTCTCTGGAATTATCACTCTCACCACTACGATTCTGCAGCTCAAGCAGTTCGCTATGTACTATAGACTCGAACTTAATCCATACCCTTACAAAATTTCGTACAATTCCAGCTATCTGATCCTCGTAATTATTCCGGCTGCTTTCTTCTGTCATATATTTCCAATTTACAATATTTCTATAATGAAAATATATACTAATAAGCCCTTGTCTGTCAAAAAGCAGCAACCGGGCAAGCCGCAGAGCAGCGGTGATACTGGCCTTTTATTTGACATTTTATGTATATAGTATGCTACAATCATATCAATAGTAGGCAGAAAGGTGATATGATGACAGAGTTTCGCTATGCACAGTTCGGACGCAGGTTAAAAGAATGGAGAGAAGCTTTAAAACCTCCTCTAACCCAGCGAGAAATGGCCAAACAGGTAGGAGTAACCGATGGTTTTATTGCTCACATAGAGACAGGAAGAACATTACCAGGGAAGGATACACTGCGAGCGCTGGCAAGGACCCTGGGAGTCTCTGAAACAGAGATTTTCAAGGAAGCCGGCTTTCTCAGTGAAGAAACACCAACCGATGAAGATATACTGGAAGACCCTGAACTGCGACTCTTCTTCCGCGACGAATGGAATAAGCTCTCAGATGACGAAAAGGATTGGTTCAAGGGGTTCGTCAGAATGATGAAAGAGCGACGTAAGGAGAAGACGGGCAACTAAGCCCATAGTCGCCAGCTATGTCCGGCAAGGCGGTAGCAAAGCGCACCAGCAGGCTATTCGGCACTAACGACCCGGAGATCATAGCCGATCGTGAAGGGCTGGAAGTAACGCGGCTTCCTCTTCCCTGGAGCTGGTGGGATATACTGCTCTACGATTGTATAGCTATCCGTGACGACATATCGCTGCCATTTGTCCGCTGGAGTCTGGCACATTGTCTGGGACATCACTTTATGCACCATGGCAACCAGCTAAAAATGAAGGATCGTGGGGTATTAATACACAAGCGACTATTACAGGAAGCCGAGGCAGAATCATTCGCCGCCTGGCTACTGGTACCTGAAGCTGAACTAGAGGAGTTGAAACTTCTCGAGGGCGAAAACCTCAATGCCTTTAAGATAGCCGAGCATTTTATTATACCCGCTAACATGGTACCCTTCCGGCTGGGCAGCGGCCATAATCCTTATTTAAGATCCATAGGCTGGTAACACACTACCTGCAGCACTCTATTCAAGCCTGTATGCTGTTTCCTTACTGGCTGCGCCACGCACTGATTATGATTCTCTATACCGTTCCTGTATAATTACTTCCTCCAGCAAATATAATACTCAGCCTATACATAAAGGAACAGAATGAAAAAGGCAGTAATAATTATCGTAATAGTTCTTGGTGCACTGTACTTAACCGCAGGCTATTTTCTGGGGATGGTTCCGGGTGCATCCAGGCTTATGGGAACAAATAAGCCTATCGACCTCGGAGTAGAAATCAGCGTCGACAGTGCCTACCAGGGACTCGGATCACTGGGACAACCGGCTAACGTTGAAGAACTACGGAAAATCGCTGATAATCCAGACTCTTTCGGAACCGTACAAACGACACTCACCGAAGAAGAAGCCTCGTCATTAATGTCCTTGAACCAGGCTGCCGACTTCCCTGCAAGGTTGACACAGATAAAATTCAACGACGATGGATCGATAGAATCATCCGGGGTTATCTGGATCGACCGGTTCTCTAAATTCCTGGCACGCAATGGAGTTTCCTCTGCCGCAGTGGAAAAGGTTATAGGCTATATTGGATTTATGGATTCAACCACGTACTACGTAAAGGGAACTTTCAGTATAACCAACAATAACGTCGACCTTGATATGGACAGCCTGAAGGTTGGTCGTATAAATATACCGATAGGCGTTATCAATGATAACAAAGGTTCTGTTGAAAACACGATATCAAACATTCTTACCAATAACGGTTATACAATCAGAAGTCTATATATCAGTAATGGCAAGGTCAATGTCGATATGGACCAGCCGCTGGGAAGCATCGTTTCCTGGCTTAACTTTGTCCAGTACTAGAAAGAGTAAAGATGAAAAAGATAGTTTATGTAGCAATAGCTCTGCTCCTGCTCATGATACCGGTACTTTCTGGGTGTTCAGGTAACTATAGTGAAGCGGACGCCTTGCAGGCTATCGAGGATTACCTGGCAGGCTACGATGAGGACAGTGAAAGCGAAGAAGTTGTTGAGGGAGACATTGTTACAGATGGAGTAACACTGCTACTAACCCATCCTGTAGGCAGAAGCCCAAAAGTGTTCACCACAGGCTGGGTTTTCGGAGCCCGATGTAGCTACGAAGGAAATGACTACTCCGATGCCGTAAAATGGAGCGGCTCCGGTAGTTTTTCACCTGCCAACGGCTCGATGTCACGGCCTTCATTCGGAGGAGCAGGCGGAAACCAGATTGTGCTCTCTGTTATTATTGATAATAAAAGCTACTCGAAAACATTCAGCGTAGATGCTATTTCCCCTGCCGGATATGCGTGTGTTGGTATGCATGCTTATTGTGCTGCAGATGCACATGGGTGTATGGCATGTCCTCACCCTGTAAGCGGACCAATTACCACAGGAAGCCCGAATGTCTTTGTAAATGGCAGCCCCGCAGCACGAGTAGGTGACACTGGAGTACATGCCGCATGCTGCGGAGCAAACACATTCAAGATAACCAGCGGCGACAGCCAGGTATTGATTAATGGACGGCCGGCAGCAAAGATTGGCAGCCAGACTGCACACTGCGGCGGGATGGGGACAATCACCGGGTAACGGAAATAGGTAGTACACTTAACGAGAGGGCATCTCCGGATAACGAATTCTGCCTATGTAGCATATTCACAGTTGGCCATCCCAGCTCTGCCGCCTATTGGGCAAACCGATACAATTATCTTGCTACCTTTTAACGCCGCTGTCTCTGCTACCTCCTGGTAATTATGAATTCCGCTATTTTCTCAGGGTACCAACTCGGTTGGAGCCCAAATCAGTTTCATTATCTTCTCAGCGACAACTCGCGCTGCCACCGCGCAAACTTTGGGACAACCCTGTTCGCTGTGTCCACCGGCATCGATAAAACCCTGATATTCATCGGGGTCCCACATCTTGAAAGGTCTGCCATAGACCTTCGCCTGGACATCTCTACAAAAGGAAGTTTCGAGCTCGCCTTCGAAACCGAATGCCTTTTTCAGTTCCGCTTTAATGTCATTATATAGCTCGAGTGATGGAATCTTTGCATCCCGGTAGGCCTTACTGTCCTCGATTTTATCCCTGCCAACCAGCAGGTTAAGAGCCATGAGAGCACCTATAAAGGCACCACAGGTTTCACTTCGACTAACTATACCACCCGACAATACAGTTGCAGCCTTCATCACTTCGACATTTCCGATACCAAACTCCTTCTGTATGCTATCGAGTACCGACTGTGAGCAGCCATGGTAGTCTCTGTCGTTCTCCATCGCTCTTGCATAAACCCTGTCCAGTATTTCTTTTTCCGTTGACAATTAGTTACCTCCTGATAGAAATTTTAATTCAGCCAAAACATCCCGGTTATTATAACTCTTTCAAAATTTTATCGTTATATATGTAGTGGTTCTCTCAGAGCATGATATTATAGAATCAGGAAATAAAACTACTCCAGAAGAATACTATTTCTAAGAGGAGTGAATAATGGAAAAAAATAAATCAGATTCTCAGGAACAGGAAACCAGTATCGTAGAAGTCGAGGAAATGAACCTCGAAAGTACACAACTGGCAGAGCAATTATATAACAGTGCAGGATTGGATCCTGTCGTTGATGCCGGGCTCAAAGATTACGATAAGCAAATAGAACAGGAAAACAAGCTAATCAACAAAGTGTTCGGGCCACGCGGAAGCGATATAAAAGGTTACGGAGAGGCTGTGGCCAGGAGGGTCGCCTTTGCGGTCTATAGCTTATTAAACAAGCAGTATGGCGGGAAAGTAGGAGACCTCAGATCTTATATAATGGCGCTTGAGGACGAACGTAACCGCGCTAACATGAGATACGACGAGCTCATGGGAAAGGTGGTCGGAATACTGGGAGAAGAATACAAATCGCTGAGAACCGATTCGAATGCTTTCATGGATAAACTCACCACTATAATGGGAGAGGACGCTAAAACAGCTAAAATCAACTATAGCGAACTGGCGGAGAGACTGGCAGACATAGATGGATTGCGCTCGCAGGTTAAAAGTCTGGAGCAGGAAAAGAAACAGTTGACTGAAACGTACGAAGCACAAATAAGCAACTTAAAAACTAATTACGCAGGGGAGAAAACAAAGCTCGATTCACACATAGCAGAACTGGAAGAAAATAAAACAACACTGACAGGAGAGCTTGAAAAATCGAGAGCTGACTACAGCGAACTGAAAACAGCGGTAAGCGCACTGGCTGCCTCCATACCTTCCGAGGATATGGGCAAACCACTCGGGAAGGAACTGCATGCCTATGTCCTGAAAGACTCAAAGGTACCTGATATAGTGATAGAAGGTGTGGGGAAATTCATCGACTTTGAAAAGTATCTTGGTGTCGCCGTTGAGAGGGGAGCCAGGGAAGTATGCCAGCGAATAGAACAACTGGTAACTAAAGCTCCATAGCGATAGAATGGGAGCAGGGCATATTTTATATTTGTTTTCTGTTATAATCGCCTGTAAACAGGAGCGATAGAAAGAATATGGACAGGCATACTATACCTATCAGGGTTCGCTATGCAGAGACAGACCAGAGCGGTGTGGTCCATCACTGCTCTTATCCGATATGGTTCGAGGTGGGACGTGTTGAATTACTGCGAAGTTGCGGTATCACCTACAGGGAGATGGAAGAACTGGGTTTCTTCTTTGTAGTTGTCGATTTACATGTCAGGTATCGGCAACCAGCCAGGTTCGATGATGAGCTTGAGCTGGAGACAATCCGCAGCAGCATGACAAAGGTCACCGTAGAACACAGTTATAGACTTACCCGCCGCAGCGATGAAGAACTACTGACTGAAGGAAGCACCCTGATTGCCTGTATCAATGGCAAGGGCCGTCCCTGTCGTATTCCCCGGGTCATGCTTGAGGCAATAGACGCCGTCTGAACATTCCACTAAACATCATAACTGTATTGTAGTGCCATTCTTTTTGTCCTTGCATGCCGTTAAAAATATCTTGCAGCTATTGACAAGCGCTTCAAACGTTCTTTACCATTATATTGTTCACCTCGGTTAACTCCTATCACTAATCTACATGAGGAGGATTAATGACTGGCGTAAAGATAAAAACAGGCACATCAATTATACTGGCGTTGTTCCTGGTGGCAAGCATCACAGGTGTTGTCATGGCGGACTGGCCTACGGACCCATCGACCAACGCACCAGTGGTGACAGCCGATCATGATCAGGGTTCTCACCGCGTCATCGCCGACGGCAGCGGTGGTTTCTTCGCAGTATGGCAAGACTACCGGGGAAATTCCTCCTATGATATCTATGCTCAGATGTTTGATGCTGACGGAAACCCATTATGGACAGTCAACGGGGTATCTGTCTGTACTGACCTTGAGGACCAAAATGCCCCCAAAATATGCCTGGACGGAAACGATGGATGCATAATTGCATGGCAAGACGATAGAGGTAGCAATGTATATATTTATGCCCAGCGACTGAATGGTGACGGAACAGCCCAATGGGCAGACGACGGAGTCATGGTATCACAATCTCCACCACCGGTAGCTCAGAGATGCCCATGGTCTGTTACTGATGACCAGGGAGGAGCCATAATCAGCTGGGTAGCTGAAACTGAGGGTATATATCTACAGCGGATGAACTCTTCAGGAAATAGACTCTGGGGTAATTACGTTCGAATCACTGATTCCGGTGCTGCATCGATGCAAAAGCTCATATCTGATGGGCAAGGTGGAGCAATAATAACATGGGTGGAGGATGAAGATATCTACATTCAGAGAGTGGATTCCAGCGGTAATGAGCTATGGAGTAGTAGCGATGTTTGTGTCTGCAATGCTGATAACCAGCAAATCTGTCCACGAATAATATCTTCCGGAACGGGTGCCATAGTGATATGGCAGGACTATAGAGATACCTCAAATCGTCAGATCTTCGCCCAAAAAGTAAATAGCTCTGGCGATCCCCAGTGGTCTGATAATGGCGTATGTGTTTTCTCCGGTAGCTCTGATGGTGATTCACATGGTCTCGCCTCCGATGAAGCAGGCGGGGCTATCATCACCTGGGCTCAGGACGACGGCGATGAAGAACATAATGTTTATGCCCGCCGGATAGACAGTAATGGCAACCTCATGTGGGGAAGCCCGACACAGATAACCGATACCGGAGATTACTTAGACATTTCAGATTCGCCGAGAAAAACGGTGGAGGATGGGGCTGGCGGGGCAATTACTACGTGGATAATCGAAGACTATGAGATATATGCCCAGCGAGTTGATAGTACAGGAAATACCCTGTGGGCTGAAAACGGCATCCTGCTTTGCGACGCAGCGATGGAAGCGGGAAAGCGTAGCTGCCCACGACTGGCAGCATGTGATACAAGCTGTGGTGCTACCGGCGTACTGGCTTACTGGGCTGAAGCCCGGTACGAGGAAACAGGACAGGATATATACATGCAGGGCATAGGACCCGATGGAATCCTTGGCAAACCATGCACTCCCTGCTCTGATGTACCTGTAGGCAGTGAGGCTTACCCTATTAATAAACTGAACCTGGTACTGCCATTGATTGTTATGGGAATAGCTACCTTTACTGGTGCTTACATAATTCGGAGACAACACAGCTCAGTTTTCTAGTTTATATCACTAATAATCAAAGGGGTGAGGCAGGTATACCTGTCTCATCCCTTATACATTTCACAAACCATTGACAAATAATCAGGGAAAAGGGCTATACTAATACTAACTATTGATGACGCAACAATATTACCATGGCCTGAAATTAGCTGAGTAAAGAAGAAAGATATCAAATGAACAGGAAATGGTATAGCAGGCCAATTATATATATGAAAAAAAATATGGCTATCTTCCTTGCACTGGCGCTGTTGCTGTCTCTGACTATACTGGTAGTACCCATGGCAGAGACAACAGAAGCAGGAATTATGCCTACTGTAGTCTGGGTCGACGATGATTTCACCCCCGGCAGTTGCGGCGGGCTCACCTGGAATTACGACGCCTTCAATACCACACAGAAAGCTATCGATGGTGTTGCCAATGGTGGTACCGTATACATAGCTGAAGGGGAATACATCGGTTTTTACATTATCGAAAGAAGTGATATATACGTTGTTGGCACGGAAGGGGTCATAATTAATTATCCACCCCTGTATGAAGAAGAAACTGCGCCTTTCATGGCCGGTATCGCCGACTCAATTGATATCACCATTGAGAATATTGAATTTCAGTGTCCTTCATTTGAATCCATTGACCCCTCCAGCTTCGGCGACTCTTTGCTACCTTTTCCTTTTATATATGAAAACGTAGCAGCGGGTATCAGCTGTTTTAACAGCACAGGAACTATCAGTTCTGTAACAGTAAGAGATATGATAAGCCCTGTACCTGACGAAGTCATTGCAGTCGGTATATTTGTCATGGGAGGATTAATCGACGAGACAGTGACCATCTCCGACAGTACCGTCGAGAATTGCATGATTGGGGTCATGGTGCTGCTTGACCATATAATCCTCGATAGTTGCAGCATAAGCGGAGTAACTATGGACGATTACGGAAGCTGGGGTGTATTTTCCGAACTGGCAATGGTGGACATGCTGAACTGCGATATTACTGGCTGCCAGGGCGGCTGGGAAGAGCTTCATTCTCCACTGGAAGGATTTGGGCAACCGGAAATAGTATTCGGCAGCAGTGGCATTATTACTCTTCTGACAAGGCTCAGAATAAATGGTTGTACTATTTTCAACAACGACTTTGGTATTTTTATCCTTCCTCCTGAGATTATAGGAATCGGGCTGGCTGACAGCTTCAGCTCCTATGCCACAGATAGGCTACAGCTCGAGCAGGACTCATTCACAGATAGCGAGCCTCCGTTTATCAGCTTCCTGACCACCACTGCTAACCTGAACAATATCACCGGAAATACCTATCACGGGATTGGTAATGCTTTTAATAAAATAGTGGTAGAAGCCACAAACAACTGGTGGGGGTCTGTCGATGGACCAGAGGTATTTGAACTTGAGCCTGGTGACACTGGATACGATATGACATTGCAACTTGAAGACGACCTCGCGCAAAGGGATGCCATAGCCGGTAACATAACTTACCAGCCATGGCTGGGAGCCCCTCTGTCACTGCCTGCTGTGCACCAGCAAAGCCTCCTGGCAGGTGTAGCCCAGTTGGTGGATGCCTCAGAGGAAGCTGATACCACAGTAACCATAACTACCACCGGAGCGACAAATATCACCATCGCCAACTATGAGTCACAACCCTTTCCCTATAAGGAATTCCCCGACTCTCCCCTAGGCAAGTACATAGACATATATATCTCTAATCCTGAAGCAGTCAACTGGCCAATACATGTTGATCTGAACTATACTCCTGCCGAGCTGGTCGCTACCGGCGTGGAGGAAAGCTCACTGGGTCTCTATTACTACGCACCCGATGGAGGCATACAACGATGCTCAAACACCGGTGTAAACACCGTATCTAATTTCATCTGGGCTAACCTGACAGAAACAGAGGCAGGTTCCCTTGCAGGGAGTCCTTTTGGAAGCGGTGGCGACCCATACGTCATAGGCGGTGAGGCTTACCCGGTGAGTAAGTTTGACCTGGTGATACCTTTGCTCGCTATTGGAATAGCGGTCATCACCGATACTGCGTTAACCCTGCACAGGCAGAGGTCTGCCAGCTAGGTTTTATAAATCGAATAGAAAGGGGGGAGGCAGTCATAGCTGCCTCTCTCCTTAACTGTTATTTCCACTCCGCTTCTTTCGTTAATATGAGCAGAAATTGTCATACCCACTCTTCTTTCTGTCATATCGATTTTTTATCATTCCTACGGAAGCAGTAATCTACCATCAAGCTCACTTTGAATCGTTGATTTCATTTATACGGTTATGGTAGTTATAAAATACCGTCCAAAACAGCCACACTCATTTTGCGTCATTCCAAGAAGCGATAGCAACGAATCAACCTGTGAAAAGCGGGAAGAACTCTATAATGTTTTAACCATTGATTTTGTACAAAGCTATAAAATGTCAGTATTTTTCAGATAAACGCTATTGACCTATGATCAATCTTGTCCTAGAATGATATTAGTGCTCATAATTTGTATAAATATTGTCATCAATAGCACA
>Ga0272442_10004542_pt1 | contig 18954 bp, 12 predicted proteins | sample SSMForm2O_FD_200262 | JGI IMG/M metagenome (GOLD analysis project Ga0272442, IMG submission 200262) | Marine sediment archaeal communities from Little Sippewissett salt marsh, Falmouth, MA, United States - SSM-Form-2O | ecosystem: Environmental > Aquatic > Marine > Wetlands > Sediment ... | reverse complement strand
AACGTAGATACAAACCTATCTTCTCGACTTTGCAAAGAGATGTAGACGAATTTCCCGAAAAGGTCAAGCAGAATACCACGAAGGAGAAATGGGCGGGTTGTTGGGATGGAGTCAGCATAAAAAGTTGCTTGTAAAAATCGCCTGCCTCTATAACATTCGACCGGTAAATCCGATGATGATCTAATGCTGCGCCGAGAGAAACCGAGGGGCGATAGCGAATGGCTGTGGAGAATCTTGCAGACAGGGCTGCGCAGGCAGCCAACAAGCTCAGGACCGTACAGATCAGTTTTGCCGACGAGTCGCCGGACAGGCGGCAGGAATACGTGGCGGAAGAACTCGATCATTTGCTGGAGGGGATTGTCGCCGACGACCGCGCTGAATTCCTGAAGGCCCTTGAATCACAGTTCCCGTGCTGGGACATCGATGCGCCTGCCGGTATGGCTCAGGGCGTGCCTGAGAAGGCTGAGACTCCCGAGGACCTGGCGGACCAGTTCCTGGAGCAAGTCCAGCTGTTGGATGACGACGAACGCGACGCCGTGTTGCGCCGGCTGCAGGCAGGCGGCCTGGCCGTTCAGGGCGCGAGTGAACAGCGGCCCTCGGCTGGGGACGGGGCCCTGCCTCGCCACATAGAGAAGGCGGCCCAGTACCTGATGCACAAAGCCGGCACCGACAAGCTTGACCTGACGCGATCGATCAAGCTGCTGGTCCGTCTCATGGATCTGGCCGGTAGCGCGGATCCGCTGATGTGGAGTACGTGGCGGCTTGTGGCGCCGAGATCGGCGGTACGCCGGGAGTGTGATCTCCGGAAGGAAATGGTCCGGTATCTCAGCGGCGACAGGGATATTTCCGGGATGGAGATGAACTCGCACGTGGACAAGATGAAGAAGCTGATAGCGTGTCTGATAGCGGGGATGGGGCAAGCGCCGGGCGAATTCACTCGAGGCTTCCTGACGAAGTTCCTGCCTCAGGAGATTGAGGCCAAGGTCGGCACCGGGGGCAGCGGTCTGCTGGTGAGCAAGGAATACAAGTGTTGGGAGAAGTATCAGGAAATGGCTCACGAGCTGAGTGAGCAGAATGTCGAACACGCGGTCAAGGAGGCCATCCGTACGAGGACGGAGGCCCTCTTCCGGAAGACGACGGAATAGAACGTTTGCTCTGAGGCAGAGGAGTTTCAACGATGTCTATAAACGGAGACGTGCATTGGCACGAGGGGCTGTTTCTTCAACCGCATCATCTGCAGACGATGCAACGCGGGCTCAACGAGCGGTGGATGGACGAACGCAGGCTCACGTGGGCCTATCCCTACGGACTGGTCGATAGCAAGCTTTCGGCGGACGTTCTCGAGAACATGCTTGTCCGGTTCGAGCGGCTGCACGTCGTGATGCCGAGCGGTCTCGATGTCGACGCCCCGCGGAACGCTGAACTGCCCAGTCTCGACATAAAGGAAGCTTTCGAGTCGGGCAGGGGGGCTGTCACCGTTTCGATCGGTGTTCCGCTGTGGTATGCGGAGCGGAGCAACACGGTGCAGGAAGGCGATGACGTAGGAGCAAAGTGCATCTACCGCGTGTCCGAGATTGAGCGTCCGGACGAGAATTCCGGTGAGAACCCTCAGCCGGTACAGATCCGGCGGATCAACGCGAGGCTGCTTCTGGACGGTGATGATCCGTCAGATATGGAGGTCCTGCCTGTGTTGAGGATCGTTCATTCGTCCGGCGAGGACGTTGGATTGCCGCGTCAGGATGCCGGCTACGTTCCGCCCTGTCTTGTGGTTGGCGGCTCGCCTGTTCTCAGGGACCTCGTACGCGATGTCGGGAACCAGGTCGAGGCGAGCAGGAAAGAACTGGTCATACAGATCACGCGCGGCGGCTTCCGGGTAGAGAACATGCGCGGTGTTCAGTTCGAGCAGATGCTTAGGCTGAAGACGCTGAACAGGTTCAGCGCGCGCCTGTCTCATCTCGGGCAGCGTTCCGTACTGGCGCCATGCGACGTCTATCTTGAATGGCGAGAGCTCCTGGCGGAACTGGCGGCGCTCTATCCCGACCGGGACCAGTACGAAACGGCACCGTACGATCATGACAACCCGGCTGTAGCGTTCCAGGACGTTGCAGGAAAGCTCCGGGGCCTGTTGCGTGGCGCTGTTGCTCCAAGTTTCATGCAGGTTCCGTTCACGCGCGAGGGCGGCATGCTTGTTGCCGAGCTTACCGACGAGCATCTGGAACAGCCGAACGATTACTTCCTGGGCGTGAAGACCCGGGAGGATCCGGTTTCCCTGGCCGGACTGGTCGAGGACCCTGATCAGTACAAGCTCATGGCGAAGAGCCTGGGCAACCGGGCGATCCGCGGAGTCAAGCTCACGCATGAGCGCATTCCGCCGCTCGAGCTGCCGTCCGAGACCGGGCTGACCTACTTCAGGCTTGTTAGAGGTGAGAGCGCAAGAATGTGGGATCGTATCAAGGAAGAGAAGATGCTGAGCATCTGCTGGCCTGGCATTGATTCGGCGGACCACAAGACGGTTCTGTATATGACCGTGCCCGCGGGCGGGGAGGGCGAATGAGCCTTACTCAGATCTGTGAGCCGCTGTTCCAGTACATGTGCCGGCTGAACCGGTCTGCCCGTCAGGGCGGCGCGCAGGAGATAGGGGTTCTCCGCAACGATATCGCCGGCCTGTTCGAGAAGATGCAGGCGAGCGCCGGGACGGCAGGCCTCTCGGACCAGTTCGAGAAGCTGCATATGCCGCTCATCTTTTTCGTGGACTCAATTATCTCCGAGAGCGAGCTTAACGTTGCGAGTGAGTGGAACAAGACGAGGCTGGCGTATGATCGGAACGAGCTTGCGGGTGATGAGAAGTTTTTTGACCTGCTCGACGAGACGCTGGCCGAGCCCGGGGAGGCGGCGACCGAGAGGCTGGTGATCTTCTATACGTGCATAGGACTGGGGTTCACCGGCTGGTATGCGGGGCAGCCCGAGTACCTTGAGAAGAAGATGAGGGAGGTAGCCGGTCGGATCCGGTCCCACATGCAGCCGGACCGCAACTCCGTTGTATGTCCGGGCGCGTACGAGCATGTGGATGGGAGGGACCTGATCGAGCCGCCGGGCCACAAGCTGGTCGGGATCGCGATTGCGCTCGTGGGCCTGGTCATCGTTCTCTTCGTTACGAACGCGCATCTGTACAAAGAGGCGTCGAGCGATGTGGCAAAGGCGCTGAAGAGGATCTTTCTGAGTGAGCAAGTTCTTGTCGATGAAAAGGCGGCGGAACAAGTACAGGAGTAGAGGGGCACTCACATGATGCTGTCGCTATTGAGAAGATTTGTGCGAATGCCCCGCTCAACCCGGATCGCGCTGGGTGTCGTGAGCGGGGGCGGCGTAAGCTACCTGGCGTGGCACGTTTTCGGCTCTACCGGCGTGCTGTTCCTTCTGCTGGGCACCATCATCGTCGGCCTGATCGTGGCCTTCTACATGTGGTTGGTCAAAAAGGCGAAGAAACGTAAGGCCGCACGTTTCGGGCAGGACATGAAGGATGCGGGCGCCTCCACGCCGCAGGGCATCAGTCAGGCGGAGCAGATCGCGAAGATTGACGATCTGCGCCGACGGTTCGAGGAGGGTACGGCGAAGTTCCGGGCTGCCGGGAAAGATGTCTACAGCCTGCCGTGGTACGTAGTTGTGGGCGAGCCGGGGTCCGGGAAGACTGAAGCGGTACGGCACTCGAATATCGGCTTCCCGCCCGGGTTGCACGACGAGCTGCAGGGCGTCGGAGGAACCATCAATATGAACTGGTGGTTCACGAACAGTGCGGTTCTTCTCGACCTGGCCGGTCGTCTGATATTCGAGGATGTTGACGCCGCGACGAGTAGCGAATGGAAGGAGTTCCTGACGCTGCTCAACACGCATCGGCCGAACTGCCCTATCAACGGTCTGCTCCTCGTTCTGCCGGCGGACAGTCTGATCAAGGATTCGGCCGAGGAGATCCAGGCAAAGGGCGCCAAGATCGCGCAGCAGCTTGACGTTATTCAGAGGACCCTGGACATAAGGTTTCCCGTGTTTGTCATGGTGACGAAGAGCGACCTGATAAACGGGTTCAGGGAGTTTTTCGACGACCTGGATTCGCCCGAGCAGCAGCATCAGATGCTGGGGTGGTCGAATCCGCTGTCCATCGATGACGCGTTCAACCCGGAAATGCTCGACAAGCACATGGCGGACGTAACGGACTGCCTGCTGCGCCGCCGGCTGACGCTTCTGCAGAACCCGACGCCTGTCCAGGATCTCTCCAGGCGGCGTATCGACGAGGTCGATACGCTCTACAACCTGCCCGAGAGCTTTACCCGGATCGTCGGTCCTCTGAAACGTTATCTCGGGATCATCTTCGCGGCGAGCGAATGGTCGGCCAAGCCGCTGTTCCTGCGTGGTGTGTATTTTACGTCGTCCATGCGGGAGGGCGCCGCGCTTGACGGTGAACTCGCGGATGCGTTGGGTGTTCCCATGGAGTCCCTGCCCGAAGGGCGTGTATGGGAACGGGACAGGGCGTTCTTTCTTCGGGACACGTTCGTGAAGAAGGCGTTCGCGGAATGGGGACTCGTTACCAGGGCGAGCAACGTCAAACAGGAACACATGAGGCGGCGGCTCATGGTCATGGGCGCCGGCTTCGCGAGCGTGCTGCTGCTGCTAGGTTTCAGCTTCTTTGGTGCACGGGCTTTGAAACGGTCCATCGGTAAGGAACGCGATATGTGGGTTGCCGCGGCGGATGCATCGTCACTGAAGGTCGGGGAGGAGAGCGATGCGCTGCCGATCGTGAAGCCGGCGGAGACCAAGGGCGCGGGCTACGTGTACAACGGGAACGCGCAGGTACGGGTGGCCATGTCGAAAGTGCCGCTGGCGGAGTTCCATCATGAGCTGGCTGAGCTTGTCAAAGAGCCGATACGGACGCCGCTCGTATTTCGGATCGCACGGCCGTTTGATCCGGGCCTGACGCAGCAGCGCAGGCATGGTCAGAGACTCTTCTTCGAGATCAGTGTGATTGGGCCTCTGGTAAGGGCCGCGCGCGAGAAGATGGCCGTTGATACGGTGAAGACCTGGTCGCCCGACGCTTCGGCGGCGCTTGGCGAACTTATCCGCATCGAGGCTGATGCGCTGGGCCGCCGGTACGACGAAGCTGATGCAGTGGAGGAACGAATCGATCTGCGTGCGTTGTTCCGCTACGTGCTGAGCGATGACGAGTACGGGGCCTACGACGCTGAGGCCGGGCTGCGGATGGAGGACGCTCTAGCCGTCTCCAATCTCGGGCGCGACAAGAAGGACGGATGGCCCGCGACGTGGCTGACCCTCGGTCCGCGTCTCAAGACAAACGAGCCTGTGAAGACTGGTGTGGACTCGTTCCTGGGCTACTGCGCATCACCGCCCGAGCTTCAGTCGCTTGAACGGCAGCTGGATCTCGTGCAGCTCCTGTGGTCGAAACTGGACGTGTTCAGCCGGGAAACTGAGAAGGCCTATCTCGTTTCCGAAGATGGGTTCCTGCGGTTCTTCAAGGGCAATATGCGCAAGATGGAGGTGCTCAAAGGGTTCGAAGAGGTTGAGAGGGATTGGAAGAATGAGTACGAAACGCTCGGCGAGGCAATCACGCCGGTGCGCGCCAGCCACACTGAGATGGACGGGCTCTATCGCCAGATTATCATCTGCCAGAAGGAGGATGTGGCCGGTGCGTATGCAACGGCAATCTCCAATGTTCTGATCCAGTCCGAGCAGCTCCTCGACGCGTTGCCCCTGCCCATTGCGGAGGTCGACGGTGAGTCGGCAAAGAAACAGGACGATGAACCGGCTCCCGACCCGTACCTCCCGGAAGAGGTCGTGGCATTGATAGAGAAGAACAGGGCCGACCTGAAAGCGAAGATAGGCCAGAAGAACGTGGTCCAGCAGCTGCTTGATTTCAAGAAACAGTATGGAGTGTTCGCGGAGCGTACCGACAAGTGCTTCGGCAGGTTTGCGGCCTACAAGCCCGTGATTATTCCGGAGAAGGTCAGGAACAGGAAAGGGCCGTGGGCGGAGTATCACAAGAAGTTCGGGACGACCGATGTGGCCTCGCAGAACGAGAGCCTGGAGAATGTCTGCAAGAGGATCTTCGAGACCTTCTCGACGCTGCAGGAGAACGGTGCCGCGCTGCCAGCCGAGGGGCTGAAGACCGTTTCGGACCGGGCCTCACGCGGGCTGGCTCGAATCGAAAGCCGCAGCTTCAAGCGTATTTGCCAGGACGCGATCGAGAACTGGGCACGCCTGACGGGGCGGGCCCTCGGTGATCGTGACGCGATCATGGCGATGACGGTGAAGACATTCTCGAAGGGGTACGTGATCTCGGTCCCGCCGGAAGAGACGGACTTCGTTGCGCAGTACTGGGAGGATTTCATCGCTTCCGGTCTGGCTTCCCATGCCGACGAGACGATCATCGAGGTGCACAAGCTTGTGCCGAAGCTGAAAGGGTACGCTCGCTTTCCGCTGGCACGGCCCAAGGCAGGCGCCGTTGACCTGTCGGCAGCGGAGATCGTGGAGGTCGCTGCACTGATGGACAAGGTCCGGCCGCTGCAGGCGGTTGAGGAAGCGAAGACGTTGGGTGAAGGCGGCGCCGTGGGTGTGCCCCGGCTTGACGAGCAGATGGAAAGACTTCGGAGCCTGGATCTGGGTGACCGCGTGAAATGGATCCTGGCAGCCAAAGAGATGCTGGCGGCGCTTCCAACAGACGCGGGTCGGAAACACACCTGCAAGGTGTATCTGCTGACCAACAAGGAACAGCAGAGACTCCTGGATTCCTATGGCAAGGGTGATATCAGAGATTACGGCGCGTGTATTGTCTGGACCATCGCGGAGCTGAAAGCGGCCGGGATGCGGGCGGCGAAACACAGGGTCGTGCAGGCCAAGCCGACACAGATCGGGCGAATCGCGTATCCCGGAGACGGTTTCGAATTTCTGCTATACAAGTATCACGGTGACGCGAAACCAAGTCGGGCTCTTTCTTTCAAGAAGGCGTGGGACTGTTTGCGGATTCTGCACCAGTTCCCAACCGAAAGGGTGAAGGACGACCCGACCAAGTGGAATGTGCAGCTTGCTCTGAAGGATGATTCGGACCGGGAGCGGCTACTCTGGGTGCAGTTCGAGTTCGAGGGCAAGCTCCCCGATCTGAAACAGTGGCCGGATGCCGGCGACCTCTAACTGGCCGTGAAGTGTGAGGGGGTTTGCGGATGGTACCAGGCGGAGACCACGAGGCCCTGATAGCGGTGTTCGGCAAACACCCGGGCTGGGACGATCACATCGATGACATCGGCTTGGAAACTGCCGCGCTGGTGTCCCTGAAGCGGTCCCTCTATATCGATGGAATCGGCGGCAACATCGATGCCGGTTCATGGGAACGCCTGGACGAAACCCAGCGTACGGACGAGTTTTCCAGCATGTTCCTGAGCCTTACCGGTGATGGAGTTGTTCTCGGCCGACTGTGGTCGTCGAGCGACGGCAAAGGACGCAGCCGCTATCCCATGATCACGTGTGCGCAGTGTCCCGGCAAGCCGTTGATGTGGGCCATAGAACAAGCCGTGCCGTGCCTCGCCTCAGTCGAAGAGCGGTGTCGTGCAACGCGGTCCGCCGATGATGTCAGGGCGATTGCAGCCGACGCACGCGAGAAACTCACACAGGCATCGGCTTCCTTCGGCTCGGGGCCGCCGCCGACTCTCGGGGGACTTGGTACGGGTGCGGCCCTGGCGGAGTTGGCGGAGAAGATTGACGCTGATCAAGGGCAGAGCGCGTTCCTGCGAATACTCTACAAGATGGACAGGGACATGGCCGTGTTTATGCGGAAACGGAAGAAGGACGGCAGAACACAGCCACACGCGCAGGTGCTGCGGCTGCCGGTGGGTTACGACGACGTTGCGCGGTCGCTGGGCGTCTGGTCGGCGTTGATGCTCTCCGTATTGAAGCCCGGCGCCGATCTGCTCGTGATCCGTTCCCTGGCTGATCCGTGGGTGGATGTTGTTGCTGGCCCAGTGGGCGCTCAGCAGCTATACTGTCTGCGGGCCGGGAGAAAGGCGCTTCCGTGTGCAACGGATATTCCGTACGGCATGGACGATGCTTTCATGGCGCAGGCAAGCGAAATGATGGAGAGCTGGCGTAACGGGAGTGTCGACGTTGCCGGTAACATTGTTCGGGCGGATGGTTCGGGCAAGGCGAACGGCGGTGTCGGTGGGCTGTTACGTTCCATTGCATCCGCGTTCGGTAAGGCGTAGCGTCGTCTGGTTGAGATTGGGCCGGGATGTTCTCCCTGGAGAACCGGGATGAGATAATGTTTCGTATCACAGAGAAGAAGGGGCTGGAGAGCGGGTTCACGCGCAAGCTCGAGGCCGGCACATATACCGTCGGCCGATCGTCGGATTGCGATATTCGGTTGAAAGCTCCTGATGTTTCTCGCCAGCATGTCACTCTCGTTGTCTCGGAGCATGAGGTGACCGCTGAGCCGTTCTCGGGCAAGAAGTGCATGCTGGAAGACCGGCTCATTACGGGGTCTGCCCGGCTGGTCTCCGGTCAGAAGCTGACGCTTGGCCGGAATACCGTTCTCTTCTTTGAGGAGTACGACGAGGATTTCGCGGCTGCGGATGATGAGCTGGACGACGACGAGGCGGTAACTCAGCCCGGCGTTTTGCTTTCTCGAATGCCGACCGAGCAATCTGTCGGCGCACCGGAGCCGGATCCCGAGCCTGATCCGGAGTCGGAGCCGGAAAGCCGGGCGGCATCGCCGGTTGATGTAACCCTTCCGTCGCCTGATGAGGGCGGGGCCGATGCCGTGGACGCAGTCAAACAGGATGAGCCTGCGCCGGCTCCCGTCCAGGAGGAGCCTGAAGGCGATCTGCTCCTTGCAAGCAGTGCGGCGGACGACGGAGATCCTGAAGAGCCTATGTCGGGTTTCGTGGATTTCTGGGGCGACGGCGACGGCGAGGACGATGATGACGAGTTACGTTCCATGGTTTCGTTGCCGCCGTCCGTGGTGCCCAAGGATCCAGGCTACGAGCCGCCTGCCGACAGTGTTTTCCGGCCGCGTTCAGACCCGGCTGCGGTGGTCGACGAAAGCGGCGGCGATGACGAGGAGTCCCACACCCAGCGCCTGAGTCCTGAGGCCGTCGACTATCTCCGTACGCTGCACGAACGGAAAGCCATGCGGCGCCGTATCATCATCGTTGCCGTAGTTGCAGTGTTGCTCGGCATTATCGCGTTCATAATAATCCGTGTCCTCTGACGCTCCGACCGCATGTCCTATGGAAGAGGTTACCAGAGAAATCGATATCCCGCAGTCGTCAAACACGCCCCGTCTCCTGGTTCGGTCCGGTTCGCTGCGCGGCAAGAAGTGTCCCGTCTCCTTCAGTCCTTTCACGATCGGTTCCGACCAGGAAGCGTCGTTGACCATGTCGGACCCGCTTGTGTCGAGGCTGCATGCCGAGATAGTGCAGGGCGAGGGCGGTACCTGGTATGTCCATGATCTGGGCAGCCGGAACGGCACGAAGGTTAACGACGTGCTTCTTTCCAAGGACGCCAAGGTGCCGCTCAAGGCCGGTGACCGGATATTCATCGCGCATTACAGCATGGTTTTCGATGACGGCGCTCCGCTCTCCGGTGACAGGCGTTTGTGGATTGGGCTCGGGCTGGTTGCGCTCGCTGTGATGGCGGGCGCGGTACTGTTCCGGCTGGCGGTTCCGCCGGCTGCGACATGGATGACCAGGGCGAGGCAGCACGTTGGATCCGCGGCATTTGAGGAAGCCGAGAATTGCCTGGATCGCGCCATGAGCGCGCGGGGCGCGGGCGCACATCAGGGGGAAGCCGACACGCTGCGAGCGCAACTGGCCACATGGAAATCCACGATGTCTACCTGGCAGCGCGCGCGCGAAGCACTCGCATCGGCGGAGTGGGACGATGCGGCGCGGCTTCTGGGTGAACTCGAAACCGGCGATGAGAAAGCGTGGGGCTGGAACGAGGACGGAAGATCTTTGCGTAGAGAGGCGCTGCGTGCGGCTGCGCTTCTGGGCGGCTTCCGGGCCGCCGGGGACAGTTCCGGTCTGGACGGGAGTCACGCCAATCTCAGGGCGCTGCTCGCCGGTATGGCGGCAAGTGTGCCGCCGTATCTCAATGAGCTGGTCAGTCAGGCGGAGCGTTTGCTGTCGGAACTCGAGGAGTTCGGGTTCCTCGCGAAATTGACATCATGGCCTCCTGCCGTGGAGGAAGTGCAGCGGCTGCTGAAGCGGACGCGTGACGGGTCTTCGGGTTCTCTGGCGCGTCGTGCGGAGGCGATGCTGGAACAGGTGAATACCGTGGCCGCGGACATGGCGTTGTACCGCAAGGCCGAGAGTATGCTGACTCAGATGCGGTTCTCCGAGTTGCGCGCGCTGAAACCGGCGGTGCCGGAGACGGGGGCGGGGATCGATCAGCGTCTGGTTCTGGCGAACGGCCTGATCCGGGGTCGACTCAAGCTCCTGATGGAGGCTGCAAAGGTAGCTGAGGCAGCCGTGACCGCGCGGGCCGGCGCGCAGGCGCAGGCGCTCACGGTTCACGAGTGGCGGAAGAGCGGCGCGCTGGACGGTGTATTGAACTGTGACACGTTGGCGAGTGATCCGCCGTCGCCTGAACGGAAGCAGCCGTCGGGCAGTTACGACCGCTTCGTTGGGGTCGGTGATTTCCGCAGCTTCTGCATGGAGCTGGCGGGGTTGCGCCAGCTGCGCCCGGTGAAGACGCCCTTCAAGACGGTTGTTGTGTCGGCCGTCGAGGTGGCTGCGGCCGCGCGTGCTCTTGTCGAGTTCTTCGATGAGCATTCCGGGACCGGTTGGACAAAGGGGGCGTTGGGGAAGACCGTCACGGAATGCAGGCAATCGCTTGACCGGCAGACAGCGTTGGCCGGTGAGCTGATGAAAGAGGTCGAGAAGGGCGAGGGGCGGCGCGCTCTGATCGCCGCCGGCCTGATACTGAAACTCGCGCAGCCGGGAGCGGTGCCGGATGAAGGTCGAACGAAGCTGCGGGACTGGATTGCGGCTGAATTCAAGAAGAACCAGGAACAGCTTTGTGCGCTCGCCAAGGACCATGACGGTGCTGCAGAAGCGAGGCGCCCTGAGATCAAGAGACAGATCCTGAGCGTGGGTCTTCCAAGCGATCCGGTTGTTGTGAAGTTCTGGGACAGCGCCGAGGGGTTGGCGCTGTTGCAGCGCGCACTCGGCGCCACGGTTGACGCGCCGCCTCGGAACGGACTGGCAGTGACCCCGCCCGGCCAGGAGCCGGTCGACCCGACGAAGTCTGAAGTCTACGTGGCAAGAAAGTCCGCGGTACTGAAGTCGATCCGCTCTGCAGCTACCCTGAAGGAAGTCTCCGATTCGACCGCGGCCGTTGCGGCCTGGGAAGCGGACCCGAAGATGGGGCCTGTGCAAGCCGACGTACAGAGCATGGTGACGGAGGTCAAGGCGAAGTACGCTTCATTGGCGGACACGCGCTACAAGTCCGCGCTCGATTTCTACAAGGCAGAGAAGATCACAGAGGGCGACAAGGTGTTTCGGCAGTTGCTCGACGTCGTTCGGGCGGCCCCGGCGCGTTACGGCCGGAGCGACCTGCTGGCCTACGTTTCCAGACTCAAGACGGCACGGGCGAAGATGGCGAAGAAACCGGACACGGTCGCGGAGAAAGAGCCGATCGACCCGCCGCCGAAGGAGGATCCGCCGGAGGAAGCCCCCCCGAAAAAGGACCCGATCGAGAAGGCGCCGCCGAGCGGCGAGATGGGAGTGTTGGAGATCGTTGTGAATCCCGCCGCCGCGCTCGTCTACGTTAACGACAAGCTCTTGAAGAAGAAATCGCTTTCTCTTGATCCCAGCGTGAATCACGCTGTTCGGATCGAGTGTCCCGGGTACAAGACCCATCGACAATACTACCGTGTGCGCGCGGGAAAGACACGCACGGTAGAGATCCTCCTGCAGAAGGAGAAGAAGCGCTCCGGGTTCTTCCGGTAGTATGTGCGAGTATCAAATCCACGTGATTGACCCGGAAATCTCAGGCAAGAATGCCTGAGGTACTTGTCGGTACCTGCTGCCATTTCTGGCTGCAGGTTCGATGCGCGAACGTATGCTCCGGCCTTTCTACTTGTCCTTATCGATGCGGATGGGATCGCTGCGCGGGCTTTCAAGGTTGTCCTTGTCCAGCGTGGATACGGAGATCGTGAGAGGCTTGGCCAGGTCCGGATCCAGGAATGTGAATTCACGCTTCGTGGTCGTGGCAAGATGGATCCACTTGAACCCGGCCTTCTTCCATACCGCATATTCTCTGATGTCGGGCTGCTTTGGTGGCTGCCATGAGAGCGTGATGCCGGCTTTGACCTTGGTCAGCTTCAGTTCGGTCGGCGGTGCCGGCAGGGGGCGGGCCCGGCCGGTGACCACCTTGCTCCAATCGCTCTCGAGTCGATCCACATCTATGGCTTTGATCCGGTAACGCCAGGTCGAGGCGGTAGGCAACTGACTGTGGCGTGCCGAGAAAGTGCTGCGCCCGGGCTGACCGGAGACGGCCGCGAGCTTCTTCATGGCTTCCGACTCTTGTGAGAACTGGACCTCATACTCTACAATATCAGGTTGCGGGTTTCCTCGCCATGTGATGTTCACGGCGTGCGGCAGATCCGTTGTGGTCTTGAGCGCCGCTGGCGCTGAGGGCCGTTTCTTCGTGCGCACGGATATGGTTTCGGATGCTGAGGATCTGATATGCCCGTAGTTGAATGCCACGATCTTGTACTTGTACACAGTGTCGTCCTTGAGCAGACCAAGCTGGTCGGGAGCCTGTGTTCCGCCGCGGTCAACGTAGTTGGTGTTCTTGCGACCGCCAATGACGGCTATCTGGGTCAGGTCCGCCGTTTCGCCTGTGCGCCACACTTCGTATCCGATCACCTTGGTGTCCGGTGATACCTGCCAGGACAGGGGAACCATCCGGGGTTGAAGAGCGATTGCCTTGACCTGCTTGACTCTGGGCGGCTCCTCGCGGGTGGTGGCCTGCACGATAGCCGAGTCGGCGCTCTCGGAAGTGACGTCGTTGATGGCCCTGATGCGATACTCGTATGAACCGAAATCGGCGAGGTTGCCCGGGTCGCGACCTCCGTCCAGGTAGCTGTTGCTTTTCCGGCCGTGCACGGACGTGAGCTTGGTGAAGTCGTCGGTATTCCTTTCTCTTCGGTAGATGTCGTAGCGGACGACGTTGGGTTCGGGGCTGGGCTGCCACTTGAGAGGAACGCAGCGGATCTCATCGCTGACGGCAACTAGTCCTTTTACCTGTTGCGGCGGAGGAAGCGTAGTGACGGGCTCGAAGAGAACATGCTTGCTCTGCGATTTGACGCGGTTGATCGCGGCGATGCGGTAGAGGTATTTCACGCTATCGCGCAGTTCGGAGGCGGCGGTTCCCCCGTCGACGTATGTGAGCTCGGGAGTTCTCGCGATTTCCTCGAAATTCGTCGGCGAAGAGGCGGGGGTACGATCAATGATGTAGGCGGTGATCTCCTTCGACGGTGATGCGGTCCATTTCAGACGAACTCCTCTGGAGGTGTGAGCTTCGGGCGCCGCGGGCGTGGGCGGTTCCGGCGGGGGGGCGGTGACGCCCTCGAATACCTGGGAGAACTGGCTCGTCTGTCCGCTCTTGAGTATGGCTATGATGCGATAGTAGTAGGTTGCGGTGTCCTTGAGAGGCTGGTCGGGTGTGCCGAGGTCGGCATACTGGGCCGGGCTCGGCGGGACTTCCACGATGGTCATGAACGGACCTTCCTTCGTGTCCGAACGCTGGATGCGGTATTTCGCTGCGTCGGACGAAGGCTGGTTCCACGTTATCCGTACGGCGCGCAGCAGGCCCTCGGAGGCGGAGAGGCCGGACGGTATATCGTACGTGTGGACGCTGGGGCCGAGGTCCGAGGGAGGCGTCCCGTCAGTCGTGGTGCAACCGGCCAGACAGACGGCCGCGAGGACGGGTATGCAGAGCCGCAGCAGGTGAGAACATGACGGGCTGGATATCATGGCATCTCCTTTTGGAACAGGTCCACAGTTGTCAACCACGCAAAGGTATAGCGCGGGACGCTGCCGAGGGCAAGTCTTCCGTTGGGAGACATGTGCAAACGGCTTGCGTGCGTGGAAGGGATTGGTTATGTTGTCGCGCTATATGGCGTGCGGCATTGCTACCAGACTAACGGTTGGGTTGTGGCTGGTCCTTCCGGCGATTGGGCCGGGCGTGCGATCGGCGTCCGGCGAACTGGAGCTGGACCTGACCGCGGCCATCCGGTACGCACAGAAGCAGAACCGCGAGCTTGTCCGGACCGCGCGCCTGCTGAAACGCGGCGAAATAGGCCTGAAGAACGCGGACCTTGCATTTGCCACCCGCGTCAAACCTCAGGGCAGTGTTACAGCGGCGGAGGACGGCAATCGCTCTTCTTACGGACTGCAGATGTCGAAATCGCTGATCTGGGGTTCCGAGCTGTCCGTTGACGGGACGATGAGTCGCACGGAGTATGATTCCGCGGGCGATGAGTTGGAAACACTCAATCCGAACCGCGCGAGCGTTGCCGTGCGCCTGACGCAGCCTCTTCTGCGGAACTTTGGCCGCCTGGTGAACGGTGAGGAGCTCGCCCAGGCCAACAGCGCCCTGCGGCGGGTGCGGCGTCAGTACGAGGAGCAAAAGGCGAGTCTCGTTGTGAGCATCGTGTCCACGTTCGAAACGTTGATACGTCTTGAGCGCGAGATTGAAGCGGACGAGGCGCAGGTCGGGCGGATGGACAAGCTCTACCGTCTCACCAAGGCGCGGGAGCGACAGGGGCATGGAACCAGAGTCGACAGCTTGCGCGTGGAACTGCAGCTTGGACAGACCAAGCTCAGGGTAGCCAACAGCCGTGAGCGGCTTTCGTCGACGCAACGCGAGTTCATGGAGTTGCTTGGGTTCGCGCCCGACACCAAGTTCTCTCTGCATCCGCCTCCGCTGCTGAAGGTAGACATTCCATCTCCCAAGGAAGCGGTTGCTATTGCGCTCAGGAATCGTCTGGACTATGCGCAGGTCAGGGACGATCACGAAGACAGCAAACGGGCGGTTCGCATCGCTCGGCGCAATCTCTATCCGGACATAGCTCTGACCGGCAGCTACGAGCGGTTCGGCGAGGGCGAGACCGCGTCGGAAGCCGCGAACCTTGACGAGGAGGACTGGTCTGTCGGACTCGTGGCGTCGACCGATTTCAACCGACGGATCGAACGGCTCGGCTACGCGGACGCCAGGCTCAACGAACGCTCGAACCGGGACGCCGTTGAGATCAAGGAGCTGTCGATAGCCAGAGAGGTGCAACAGGGGATTATCGCTTTTCGCCGGGCGCAGACAAGCGTCAGGATCGCCGCAAGGAACCTCAAGCTGGCCGATGCCCGTGTGAAGCTCGCGCGGAGGATGTTTGAGATGGGGCGTGGCGATAACTTCTCGGTGACCGATGCCGAGGAAGCCTATGCGCGGGCGCGGAACGAGATGCTGAACAGCACGTCGGACGTGTCCATCAACGGTTATCGTTTTCTGCGATCGCTCGGAACGCTTACGGAATTCCCCGACGAACTGAAGGCCCGGCGTGGCGGTTTGACGGCGACTCGATGATGCTGCTATGAAACGACGACTGGTTATTCCCGTTGTGCTGGTTGTGTTCGTGGGGGCGGTTCTTGTGGGCGGCTCCTTTTCCAGGCGTCCGGAAGAGGATGTTCAACGCGTTACCCGCGAACCGTTCTACGTGTGGTCGATATACGACGGTAAGCTTGCCGCCAGGCGGGTTGAGGTGATCATGTCGCACTTCAGCGGCCCTGCGACCATCGCTGAGCTGGCCAGCGAGGGGCGGCTGGTTGAACGCGGCGACCTGCTGGTGCGATTTGATGAGACCGAGGTCGAGCGTGAGCTGGTCAAACTGAAACGCGACTACGCCCTTGCCAAGTCGGAACTGGACAGCCTGCAGCATGCCAAGCTTCCAATGGAGATCCGTGATCTTGAGCTTCGGATGCTCGAATCCCGGGCCTCGTACGAATCCGAGAAGCAGTATCTCGATGACAGTGTCCAGTTGATGAAGGAGGAGCTCGTATCGGCTCAGGAGATAGAACAGCAGAAGCTCAAGGTGGAGCGTGCATTGTCCGGACTCAAGACTCTTGAGATGAAGATGAAGCTGACCCAGAAGTACCTGCATCCTTCCCGCCTGGAGCGCGGCAGGGCGAGTCTGCTCGCCGCGGAGCGGGCACTTGAGCTGGCCCGGAAGCAGCTTGAGAACTGCGTGGTTCGCGCGCCGTCGGCCGGCATGGTCGTACACCGGGCGCTACACATCGGTTCGGAATATCGGACGGCTCGTGTCGGGGACAGGATCTACAGGAACCAACCGTTCATGGCCATCCCCGACATGACCGACCTTGTCGTGCATTGCCACGTTCCCGAGGCTGAGCTGGCGCTCGTGCAGAAGGGGAAAGAGGTGGTGATTGTGCCTCTCGCATACCCGGACCTGCGACTGAAGGGCAAAGTCGAAACGGTCGGTTCGATGGCGCAGGGGAAGCCCGGTCACGCCGGCTGGCAGAAGTACTTCCGCGTGGTTATCGCGGTGCAGGAGCCGGATCCACGTCTGCGCTCGGGCATGTCCGTGCGTGCGCGGATACTGTCCTACAGCAGTCCTTCCGCGGTTGTGGTTCCGAGATCGGCCGTGCAGTGGGACGAGGATACGCCGTACTGTTTTGTGCGTGAATGGCGGCGTTCCGTTAAGAAGCCTATCAGAGTCGGGCGTGCCAACCACAGAGCCTACGAAGTCCTGGAGGGCCTGGCGGAAGGCGATGCGGTTACCCATGCCCTGGAGAAGTGACCGGTCGCCGGAGAAGGGCTCAATCCACATGAGCAACGGAGATGTGATTCTCGAGATGAGGGGTGTGGACAAGAGCTTCTCCACTGCCCGGGGGCTGGTGCAAGTTCTGAGATCCGTCGATGCGACCATCGAGGCCGGCGCGTTCACGGCGATCACCGGTCCGTCGGGATCAGGCAAGTCGACATTTCTGAACCTGGCAGGACTGCTCGACCACCCGTCGGCCGGCAGTGTGCTGTTCGAGGGGCGCGAGACCGCCGGGCTGGGAGAGGAGGAGCTGAGCGAAATACGCAAGACCAAGGTTGGGATTGTCTTCCAGAATTTCTTTCTTCTCCCGCACAGATCGGTAATCGAGAACGTCATGTTCCGGTTCCGCTATCTTGATATCAGTGACGCCGAGGCGCGTGAACGGTCGGAGGACGCGATGGCAACGATCGGTATCGCGGATCTGGCCGCGCAGCCGGTACGACTGCTGTCCGGCGGTGAGATGCAACGCGTCGGGATTGCACGTGCGGTTGCTCTACGACCGGCCCTGCTGCTCGCCGATGAGCCGACGGGCAATCTGGACGGCGCGGCGGCCGGCCGAGTCATGGAGTCTTTTCAGCGCCTGAACGCGGAGGGGATCAGTATTATACTGGCGACACACAACGAGAAGTTACTCGGATACTGCTCAAGGCACCTCGTTTGTTCGGACGGCAAGATGGAGGAATCCGGCCGGTGAAGTACGAACTGGACCGCACGCTCCGCGATATCCTGGACGGGATCCGGACTCAACCCGGCCGGATAGGACTGTCGTTCCTCGCGATCCTTGTCGGGATCATTGCCCTTACGATTCTGCTGTCCGTACTTGGCGGGCTAGAGGAGCGGTCTCAGAGGATCGTTCAGGAGTTTGGTGCGAACGTGTTCGGAATAACGCAGCCGGCCGAAGACGGGAAGAGCGCGCGGGGCCGACGCTTGATGGATCGGCACGTTCAGGTTCTCGATTCGAGTTTGGACGGATCTCTCGTGGCCGGTCTCAGGACTTATGATGTTCCGACGCTGGGCACCCGGCGCAGGGTCAAGGTTGTTGCGGCGGACAGCGGTCTTCTGGACGTGCGGGGATGGCGGATGCGTTCCGGGCGGTTCCTGGACGCGCAGGACCTGGTGTCACGGGCGCGATACGCCGTTGTCAGCGCCGACCTTAGCCGGGCCTGGGGCTGGAAGCTCGGCGACGCGATCAATCTCGAGTCCACTCCTTTCCAGGTAATCGGCGTGGTGGATTCCGGGAGTGGCGCGTTGGAGGCGGAAGGTAGCGATCCCGGGCTGGCACTAAGTCAGCGAACAGTCTTCGTTCCGCGCACGGTGCCCGCCTACTGGTCCAACGCCGCTCGACCGCGTTCGCATCTGGACGCGATATTCGTTCGTGTTCGTGATGAGCGCCGCTTTGCCGAGATGGTGTCGGTGTCTCGCTCGGTTCTGTCGCAACCCGACCAGCAGACCGGGCAGCTTTCCATGATTACTCCCGCGACGCTGCTCCGGAGAATCCGCCGGCTCCAGACCACGATCAAGCTCACGGTAGGCAGCATAGCTTTTCTCTGTCTTATCCTGGGTGGCACGACGTTGATGAGTTTGATGGTTGCCAATGTTCGGGACAGGGTGGTGGAGATAGGGCTTCGCCGTGCGTTGGGGGCGACGGCCGGGGATATTGCCGGGCTGTTCGTATGTGAGGCATGTCTTGTTACTGCGGCTGCGGCGGTCGTGGGGACGTCGTTGACGCACGTGGTTCTGTGGTTGGGTGCGGCGCGGTTTCCCGTGCCCGTGAGTCAGGATTTGAGCAGTGTTCTGGCTCCGGTCATGATAGCGGTGGGACTCGGATTCGCGTTCTCCTACTGGCCCGCGAGATCGGCGGCAAGGATCACTCCGTCCGAAGCTCTGAGGAACGACTAGCGGGCCGGTTTCTTAGTCTGCAAACAGCCGTATTTCCTGCCAGCCCTGACGCATGAGTGAGGAAAGCCGCCAGGTGGCGGGGTTCTAGAGAAGATGCGGCGAAACTTTTTCGCAAAAGAGGAGTAGACAGCAGAAGACGCATATGGCACAGTAGCGTGGGTTCG